>Ga0307507_10006920_pt1 | contig 16891 bp, 17 predicted proteins | sample 7_EM_MG_FD_207223 | JGI IMG/M metagenome (GOLD analysis project Ga0307507, IMG submission 207223) | Populus trichocarpa ectomycorrhiza microbial communities from riparian zone in the Pacific Northwest, United States - 7_EM | ecosystem: Host-associated > Plants > Roots > Unclassified | place...
TGGTATTTTTGAGAAGGGAATCGAATTTCCCTTTTTCCTTCTTTTTTTTTTTTTTCCTTTTTCTCCTTTCTGGATGATTTGGCGGGCACAGTCTTCGATGATGCCACTAGAACGACCTTTTTTTCTTTCTGCCTCTCTTTCTCCGCTTCTCTTCTACGAGTATGATATATCATGTCTCACATGCCAAGTCCGTTATATGTTCTGGGACTTCGGATTTAACTGACTTTTTAAAAACAAAAAAACAAACCCCCCCCCAAAACGTGCTCAATACCTACGCTATGTTCGGAAGAAATTCCCGGGGCTAGCTCCTAGTACTGCGCAATACCATAATGGTAAACTTGAAGTATCACAATCCAAAACAAGAACTTGGATTTTTCGATAGAATGGGGTAAATATGACAAATTATATAATAGAAGTTAATACTGACGGTAGTCTAGCTTTTTAGCTTAAGACTTATAATGGTACGGTACATATACGTCCGGTCAAGTAGACATCGAGTGCGAAAAAAAAGATCTTAAGTGAGTTGGAGCCAAAGCACCGATTTTGCTTACGAAAGCTGCCTGTGGAGCGATGAGAATTTCCTCCAGTTCCCCACCCAACCATAACCCCATAGTCCTTATCTAGTTATAGCCTTTTAATATTCTATTACTCTTGCCCATTATTTCTATCTACTACTCTCCCAGCAGGATCATGTCACTGTTTTGACAGCTGTTTAATAAGCCACGTTCGGGGTTGTCTGTGCACGTACCGGTATTTAGTTACCCTGTTCGTCACTCGCCCCAATACCCGTTTGGGTACTGGTAGAATACCGTATGATACCTCGTGTTATCCTCAGGTGAACTGCGCCCTTGTGCGGTAACTTCAAGTCGAATAAACAGCAACTATAATACTCAAATTTAATAGAGGTAATGGATAGTAATAGAATATTAAAAAGCTATAGCTAGATAGGGATCATGTGGTTATATTTAGCTCGCTTGTTTTTTTTCGCACTAAGTCTTACTGATCTCCCGGCTGCATCATTCAGTAATGACATTGCCACCACCGGGCCTTATGGCCTCTCGCTTCCTCTGACCACGCATGATCCATTAGTCCTAAGTGGACTACGATACTATTCTGCGTCTTCTATGGAGATCACGTGCTCATGAGTTAGCAGAAGTGGACACCGAGTGATATATTGTGAAAGTGTTTGGTGACTATGTTTGTTTCTTATGAGGGGTGATGTCATGGTAAATCACAGTTCAACGGGATCAAGGATTCCGAGGCAGGTGAGAAGCTTCGGGTAATCTCTCTATTTGAAATAAAGACCAAGTTTCCGTTTTCACTACGAAATTACAGGGAGAAACCTGCTGGAAAATCCACACTTCAAACCCAAAGAAATTCAAGCTTTTCATTATCTTTCCAGCTTATATCCTACGCTTATATAAAAGGGTAAGTGAACGTCCCCTTAGAGCTTGCTCCCCCGCAGCCATAGCTCGTATAAAGAAGGGAAAAAAAAATCCCGTAAGAGCCAAAGGCTAGCAGCCAGACCAGAAGATGGCTACCTAGTTTAATTTTAAAAACATCCGCTCAAAGTGCGGTGCCAGAAACCTCCATACTAGGCTCAAGTTATTCTCAATCCTCCCAGTCATCTGCAGAATCATCGTCCCAAGTATCCATCTTTTTATCAGCAAAGCGGTCTTGTTCCTCAAGCTCCGCACTTCAGCTATACCCACATCATCCTTATCCAAGTATAGCCTTTTAACATTCTATTATTCCTGTAACTCTATTAAATTTGTCCAGTCCCTTTTTACCCAACCCGGAGTTACTGCTCAAGTTAACCAGAGAGGTAATAGAGAATTTGTGCAACAGACGCACTGGTAGGTAGCTTAGTGGTGGTGCGATAGTTGAATGAATAGACCAATATGGCCTCCAGTGACACCAATTAAGTATCCAAGTTTAGGAGGCTACCAGTACGATTTGAGGATGACATGACAGTACCCCGCTGAGGAAGGAAATATCTCCCTAGGTTCTGCTACAATATTAGAAAACATGTAAGGGCCCGCCCGAACACAATAGCTCCGTTCTTCCTCAATATAAATCACCCTTTTCCTTCCGTTTCAAAATGGAGAGAAGGGCATTTTCACATCAGAAACGGCTGCCCCACAGAATGGTCCTATTTTGCCAACAGGCCCTAAATGGTCGAAGTGTATCGTGTTGTCGCTGATTTATTGTTCTGCAGCAATCAAATTCCTTCAGATCTGAAAAGTCCTATTTTACACTTCTCTCAAATCTCGCCATCCACCTAGATGCTCAAGACTTTTAGGTTAACTAAAAAAATAAAAAAAAAAGCCTATATTTCTACCATCTAGGTCTCCTTGGGCAAACTCTCTAACGCGAAGCATTCTACTCGAGTATCATACTTGTACAGGTATCCATTTTGTAGTGAGGGTTGGGCCTAAGAGCAGGGTAACTACTTGTACAGTACATGTACTGTACAGACAACCCTTAACATAGCGTATTAAAGAATCGCCAAAACTCAGATGTGACCCTGCTGAGAGAGTAGCAGATAAAAATAATGGGCAGGAGTAATAGGATATTAAAAGGCTATATCTAGATAAGGGCCATGCAGTCGTGGTTAGGTGGAGAACTTGCAAATGTGAACTCTCCTCGCTCCACGGGCAACTTACGTAAGCATACTCAGTGCTTTAACTCGTACTACGGTAGTTTAAGGATATTTTCTTGCACTCGATGTCTGCTTGACCCTCCGTGCACATCGCCCCGCCTTTCCCCCGCTCTGCCCACAGGAAGCCTTGCAAACTCCCCAATAACCCTACATATTGCTGTACCATTTCTATACTCAACCACCACTTTGGACCGAACATCATGGCCCAGAATGTACAGACACGATCCGACATGGGTGACGGCAATGCCCACTGTGGCAACATAATAGGTAGTTTCAACAACACCGTTTATAAATCCGACAAGGACGCACAGATTATGCATTGGCTCTCTCCACTAGAGCCAAATAACAGACATCAAGGGGCACGCACTGATCGGTTCGACGGTGTTGGGGATTGGCTCTTGGAGACAAGAGAGTTTCGGGAGTGGAAGGATGGTTATGGCGCGGCCGATGGGGCTGTCTTGTTTTGCTCCGGGAATCCGGGGGTAGGCAAGACGTATCTGAGGTAAGTGGCGAGATCCTTTGAAAGAAGTGGATATGGCTGACGGCCGGAAATACCAGTTCCCTCGTGATCGACAGCCTGTGCGATCAGGCAAAGAAGGAAGATATCGCCGTTGCAGGCTTATACTATGACTTCCTCGCTCAGCGAGAGCAGACAATCACCAATGTGTTGGGAACTATTTTGAAGCAGCTAGTAGGCAGGGAGGGCGTCCCGGAAGATTTACGCAAGGCATTTCAAGAAGGGAAAGGGGCGTTTGGTGGAAGAGGGCTGCGACATGCGGATCTGATGGGAATGTTAAGGATCGCTATTGCTTCGCCACGCCAGGTTTTCATCTGTATCGACGCACTTGACGAATGCCTACCGAAGCATCTGCCAGAGCTTCTTAAGTCACTAAGAGATATTGTTCGGGAGTCCCCTACGACGAGAATATTCCTCACTGGGAGGCCCTATGTTAGGGAAGATATTCAAAGATATTTCACCAAGGTGGTTGTGATACATATCAGTCCTAACAGGGGTGATATCAGGAATTACCTGGAGATGAGGTTAGACGGGGATACCGATCCGGAGACGATGAGTGATGATTTACGGGCGGATATTATGAGAATTATTCTGGAAAGGATATCTGATATGTGCGTAGAAACATTTAGCATTTCCACTCTATCAATGATATACATAATACTTACCTGTGATTCTATGCAGATTCCTCCTTGTCTCGCTAAACATTGACGCTATTCTGGGAGAGGTGACAATCCGCCAGAGAAGAAAGAAACTTGAAGAGGTGAAGCGAGGCAATGGACTGAGCGATGCCTACACGGCAACTCTGACGCGACTGAAGGCGCAGACAAGACATAAATCAATACTCGGGCTGAAGGTCCTGATGTGGTTGCTATGTTCTCAACGGCCGTTACGTGCCGAGGAGCTTTGCCATGCTTTGGGAGTGGAGATGGGATCTGCGGATCTAGATCCTGAAAACGTTCCTGCACTACGGACACTCCTAGCATCTTGTCTCGGTCTTGTCACGGTCGAGGCGCCCTCGTCTACTGTCCGACTGGTGCACTTTACTCTGCGGGAGCACCTCTCAAGTGATCCAACGCTATTGCATAGCCCCCACTCAACAATTGCCGAGGTTTGCTTGACATACCTCAATTTTAGATGTGTCCGGGATCTTTCGCCAATTGTTCAGTCGGCCCCCTCAACAATGCCCCTTCTAGAATATGCTTCTTGCTACTGGGGGGAACACGCGAGAAGTGGGATGACGGAAAATGCAAAACTACTTGCACTGAAACTTCTCGATAGATTTGATGAACATATATCTGCTCAATTACTGTTATTGCGCTATAATAAATCTGGAATCCCGGGCCCTTATTTTCCCAGCGCGAGAGGACCTAGAGGGTTTACCGGACTTCACGGAGTAGCATTCCTCGGAATTGTGAAGGTAGTTACTGCTGTATTGGAGATGAAGGAATGGGATGTTAATGCATCCGATTGCATGGGGAGTACGGCTCTCATATGGGCGACTAGAAGAGGGCAGGAGGAGATCGTAAAGGTGCTTTTAGAACGAGAGGATATCGATCCCAATACGGCAGACACCAAACATGGCCGGACACCACTCCTACTAGCCGCTCAAAACGGGCATGAGGGAGTGGTGAAGATGCTTTTAGAGCGACAGGATACCAACCCCAATACAGCAAATACTAAATATGGCCGGACACCACTCTCGTGGGCGGCTGAGAATGGGCATGAGGGGGTAGTAAAAGTGCTTTTGGGGCGACAGGATACCAACCCCAATACGGTGGACACTAGACGTAGCCGAACTCCACTCTGGTGTGCAGCCCGGTGCGGGAATGAGGAGGCCGTAAAGATGCTCTTAAAGCGACAGGACACCAACCCCAATACGGCAGACACTGAATATGGCCGGACGCCACTCTCATGGGCAGCTGAGAATGGCCATGAGAGGGTAGTGGGGGCGCTTTTGGAGCGACAGGATACTAACCCTAATACGGTAGACACCAAATATGGCCGAACTCCACTCTTGTGGGGCGCCCGGCGCGGGCATGAGGAGGTAGTAAAGATCCTTTTGGAACGAGAGGGCACTAATGCCGACCAGGCAGGCACCCAATGTGGCCGAACACCACTCTCCTGGGCGGCCGAGTATGGGTACGCCGGGGTAGTAAAGATGCTTTTAGAGAGAGAGGATGTTAACCCTAATACGGCAGATACCGAGTATGGCCGAACGCCGCTCTCATGGGCGGCTGAGAATGGGCATACGGGCGTAGTAAAAGTGCTTTTAGAACGAGAAGATGTCGATCCCAATACAGCAAGTACCCAGGATGGACGGACACCACTCTCATGTGCCGCGTGGCGCGGGCATGAGGGAGTAATAAAGATGCTTTCGGAACAGAAAGATGTCTGTACTGCCACGCCAGATAACAAGAATCAAACCCCATTGTCGTTGGCTCTCTCTAAAGGACATGATGGAGTCGTTAGGATCCTACTCGAAGCTGAAAAACAAACGGTAGAAAGCCGGTGGCAAAAGCGCCAGAGGACAATTTAATCATTAACGACGAGGAGATTGCCGAAATCCTCAAGTATGTAATCATAAACCACCGAAAGGGCTTGCAAAAAATGTATGGAGGGACAGAAACGGAATTGGATAAAGGTCTGAAGGTGATGGCAAGAAAATTGGTCATGAAGATGGAATGCCCTGGTGAGCTTGCGGAAGAATAACTGTGCTGACGCTTTATGATGTGGCCGTCTTAAATGGTATGTTCCAGTGCCAGTGTGCATTCCTCAGGGTCTTTTTCGCTTATTCTTAGATGGATGGATAGATGACTCCGATTCGATGAATTGTGAGGAAATAGGTGCGAGGAAGAAGGCCCTAATACAGTTTATTGACCGCATCACGGAAATCTATTCGATGGCAAACGAATCCGGAATCCTTGCTATGCGCTTCGTGAACAGTTGTCGAGGCGAAAAAAATTGGACCGGGAAGTCGCAAGACTATCTGGTTCGCCACAGCTATGGCGGTTCAACGGGGATAGGGGCAGCACTCAAGGAGAAGATTCTGGATCGTTTTGCGATCGGAAATCCCAATTAGAGCAAACTCATGCTCTCCTGCAAGTTGATTAATTAGAAATGGAAGCCCCATAGGCTGCATATTTTTTGAAAAACAGTCACCGAAGATGCTGCTCGGTGCGACCTTACCCAATGCAAGGCCCCCCGCTCAACTCTCTACCTCAACAATTTGCTAACAATAGAGAACAGTGGGGCTTACAAGACGAACAGTGGGGGTCACAAGATGACTACAATTTACCGGAGGAATTGTTGATTCTCATCGCTCTACTGGCAGCTCATGTAAGCAACACCTGGCTTTAGCAGGCTTAAGTCTTTTTTGCATTTGATGTCTATAATACTTGACCCGCCATACAGACACTGCTGCGAGAGTAGTGAATAGAAATAAAAGACCATTGCTAGATAAGGACCATGCGGTTGCGGTTGGGTGGAGAGCTCGGAAATGTGAATTCTCGTTGCTCTACAGTCAGCTTACGCAAGCAAACTCCGTGCTTTGGCTCATACTAGCTTAAGAATATTTTTTTGCACTCGATGCTTACTTGACCCGCCGTAGTGCATTGGTTTCATGCCAGTCTGAGGTGCTTTAATCTAGTGTCCACTACCATTCTACGTGACTACAATTAAGCTTGCATTGTACTAGTACAGTCTAAATCTCCTGCATATAGTACTCGGGTATAAGGGTATTTGGGGCGTAGGATGGAAATAAGCTAATCGTAGGAAGAAGAGTGTTGATAGTGAGAAGGTCCAGTTAGTGGCTATTAGACAAAAGATAGAAAGTTGAGAAAAGAGATAAAAAAGAGAGGAAGGGAAGGATTAAAGTACACAAGTTAGGAGAGCAACTGTGAGAATTACGCTGACGGCGCATATGCACAAATTCCAACAGGTTTGAAGGAGTTATATGCTGGACGGTGGGTGGGATTTAGATTGTGTCTTGTACTGTAAGAGTGTAAATTGAAAAGAAGAAAGAAGGAAGGGGGGGGAAGGGAAACACAGCCGTATTCAGAATCGTGTTGGTTTGAGCACTAGGCTGGGAATCCCTTCCTTCGATTTCACGACTTTTCTCGGCGGCGTGGCAACGACACTAAACTACACACTAAATTGAGCACGATGCCACATAGAGTATCGTCAATTTAGGAATACAATTTAGGAATAGGTTGCTCCGCCTATTTTAATAGTACCATAGTAGACTGAAAAAAATAATACCCAGATTCCGAACATTCAAGTCAAAGGTACAGTTAACTTTGATGAAAAAGAGAGAAGCAAACATCTTTGCAAAGAGGAACCTTGCAGTAACAACAAAAGAAATTAGTAGACTCCTTCCGCTTCTGCCGTCCGGAAACCCGGTCACAAACCTCCTCTGAAACCTCGCCGCTCTTTTCTAAGAACCGACAAAAAAAACAGCGCTGCCTTTTTCCCCCGCTCCAACCTATGTATTCCCCCCTCTTTCCTTACTTCTGGAAGGGTCGTATGCTTTGTAACATAGCCTAGATTTGGAGTGAGTAGGTGAGGGAAGAGGTAAAAATTGTAAAGTAAATACTAACCATGAGAGCGACTCTGGCGATTATTGCCAGGGGGTATGAGACCTGGAAGGTTTTGGATAAATGGTTGGGGTATGGAATTGCGAGAGGTGCTTTCCAGGTAGAGGGCGCGTGTAGGATTCAGGTCGCGGTAGCCAGAGGTAACTAGTAAATGTGCAAGGTGTAGCCGGAAGAGTCTGTGAACCTAAAGCTGTTGTGATGCGGATCGGGATTCAGGTTGCACGCTAAGCTTTGCCAGAGTCCAGGAATTGATAACTGTGGTATCGAGAAGCCAGAAGAATATTGGCATTCAAACCCGAGCAACCTTAAGCTGAGTAGCATAGTAACTTCTGTACTTGTCGGCAAGATCAACTGCATTCATCTTGTTGTTGTAGTCAATCGCAATCTTTGGGGTAGGCATGTTAACATGGTGCTAATCACCAAAAAACTGGGTTATATTTCTGCGATTGGTATCTGTAATCTGAGGACGCCGACGCTGCTTGTTGGGAAAATTTCTTGCCTCTGGTGTAATTTCATGAACCGTACTCATGAACCTTACCAGATTGTTGTCTTGCCATAAACAGACAAGAACCTTTTAACAAACAACACCAGATATTGTATTCAAGGGGAATACAGGCTTCTTCTTACCAAACTTGAAGACCTTTGGGTACTCAGCAGAAGTGGGTCTGGATGTGCCGCATGCCCCAATACCCTTCTCATATAGGGCCTGTAGTAGTCTAATATTGGTAAAATAGTTATCCATATAGACTGTAAAGGAGAACTGGTCTGAAGGGAGGGCTGAGGCGAGCTGATATATAGCTTGAGAGGTAGGACTAAGCTTTATTTGTCCTGAGTATAGGCGGGAATCAAGGTCGGCGAAGGAGTTTGTTCTGCTAGTAAACATGAATGAATACGTATATCCATGGTCACATAAGGCCAATATTTTATACCCTTGAGGGATAGGTTTCCCTCGTAGTTATAAAGTATGGACAGAGCGACCAGTGAAACGCACCATCATTTCATCAACGGCGATGTCGCTAGAAGGTAAAAAATAGTACTGATATCGAGTCATCTGTATATTCGCTAGGGGCTGTACCTTGAGGTACCACTGCGATCAAGGGAGGGACTCATAAGGTTCGGAAATGTGAAAATACCGTTTCAGCTGCTCGAATCGATTTTGCGATATCTACATTCCTATTCGATGAAAAAGGAAACTCTGTATCCCGACTCCAGCAGTCTTTAACTTGGGGAGAGGGGAAAATCCCCATATAGATGATAAGGCCAAAGAAAATCTTCATCTCTGGAATTGAGGTGGGCTTCCAGGGCCGAGTTCCATTGCCTCCAGCATTTTTACTAGCAGCATACTGGTTCGTATTTTGCACCAGCAAGTCAAAGAGATCATCATCGAAAAACAATTGAAAGTAGTCAAGCGGACTACTATCGGGAGCGAAGCCAGCGGGGTACTGAGCCTGGCGGTCATGTCGTGCTTTAGGATGACGGAGCGGAGCATACTGCGGTGCTGGTGGTAGAGCTGGAAGCCTTCCAGTCGCCCGAATCCCTTCCTCATTTCCCTCATAGCTCCTCCCGGGTCCTTGATTTTCGGTCTCTTCCTCTTCATGATCAGCTCGGTAAGTATCCAGACACTCTTCCGAACGCATAAACTCTGCCTCTTCCTCCTCACTCTCATATAGGTCATTGCTTTCTTCAGGCATTGTTTAAGGAGAGTAGTTGTGGTACATGTACTGGGGGGTGGAGGCTGTAGGGTAATCGTTCAGGTAAAAGTGTTTGGTTCACTGGTGATAGTACTCTGGCTCACATGTACCCCTCTCTAATAAGCGTTGAGCTATCTTGCAGAATGGTGGCCAGTACTATTCTGTTTCATTCCTAGCTTTGTGTTAATCCGCTTGCTGGTTACTGACTAGGTTTTGTTGATCACAGCACTACTGCAACGCTAAAAAGTCCTGAAATTCGGCATCAAGCGAAGGGATACCGTATGGAGCTTAGGTACCTTTGCGAGTGATACTTTGTGAAAGCACTATACTACTTAGGAAGTGAGTTCAAAGCTGGGAGAAATGTTGGTAGAGAATAACCTAATGGGGTTATACTGGCTAGCTAGGCTTCTACGGTGGCAATCTCCCCTAGGATAAAGTTTCTGTTATAATAGGGTTTTCCCACCGCCCTAACTTCAAAACACCCCCGGCAAAGAAAAAAAAAAGAAAAAAGAGTTCAGCACTCGGGATTCCCACATGGTCACCCACTGTAGTACTAACCGAGCGATACGATGCTTGTTTAACGCAGAGCGGACGGGATGCGAAATTTTCATCGTTCTATGGCCGAACACGTTATGCCGTTCCCGAATTCTGACTATGGGTTTGATGAGTACGATTTAAGGTTCAAAGTAGAGATGTGTGTGCACATACCACATCGTTTCGTGTAATGGCGCATATGGGTGCTGTGGGTAGCTTTGAAGAAGGAGGTCGAAATTGCAAAAGTGTGTGAATACTCGTGGCGTCGACCTGCTGGGGGGGTTTTCTTGCATCTCGAGAACTGAGTTGAGGATGATTAAATTTTAATTTTACCCTTACGGAAAATGTGCCGTAGGGCGCCTTGTAGCCTATCTTGTTCGTAATATTGTAAACCCCAAATCTATTCCTCTCTATGTGCTGAGATTTCCGGTGAAGAATCCCTACTATGTACAGTACAGTCGTGTGCCCAAAGTTCTAGAATCCCAGCTGGTACTGTAACACAAAGGGCTATACTACTATATCGGATGCCGTAACTTTTTGCGCACGGCTGTAGTAGTAGGACAGCCGGCCTATCTAGATCGATCTGCGGAAGGTCCTCTGTGTCGCAGAAAGTTTTGTGGAAAAAAAGCTCGCACAATATGGCTCGATAAGGTATTCGCCCAAGTACTAATCGCTCCTTATTTCTGCCGGAGACGGATAATTTTTGATTGGCATTCCGCTCTCTGGCAGCAAGGTTTCTCAGTGGGGACACGCATTCAGGGAGCGGAGCGGCTATGCGGATTCGAGGGCTATGTGGAGAGTAAGAGCAACAGTAGGGTGCGTTGGTGCAACCGCGCTGCATTCGGGCATGGTTCGACCTGCCCATAGATATTGTACTCGTAATGTTCTGACGTTTGTGATAGGGCTGGGTTTGCATGGCTGCGGGAAGGTGGGCGAAGGCTCATATAGTCACATAAGGATAAACTAGAGCCTCATAATAATATTTAATTCAGAACATGGTTAGTGGGGAGGAAACAAAATAAAGACTTTTTATCATTAAATTTCCACACTTGCGAGTGCCAGTTTCGTATCTATATTCATGCGAAATTAAATTGAAAAAATAATTTTGGCTTAAAGGTGTTAGTTTAAACGCTATTTGGGAATAGAAGAACATCAACCCACTCTAAAGTTCAGTACTTTAATAACTGATTAACAAACAGCTTTGAATTGTTTATTCTACAAGTATATAATAATTATTATTATGATGGTTGTTCATCAATTAAAAATATTTCCTAGGCTTCCACATGGACTTAGCATTGTAAGAAATGTGGACTATGGCTTGGCGCTAACCTGGATGTGGCCGCCTATCATAATAAAAAGTGCCAAACCTAGTCTCCGCATTTCTGAAAACTTTTGCAATGCGCAAGCATGTATTACATGTTCAACTAGGTGGCTAAGCGAGAATAAACTATTTATGGTCGAGGCCGGATATTCAGATATTAGCTGATGTAGGTTCATAGTATTATTACTCGATTCCATATTATATAACTGAGCGGCACATCCAGATGTGGAGGTCATAAGCCTGAGCCTGGCAGGGCTGAATATTTGGCGCAGCTCGGAGCATCTTTGCTCCCGCCCACATTTAGAGTGGCTGATATAAACTTGCGTGAACAGCGCTAACCTATCCCTTCGTCTGTATTTATCGCTTTTTAGTTCCCTAGAATATTCCGAGATTAGGAATAGTTCTAGTGTCGCAATCGCCGAGATGCTTTCTACTGGCGAGGTCACAGCAAGAGCTCAATAACCATACTACCTTTGGTAAAGATCTGAGGTTAATCTAAGCCATTAACCACGCTAAAAAGCTGCGAAATCTGCGCACAGATTAGGGGATGGTGGTTATTTGGGCGGGCGCGAGTGATAACAAGTGATCACAGAATACTCTTAAAATTTAGGCAGAAACAGAACAAAGCTTTTTTTTGTCCAGGTAAATTAGGTATCGTGTCGTAGAGGCCCATAAAATTCATTTTGTGTCCTCTTTCGTATGGAGGAATGCCCTTTTGGTGTACTGGTGTGTTCGAACTGAAGGTGTGTTGACGGATTTTTGCATGCGCCCCACCGACATCCAAAGGAGGGTATGAACACCATTCTGAAAGTGCAGGGGGAACAGAGGTAAACTTACCGGTACTATATAGCTGTCACACGCAAACCGCCAAAGCACTGCACCATAGCCGCACCTTTGGAAGCAAACTTAGATACAAAACTCTCTCATCGAACTTCTCTTCGGGATCGGAATAAAAATCTGCTCTTGAAAACGTCCATTTAAAGTTGCTGTACACACAAACGATCATTTCTATCTTGAAGCTACTCCGGAGACAACTACACCGGCCCTGACTGAACAGCCACTCACCACACACCGAGCTGTAGAAACGGCCACGTTTCTTGAAACAATCCATCGCGCCTCATCCGGTCGAATAGAAGGTAGAGATAAAACACTTCCCCCTCCCACAACCCTCTTCCTAAATGCTGGCCTTTTTCTAGCCTGGAGCCATATTCTCATTTTTAATTCATTTCGCAGATTCTACCTCCCCCGGCGGGATAATTACCAAAAATGCACAAAACGCTCTTTCTACTTCTGACAGCTTTCCATCTAGCCTCTAGCTTCGCAGTGCCAGACGGCGCACTCCTTCCAAACGCCTCTACCGTGACGACAATGACCAACCACTCCGATGCCGCCAAGGGGGCCGAAAAGGTCGTGCAGGAGAACGAGTCCAAGGAACCAAGCCGCAACATCCGTATGTTCCTGATAATATTCGGGGCGATCATTGGATTCTTGTGTTTGAGCGTTGCTCTCTTCTTCACGCACGCTCTCTGCACGAAGAAGCGCTACTATGGCAGCGGGAAGAAGAAGCGCGGGAGGAGAGGGACGTTGAGCAAGTTGCCGAGAGATAGGAGGGGAAGCACGGATAGTGATATTTGGGGGTTGACCAACAATCGACAGAGCCTTGGGACCGGTGTTACGCGAGAGAAGAGCTCTGGGTCTTGGAGGGAGGAGGTGATCCCGCCCCACGGGCACGTTTATCAGGAGGTTCCGACGGAAGAGGCCGGGAGGGAACCTACCAGCTATACCTACCGTCCACCCCAGTATCCAGGACCCAATTCACTTGCTTTGGAGGAGAGGTACCGGTACGCGCCATACGAAGGGCGGCCAAACACGAGGGACTCTAGGGGAAGTGTGAGGAGTGCAGATGCTCGTGTGGGGCCGGTTGTGCCGATGGATGTTGTTTAATAGGCTTCTGGTCGATCCATTTTTTACTCTCTCACTTTGCTGTTTCTTTTCCTTTCTTCCCTATTTCATTTTAGCATATATGCATTGCCTGGTGTGCGGCTTTACGGATGGGAAAAACGCCTTCTTATCAACTTTTTTTCTTTCTTTTGTATGGGCATTATTTCTGGGCTGGCGGAGTTGCGTATTTAGAGGGTGGATTTGTTTGTGGGCTCCACCATTATGATGAAAATTCTATAAATGACTTTAATGGGTGAGCCTTGAGGGGCTAATATTAGAGAGTTCCACCGGGTCCCTTGTTCACTTGTGCTTTCGCCTACTCATGCGGTGTCACTCGCGCCAGACAATTTTGGTGATCCCTGTCGTGCCGGGTTCCGGGAAGACTGCTGGGGAATTTTTCTCTAGATCTTGGGAGTACCTTTAAACTTAAGCCCCCGTTCCGAATTGCAGGTGTCATTCCGGTGATGGGAATAATCCGAGTATTATAATACGGTGGAGTGCCCAGTGAGTTATCCGTCCTTTTCTGTCAGAAGGTTAACTCGAGGGCTAGAAATGGCCCTTCCCGGCTCAGGCACGGACAGTGGGGTTATCGTCGGCACAACAACAACACGGGACAACGGCGATCCAGGGGATCGGAATGTTATTCTTCAGACTCCTCCCCCTTCTCTTTTTCGTCACTCCTCCTCCCTTCCTCTCCTTCTTTCCCACCTCGCGCCGCTCTCCTTATTGTCATCCCTCGACAAACTTGCCAAGACCATGTCATTTCTTGCTCGCCATACCACCAGAGCCGCAATTCCCCGCACACTATCCCGCCGCACTGCTGCTGCTGTCCGAGTAGCTTCGACCCCGCTTCTCCTCCGCAGTCAATTAAACCCCGTGCTGAAGACTAGACAATTCTCTGCTGTGAGCTCGAGTATGATGTCTGCCCCTGCTTCGATTGTGAAGCAGAATGTTCGCCCGGAGCCTGATCAGGTCCTCCAGGACATTGCCGATTACGTTCACAGCTACGAGATTACCTCTCCACTTGCTGTAAGGGTGTTTGCTCTCTTAATTGGCTCATAGAGACTGATACTTTTTAGTGGGAAACTGCTCGTTTGTGTTTGATTGACACCTTGGGATGTGGATTGGAGGCATTGAACTTTGAGCAATGCACAAACTTGCTCGGCCCTGTCGTGGAAGGTTTGATGGTCCCGCCACGGTTGATCTTTCTTTTTTCTTCGGGCTCTCATTGTTGTAGGAACCACTGTACCGAATGGAACCCGTGTTCCCGGCACCCCTTACCAACTCGACCCCATCCGCGGAGCGTTCAACATTGGTACCGCGATCCGTTGGTTGGACTACAATGACTGCTGGCTGGCCGCAGAGTGGGGTCATCCTTCCGATAATCTTGGTGGTATTCTCGCAGTTGCGGATTGGCTTGCAAGAACGAACAAGGCAAAGGGGCTCCCGGCACCCAAGGTTAAGGATGTCTTGGAGGCTATGATCAAGGCCCACGAAATTCAAGGCTGCCTTGCCCTCGAGAACTCCTTCAACCGCGTCGGTTTGGATCACGTTGTTCTCGTGAAGGTTGCTACTACAGCTGTAGTTTCTAAGATGCTCGGGTTGAACCGCGAGCAGACTATTGATGCTGTTTCTCAGGCGTGGGTTGATGGTCAGTCTCTCCGTACCTACCGTCATGTCCCCAACACTATGTCACGTAAATCGTGGGCAGCCGGCGATGCTTGCTCGCGTGCTGTTAACCTTGCTCTTCTCGTCAAGAATGGTGTTGGAGGTATCCCATCCGTCTTAACCGCTAAGACGTGGGGCTTCTACGATGTTCTCTTTAAGACTGAAGGCTTCAAGTTCCAGCGCCCGTACGGTTCATATGTTATGGAGAATGTCCTTTTCAAGATCTCGTATCCGGCCGAATTTCACTCCCAGACTGCTTGCGAAGCTGCCATGACCCTCCACCACGAGCTCAAGAAGATTGGGAAGACCACGGATGATATTGCTTCCATCCGCATTAGGACACAAGAAGCTGCTATCAGAATTATTGACAAGAAGGGGCCTTTGAACAATTATGCTGACCGTGATCACTGCATCCAATACATGGTTGCTGTCCCACTCATCTACGGCCGTCTCACCACGCAGGACTACTCTGACGAAGTAGCTTCGGACCCCCGCATTGACGCCCTCCGTGAAAAAATGGAATGTGTCGAGGACAAGACCTACTCCTTGGAGTACCACGCACCTGACAAGCGCAGCATCGGAAATGCTATCCAGATCACGCTCAAGGACGGCACGATTATGGACGAGGTCGCGGTTGAGTACCCTGTCGGGCACAAGTTCCGCCGTGACGAGGGTATTCCATTGTTGCTACAGAAGTTTGAGAGACATGTTACCAAGCGCCTTGGAAAGGAGAAGTTTGATGCCATCATAAATGCTTCTAAGGAGCTTGATGGCATTTCTAAGAAGGATGTTGATGAGTATGTTGATTTGTATGTTACTAAGGAATAAGCAGAGGATTTCTTTGGCTGGGCACAGGTTGGCAGGAAGGGGAAAAATAAAGGATGCTTTCCGAGAGTAGACATCACGTACAATACCCTTGCGATTAAAATTAACGAATTATCTATTGTGCCCCTGGCGTCTCTCAAGTGATAACTTGCAATACAATGGCTGTAGGCCGGAAAATAACATTCCTCAAAGGTATCATAAACTTTCACCTTGATAGATAGAGTTGAAAGTACCCAGACCTCCCTGAACTCCAGCAAAATGATCACTACTAATCACTCGTTAAGGGGCAACTAACGGCCCCGACATAGATCATCACTTCCCACCCCCAAAAGTGCTCCTCTAACTTATAACCTTTCTCTCCTCCCCAGCTTTGACCATCCCCTTAACAACCTCAATCAAAACCCTCCTCCCAGTCTCAATCCCGAACGGCTCCGCCAATGGCGGAACATGCATAAACAGCACCTTCTCACTTTTCAACTTACCATTACCCTCCTTCTCGCAGGCTGCCTTAAGGCTAGTGTAATAGATAAACTCGCACAAGAACCTGCCTGCATCATCAGAAACCTTGATAGGAACTTCCTTTCCGGGCGTCTCCTCGGGCTGTATCAAAAAATATTTCCCCAGAATCAGCCCTCTTGATTCATCATTCCTTCGCTACTACTCTCTCTGGGGGGGCGGATTGGTGGGGAGTAAAGAAAAACCTGAAACTTCTCCACCCCCTCCACGATCCACGGAACATCCAGCGCACACCCAAACTCCCTCCCACCTGGCTCCCGCTGCCCCGCTCCCTCGCTCAGCATAATCCCCCTCTCGGGCGCCGCGTCCGCCCCACCGGGCACCTTCCCGTCCACGTCGGCGAACACGTACCCATCCTCGAACGCGCGCTTTTCGAGATGGTACTCGCCCGCCATGCCGAGGCCTACATGGAGGATGTAGTCGAACTTATAATCATCGTCGGGGGCAGTGTTGTGCAGGGGCGGGACCTCGGCGGTCACGGTTGCGTAGGCGACTTTCAGCCAATGTGGGTGCGGTTGTAGTGTTATTGTGTGCGTTTCTGTGGGAATGGTGGTGTGCGGTAGGAAGCTGGAGACTATTGCCCAGGAGGAGTTTTGGGTGTGGTTTCTGAAGGGCTGTGGGAGG
>Ga0307507_10006921_pt1 | contig 16890 bp, 5 predicted proteins | sample 7_EM_MG_FD_207223 | JGI IMG/M metagenome (GOLD analysis project Ga0307507, IMG submission 207223) | Populus trichocarpa ectomycorrhiza microbial communities from riparian zone in the Pacific Northwest, United States - 7_EM | ecosystem: Host-associated > Plants > Roots > Unclassified | place...
TATTTAGGGAGAGGATGCATCTATTAAAAAGTAATAGTATTGTTAAATTAAGCTTTTCCTTTAGCTTTGCTATAAGATTTGCCTTTACTAGCTCATCTTCTTTAAGAGCTAAGAATTGGTCGTCTCCTAAGATAATTGTATTATTAGTTTACATACCAACAATTCCAAATGGAGTTCCCGTAGTTGTGATAAGGAAGCAGGGATTAAATATAGAAGTAGTTATTAAGAGCTTCTCTTTATAGTGCTTGCTATAAGTAGCCCACCAATGAGTTCCTGCCTCTGCAATTCCATATAATGGCTTAAATATAACCATAATTATATCTTCGGGATATTGGTAGCGAATTTGCTCTAAAAGGTATGCTAGTATTAAGCGCTAAAAGCGCGTCTCTAATTAGGTATAGGCCTAAGTAATATCTTATAAATAAACCGCTATTCTATTCTTTATTAAGGAGGAAGCTAGCGTAATAATAACTCGCTAACTAGCTTGTTAAATTATAGGGGATTATATAAGAATTACTTCCTTGCTGTTATTATTATAACCTTAAATAACTAGTCTTGACTTCTTAAATGGGGTATTAGTAGCTTTGCCCTTAATCTTATTAACTATTCTTAACTTAAAGATGCGAACTCTATTAAACTTAGTAGGGTTATACTTCTTAAATTTAAAGACTTCTCTTATAATAAGACTGTTAATCTCCTGCTTATTAGATACTTGGAAAGGAGCTTCTAAAGTTATAATATAGCCTTCCTTTTAGAGCTGTTTTGCGAGCTTAAAGTCAGCCTTCTCTTTAGCTGTTATAAAGGCTATTAATAACTCGTCTCTACTTTTAATAGCGGTAATAAATTGCTCTTCGAAATCGATAAGGTGTTAGCAATTTTATAATCCCTTTGGGCGACCTCTACCGCGTTGTGGTTACGGCATATCTGCTATAATTGCATTAGGATTATAGTTGCCTTCTAGAGTACGTTAATTGTAGTTCTCCTCTAGGGTATCCTTTAGGGCATCCTATAAAGGCTCAAAACTGTTGTTTCTGTAGTAGGGCTTAACAACGGTTAAGCGGAATTAAGTGGGTCTATAGGGTATTTAAAGAGTATAAGTCTAACTATTAATTGCAATAAGTTTATGTGGGCCTGACTATCCTCCCTTTTTACGCTATACGCGTACCTTAGATTGGAGTGGCAGATCGAGTATAGTTAAGGTATTTGGGCCATTTCTTATTCCTAGTGCGTCGTTGACCTGGCGCGTAGCGTAGAGACGTTATACCTCTTTTATTGCTTTGCAAATAGCCTCCGCTCGTTGCATAATAGATAGGGATGGTGGAGAATCGTTAGTTATTTAAGGGTAGGCGCTAAAGACTAGCAATATAGGTACGAGCCCATCTGGGCCAGCGGAATTATTAACAGCCTTAACAGCTATCTATAAGATAAGCTTTTTACTAGCGCCCTCTAGTTCCGAAGAAATAATCTTATATGCTTATTATAATAGCGTGTGATATCGTTCTACTTTTCTAACACTATTATATACCTTAATAGGGACTTCCTTGACCTTAATTTCTATTGCCTTCGCCTATTGCCAAAACTCTAAAGATAAGAAGTTCCTTCCTGTGTTATAAATGACTTAATTAGGGGGTCCTAGGTAGATATTAATCTAGTATAATTAAAGAGTATCCTATATGTTTCTAGCTGATATATCCTTCAGGAAACGTGCGGCTTAGAAGGAGGTTAAAAGGTTAACAACTTAAAGTACTAGCTTGCCGCTAAGATATATAATATTAATAATAATACAGAAGTTAAAGTTATAGTTATCTTTAAGGGTAAACTTAAATCGGCCAGGGGACTTCTGGTTTATTTAGCAGTAATAGTAGTACTTTATAAGATGCTTAATCGTCTTAGCCTTGACTTTATAACCTACTCGCTAAAGAACCCTAAGTAATCTATAAACTAATAGGTGACCGAAGCGACGGTATAGTTAATGTAACTCCAATTTAGTTAAATGGCTCTAAGCAACACTCCTTTCTGGCTATTAAAGGAGCAACCAAGGGTGACCCTACTTGCGTATAATGGGCACCTAATTATCTCTCTAAACAAGCATATTCTTAAGGTTATCTAGCTTAACGCCTAACTTATCTATATCTTAGATGTAGAATAGAAACGGGGTGTTTATAGGAATAATATAGAAAGTAATACATCCTAATAGGGTTTAGACCTTGATTGTGCCAAAAGAGATTATAGTACCCTTACTAAAGCAGATTGTATATTAGCCTACCATTAATTAGTTGATCTGAATAGAGCTATTAAGCTGCTAAAGAGCTTAAACTTAAGGTTCTCTTACTATAGATACTTCTGCGGCTCCAGTATCTAGCATAATATTATAGAAGACGTTTGCCGAGTATCTGTTATTAAAGGAAAACGCGGAACTTTCCTTTAGCTTATTAAAGATATCTAACTTTATAACAGAATAAAGCGTAGATTGGTTATTAAGGACAGCGACAGTTTGTATGCTATTTACCTTACTATACTCGGTAAAGTATTGGTTGGGAGAGTAGTCCTTAATATCTATATCTATAAGGAGCTGTTTGGCCTTATTAACCTTACCCTTAAGATTTTCTTCGCCTTTATATTAAACCAGAAAGCTTTAGAAGTAGGCCATAGTAACCTTTTAGTTTCTAACGTTTTGTGCGCTCTAGCAAAACTTATTATATACCTCCTTTTATCTATTAAGGGGGTGCTTAGTTAACCAGTAATTTAGCTTCTTATAAACATAGCACTTCTTCTAATAATCGCTCCGAAATAAACCTCTACGATTGCCTTGTGGTTAATGTTAATTATACCCTCTACTGTATCCCCTACCGCGGCCACTATATGTTTAGTCGGTCCAGTTGTGATTATATTAGTCGGCCGGGTTAATTGGAGTAGGTTAGGGTTAGGTGTTAAATTACTATACTTTTTAAGAGCGCAGAGCGGTGCTAATAGAGGATCTTAATTGAGCACACACTCCTTTATAAGTATTTGTAGGATTAAAGAGAGCAAGATTGTATTCTTTAACACCTTAGCATACGCTAATAATTTAATCGCGTAGGCTGAAGTCCTCTTAATATAATTTAGATAAACCACGCTAAATTATCTAAAGTCAATTAAAGAGCTTTTAGAGATAATTAAGTTAAGAGATATCTGGGTTTGTCGTAATAATTTTTAGGAAGGTAGTCTCTCTCTACTCTAATATATACTGCTGCTTATTCTCCTTTGTTTTAAAGTGGCATCTTGTCTTATATATTATTCGGTTAAAATTGTATCCTTTTCCTACCAAACAATTATAATAGAAGGTACTAGCGCGGCCCTTAAGCATAATAGAATAGGTGTTATAATATTAGTTAGGTTCTAGTCCAACCTTCTAATAACAGTTATAGAAGATGCGCAGCTTTGAATTAAGGATATTATACAGTTCCCTGCCAAACCTCTTTTCCTGGTCTAAATAGAGCTTTATAAGCTCTGTAAGCATTTTTAAGGTGCCTCCGAGCGGTGTTAGGCCACGTTAAAATTACATTAGAGATTAAGGTGGGGATTGCTTTGTAGGCTGTAGTGGAGATGTAGATCTTAATAGAACACGGCGTGGTACCTAATCTTGCTATAATAGAGTTTAAAGGTTATTAAATCGCGAAGTAAGGGGATCTTACGCTTGCTCTTATTTAGTAGTTAAAGTTATGGGTTGAATTAATGGATCCTAGGGAGCTAAAGACAATGGAAGTAATAGATATAGAACGTAAGAACTCGTGCCTGGAGTAATAGAATTTGAACGTGTCTCTATTGGTATATCATTCGGATTCCATCGTGAGTTAAGCTTCTTTATAGTGCGTAGTTAGTGCTTAATCTCTTATAGAGTCCATTTGTGCTCTTCTTTTACATTAATAACTTGCTCCTGAATATTGTCTCTAATAGCGCTTCTATCTATAGGGCCAAATACTCCATTCTCCCAAAGGAAGTTACGGAAGTCTTATACAATAAGCTTATTTGTAAGAGCCTATGTTTCCTTTATCCATCCAACAAAGTCCTCCTTCATGCAATACCATAGTATAGTGTCGTTGTATTCGCTGTCTGTGTAGTATACTATGTGGTATAATAAGAATCCGTTTAGGTTCTTTTGCTCAGCGTTTATAGGGTCAATGTCTTTGTTCTATATCTTTAGGTTAATATCTTCCTCGTACTTCTTTAGGTAGGTTAACGCCATAATAGATTAAAGGTAGGTAGGGTTTTTAGTTTTATAGAATCTCATAGGTTTGCTATTAAGAGGTAGGCAATTTAAGATATTATTTAACGCGTTTTAGACGTTAACTTAGAACCCTAGGTTTAGTAACACTTCTGACCTAAAGTACTTAACCAAATCTTTGTAAACGCGGTTGTTCTGCGTAATGGACGCAACTTGGTATCTCCTAGTACTTAGTAACACTTCTGTTACTAGTTTTCCGCAAGTTTAAGGTAGTATAGTATCGCCGGGATCCATTCCATATGAGCGTATATAGCACCCCTGCATAAGACTGTCTCTTCTGTTCGAAAACCTAGCTGCTTTGTGGTTGACTGTGTATTTAACCACTGATTAGTGTTGGTTATATAGGGTGACTCACCAATAACGACTACTCGAGTAGGTTACAGTGATGTTGGTTAAAAGCTTGATATCTTTAGAATGAGGAAGGGCGAGGAGCTTAAGACTCCTCGCCACGCTAGTGCCGCGGCGTCACGTGACGACCGCTTGCCTCATTCCCAACATAGACAGTAAGGCTATATACCTGTTAAATCCGCTGCTAATCTATATAGTATATATATAGAATAGTATATAAGTTATTAGTATGGGTTACTACCAGTGGGTTACTAGTAGGTTTTAGACCCTAGTTAAGTGGACCTATTCTCTAATATAATAATCTATTAAACTAGTATAAAGTAATAGACTAAGTCTAAAAAGGATACTTTCTAAATTAAGCTTTATTATTAGCGTACACTATAGCTTTGCTTATAAGTCGCTTATAAGTTACTAGTATAGCTAGATTATATTAAAGTATGGCTTATATAGAATATTAATAAATTATACTTTACCCTATATATATACCGCAGTTTTTATTACAAGCGTTACTTATTTTTTAATCCCTTAAAATGTTCTCTGCTTCGCTTTAATATAGGTTATATTTTAGTAGCGGCGCTTACTTTTTGCCTACGCTTTAGCTATAAGGCTATGGTATTCCGCTTATAGTTCTTATCTAATAGTTATTAATAATTTTTAAGTTCTGCCTTATATTTTTATTTATTATACTTATTTAGCTATCCTAGCTACTTAATAAGGTACTATAGTTATCTAGTATAATCCTAGTAGGCGATAATTGCTTTTATTTTCTAGCTACCTTTTTTAAGCTCTTTTACTTTTAAGGGTTAAAACCTAGGGCATAACTTATAAGGCTTTAGTAAGGAGATATAAAAAACTAGGTAGAGCTATGCTATAGTAAGTAGAAGCTCTAGCTTATATACTTACTGCCCTATACGCTTTAGAATCTAAAATAGTTCTATAAACTTACTGTTAAGCTTTTTATAGGGATATTTTATACGGATATTCTTAAAAGAGAGTAGGACTTATTTACTAACGGTAAAATACTTAGCCAGATAGTAACGATTATAGTATTTTACCTAAAGCTATTAGGCGTATATTATTAACGCCGCCACGACCTTATATGTAAGGCGTAGGCGTTATAAATACTTCTCTATAAGTTTAATATTTATTAACTTAGATCCCTTTTTACCTTACTAGGTATCTTAGACGCCGTTTAGGACTCTATCTAGAATATTTAGCAGCTAGCTATAGGCAAGCTTAATAGGGGAATACTTTATTATAGTATAGACCTTAGAGTTATAGGTAAAGGCTACTTTATTAAGTAGAAAGGCCTAATTAAACTATTTTTAGTTTGTAAATATATATAGATATACCTTAAGCCCCTAGTTTTAGCGTTCCGTCTAATTATCTATCTATAGGTAAAATATGGTATTAAGCTTACGCTAAACGCGGAGATAGTAGTATATAGTACTTTAGTACTCGCTTATAAATACGCTACCCTTATTAAAGATAATATTATCTAGAGGCCCTATTTATATAAAGACTTTAAATAGAAGTTATATAAGTTATATAGTATTAATTATCTTATATACTAAATAGTAGCGTACTAGCTTTATAAAACGGTCTATAAGGACAAAGATAAAGTTATACTCTACGCTATTAGGAGTCTTAGACTTAGAGAAATCTATAATAAAGTTAAGTAAATAATATTGTAAGGCTTGAGTGGGGACCTAAAGAGGCTATAACTTACTATAGGGTTTATAGCGGCGCGATTTATAGCGTTAGCAAGTATTATAGTTATTTAGGTATTTATAGAGATCTTTAGTAAGGCCGTCCTAAGCGTACTTCTACGCAATTACCTTATAGGTATAGTTAAATCCATAATAGCTACTTATAAAATTGTTATAATTCCGCTTAAGGATCTCCTATTATAGTAGTATATAATTTAGCATTTAGACCTTATTATTTTGCCTTAGGAGTCCTTAATTATTAAGGGTATAGTCCTTATTACTAGCAGGAACCTATTTCTGGGTTAACTAATTATATATAGAGCGTATAAAGGCGTCCTTTTCTTATACTCTATAAATAAAATTAACCAGTAACTTAGGGGGGTATTCTATAAATGCCGTTTTGGCTAAGGTAGTTACTACTACCTTTTACTATAGTACAAGACTCTACGCAAAGTTAGTACTAGCAAGGTAATATATAAACGTAGGTAACTTACTAGGTTGTTATAGGGGACTATTACCTAGGCTAAGGGATCTTCCCTAAGGTTAAACACTATTAGGCTGATTAAAAAGGTCTAAAAGAGAATAGTAGGTGTTAGCGACTTAGTCAATCGAGGCACGAACACGGCAAGAGGGACGTGTAAGCCTGTACAATTAGTAGTCTATAACGAGGATCTAAAGCTAGAGAAAGGAAAAGAGAAGAAGGGTAGCGCCGCTTGAGGTTTTATACGATCGTCTGGTTACGTAACTGCGACTGTCTAAAACAGTAAGAAACTGTCTACGATTATCCGCCATAATCCACCGTTTTCCACTAGCGCCGTAACATTACCCCCCCCCCCCCCCCCTCTTCTAAAAAAGCCTGCCCTTAGGCTTTATATATCCATATCATGTCCGTGGGGTATTCTTATCTATATACTTAACAGGTAGCTTATTATCTTTGCTATACTAGCACTCTATCTACTTGTCTAGATACTTTAGGGGTCTTAGCTTATTAGGGTATTGGTTATAGGATTCTTTAAGCTTCTAGGGGCAACCTATAAGGTTCTAGGCAGGGTACTAGGTTAGGTCTAGATTGTAACCTTTCTATTAAATATAGTATTTTAGCGTTCCTTATACTAGTTTACAGGCTAGTATTTTATTAACTTTTTATTTATTATTACTATTAACTTAAATTAGTAGTGGAGGCTTATTCTTTTGTCTAGGTAGTAGGTTATTTATAGCTTTCTATAGCTTATCTAGTAAAAAAACAGGATGGACTTTAATTAAGTCTAGGAGTTTAACCTTATATAAGTTGCCTTCTTTATTAAGGATCTTATATAGTCCTACTGTCTTATAGTCTAGCTTATAGCTAGGCTGTTTTATCTTTTAGTTTTTTATTATAACCTAGACTGTTACGAACAGCTTAAGTACGATGTTACGACTACTTAGAGAGGAGTCGGAAGAAGCTAGTTGGTTGATATAGGCATAGTCCAGAATAGAGCCGGTGGAACCATGTAACAAGGAGTGGTAACCGAGTCACGTGGCCTGTATATAGCGAACGTAGCGAACGTAGCGAACGTACTTATGTACACTATGTACACTACGTACCTTACGTAGCGAAGGGATTTCTTAGGCGTATGGTTGTGTATTTAAAGGACCACAGTCCCTACCTAGATAGTTCTCTCTTTGTAGTGAATCTTAGAATATAATTAGAGTTAATCTATTAGGTAACTACTCCACCAGTTGTTATCTTATACTGTTATATTATTGGCTACGTTTAATATCTATATACCTAGCCCATTAATAAGTCTACCATAGTACCTACTATAAGGCTCTGTTATATATTTACTACCTAGTTACGGTATTAATAAAGTTAAATAGTATGCTACCTAAAGAGCAAGTTATGCTGTTAAAGGCACCTGTTACGACCTAGTCTATAGCAGCTACAACCTTAGGTTTAGGAGGAGACACTAGTATAGAAGATACTAATTTGTAGCTAGTTACGGTAGGTCAGTTATAGGAAATGGTTAATTAAATAATAGATAATACTTAAATACTTAAAGAACAACTTAATAGAATTAGAGCAGCTAAAATTAAGTTATTGTTAATTAAACAATTCTTAGGGGAAAGGTTAAAACTTAAAGGATTCCTTACGCAAATGTACTTTAAGGTCATGTAGGAGGGAGTAAAATTGGTAATACCTATAGACCAAGTGGCGTACGCAGGACTGTTCTTAGCAGGAAGAGCACTTAAATAGTTTAAATCTTACCTTACTAAGATATAGACAAACGGAATATTAACTGCTAATTAGGAAGTATAGTTTATATTTGCTAATTAGAACGGGTAGATATTTGGCGATTTAGAGGTATTAACTACTGTAGAACGGAAGCTTTAGAACCTAGTATAACATACTTTAGCAATTAAGTATATAATATAGTTTTAGACACTTACAATATAGATTAAGTAAAATAATAGCGCGCTTAGATATTTCTTAAGCTATAAGGAGCTCTTGCTACACCTGGCCCAAAAAGACCAAAACCAACTAAAAAGAACCCCGAAAAACACCCAGAGAATCCCCCTGAGATGCCTGCATCACAGGGGAGGTATATGTCGAACGACGGTAGTTCGCACTCGCGCGCGACCGCCAGAACCACGCCTAGCAATAGCCCTCTATAACAAGAACGGGTGAATACCACACCACAAAGTGGAAATATCTCTATTAAGAAGGCATCTGATAAAATATAAAGCCTATTAAACACGTCTAGTATCCGCAATTATGGGGGAGTAACCGTTAGCTATAACAAACTAATATAGCTAGCAGAATAGCTCCGCCAGTCTAGTGTCCCTTAGGTGCCCCTTTAGTAATCCCTTAATTAAATCCTTTAATGGCTAAGCAAAATTAAAAATAAATAAAACCTCTCCTTACCAGCAAACCGTACCTAGGCCACTGTAGCTATGCTTTTATAGTATAGGGAACCTAACCCCCTTAAGATAATAACCGGGTATATAATTATAATATAACTAAATATAGAAAAAGCAGAGGGGCTTAGGGGATAATTAGAAACAGAAGTCCTTATAGAGATTTATAAGGAAGTTTACAACGCTATTACAGTCCAACACCTAAGGAGTGGAGATATTAGAGTCACCCTAAAGGACCAATAGGCAAAGGAATAAGCCGTAAAGGTAGGGGACAGGCTAGGAGAATATATTGGCATAAAAGTGCTCTATAAAGACTACCTAGTTAAAGTCCTAGCGGTTCCTATAAGCCTTAGGGTAGAAAAGGGATGCCAGGTAAATAATACAGCAACTATATAGGAGATAGTAAAATATACGGAACGCCTTATACTAGGACTTAAAATTACCTAAATCTAATAGCTTTAATAGGAAAATGCAATCCAAGCATATAATAAGAATAATAAGAGAATATAAGAGTCGCTAAAAACTCGCTAGGGAGACACTAGTTGAATATATAGCTCCCTTATTATCAGTATATATATACTAGGAATGCAAAAACTTCTTATCTAAAAAGGAATAATTATAAATGGCCTTATATATAACATAAGGCTCTATAACCACAAACTACGCCTAGAACGATGCTATTGCTATATATAATAGGGACACACCCAATCCATATACGCAGCATAGGTGTGCTGCGGCCACTGTGCAGGCCCCTGTAATATAAGATACTGCTTAAATTAAGACTAAATAAAATGCGTAAACTGTTACCAAAGCATATATAAGGCGTGGGAGAGAGTAAACTATATTAAATATAGGAGACGGAAGGCAAGGGCTTAATAGCTACAGGAATAACTACACGCTAGGTTATATAAATAGAAACAACAGGTAATAAGCTAGGGGGACACAGGTGCCTTCTTGGCATTCCCTACCTTTAATACTAGGGGGCTGGGCCAGCTATCCCAAGCCTTAACAGGCTAGAAGTGACGCCGCGTAATATCACCAGACTGAATAGGGACATAAAGGTTATAGGGGATATAAGGGAGAGGACGCCCTATAGGAAGACCCCTATGGATAGCTATAGCAAGCTTAAGACCAGGATAATTAAGAATTAGACTAAACGTGGCAAATCTAATATTTATAGCTAACCTATAAAGGGCATAAAGCCGACCAGTAAGACTAGGGGAAGAACTAGAGACGATAACAGATTTGGATATAGAAGCGCTAGTAGGAATATAAGACACGGGAATAAAAAGCCCTATATAAAATAAGTAGCAACCAGGGTATAGATATAAGAGATAGAAGTTCTAAAAATCCTAGAGAAAGTAGAAATAGAGGAAGTAAAGAATAAAGGAGAGTTAAATAACCCTCGCTAGGGGTCCGCCACCTATCTATTATATAGTATAACTGCGGCAATATAAACCACCGCCTTATAAGGCCCCTACTAGACAGTCTAGACCTAGAGAAATACTATATCCTTACTATATAAGAGCCGTATTACAATACCTATATATAATTAATATACTGCCCCTAAGGATTCCAGCTCCTATACAAACCAAAAGCAGCCATATATGTGTGCTTTATAATTAGCAAGGCTGTTAGCCTGTCCTTATAGTTATAGCAAGCAGTTAACTTAGATATTGTAGTTATAATAATCCAGACATATAGGGGACCAGTACAAATTATTAATGTATATAACCCTAGGGTTAAAGGGGTCCCATAAATAGAGAATATTATATTGGTAATAAGCTTACTAGAAACCAAAGGCACAGAGTCTATCCTATTAGAAGATATAAACCTCTACTACCTATAGTAGGGGGGTATCTATATCGCTGCTAAATAATAGGCAGAGTGCTTACTAAGAGCTATAGATATCTGGGGCCTTAAGCTAGCTACTCTCCCAGGAGCAATTATATGGCAATAAGGCACTACCAGAAGTACAATTGACCTTATATTTATAAATAATGGCCTATACTAGAGACTTAAAAGGTGCATCCCTAAAGAAGAATAGGTATTTACCTTAGACTATATCCCCATCTAAATACAGCTAGATTTGGATATTAAGGCGCAACTAAATAGTAAAAGATACATAATAAGGAAGCTTAAGACAGACAGTTTCCTTAATATAGTTAAATAATAACTTTAAGACCTAGAAGAAATCTACCTAATACCAAACAAGTAAGGCTTATTAGCTACCCCTAAGGAAATTAACTAAAGACTAGAAAGGATCTAGGCAGCAATTAAAAATAGGCTAAAAGAGCATTACCTAGTCTTAAAACCAGGCCCCTATATATAACACGCATAGTCCGTATAATGCGCGGTTCTTATAGCTAGCCAATAATGAGCAAGAAGGAAATATACAAGTAGCCATAACCCTAAAGATAAGAGATAATACAAAGACACAAGAAACCAGCTAAAGAATACCCTAAAAAAAGAAGCAAGAAATAACTAGAGACGGTTTATAAATAAACACACTACTAACCTAAGTATCCCCTATAATAAGGGCCTTTGGACTATGGCAAGATGGGTAAAGAAAAAGGTGGGATGCCTAGCAAAAAACCTATATCTACTACCCCTATAAAGAGCAGGCAAACTATAGGCTACAAGCAACAATAATAAGAAGGCGGAGATTCTTATAGAAAGATTTTCCCCCTAACCAGCTCTAGTAGACCTTAGTAATATTACTAGTAAAACACTGGTAACTTGCCTAAGGGTTAATAGCGATATAACAACCGAAGAAATGGCTAGAACTATTAGTCGCCTTTTAAACAATATAGTACTAGGACCAGATGGGATCCTAAATAAAGCCTTAAAGACCTATAGTCCACTTATAGCACCTTAGCTTGCAGATGTAGCTAGAGTATGCTTTATAATAGGCTACTACCCGCGACTTAGAAGATCTATAACAATAGTTATCTTATAAAAAGAAGGCAAAGCAAACTACTTAATCCCAGGAAGCTACCGCCCTATTGCCTTAGAAAACACCCTAAGCAAGATTTTAGAAAAGGTTATAGCGGACCATATAGTAGATACGGTAGAGAAACACGCCCTACTACCACAAAGCCAAATAGGGGCAAGAAAGAATCGCTTAACACTATTAGCACTTACACTACTCGCTACTACCATTAAAACTGCATGGGCTATGCGTAAGGACTTTATAGTATCAATGCTTAGCCTAGATATTAGTGGCGCCTATAATAATATACCCTATAAGCGCCTCCTATACATCCTTAGGGTAAAGGGCTTCCTAGAATGGATTATACAATTTATTTAAGGGTTTATAGGCCAGAAAGAGATATTACTAGTCTTTAACAGATACCAGAGCCCCCCTATTGCAGTTATAATAGGTATACTATAAGGATTACCTCTTTCGCCTATACTCTTCCTTTTCTTTATAAGTAACTTACTTAATACCTTTACGGAAGGGGCGACCTAGGGAATAGGCTTTATTAACGATACAAACCTAATTATATATGGGCCAATAGCCGTAGAGAACTGCAGAACACTAAAGAAAGCCTATAACACCTATATAGAATGGGCAAGATGATATAGAGTCCAATTCTTACCAGAGAAATACTAGCTAATCCATTTTATAAGAAAACGCAACTAATCTGCAGATCTTTAGCATATAATCTATATCTAAGGCTTTGGGGGTCAACCAGTTTAGGGCCTAAGGGTATTAAGAGTATGGGTAGACAGTAAGCTCTAGTGGAGCGTATATATAGTATAAGCGGCCTATAAAGGCCAAGCATAGTACATTGCATTATCTAGGATCGTTAATTTTATATAGGGTCTATGCTTCTAGAGGTTACACCTACTATATATAGTAGTTGTCCGGCTAACTATAATATATAGATCTAGTGTTTAGGCTATTAGAGAAACTAAAAAGGGCCCCCTTAAATCACTCCTTAAACTACTTTAAAAGGTCCAAACAGCCTGCCTCTAGAGTATAACAGGCGGGTATAAGCGAACGGCTACAGTACTACTTAAGAAGGAAGCTAATATTCCCCCCCTATAACTATATATTAAAGCTGCTGTAATGTAAAGGGCGCAAAGTAAATATAACTCTAATGTTATAAAGTATATTAAGATACGCCTAAATAAACTATAGAGGGACCCTAGGGCGCCTTATAGGAGAACAAACTAACAACCCTAAAGTAGGGAAGAGATATTAGAGAAACAGGTAAAGAAAGTAAAAGAAGAATAGTACTGTGTTAGGGCCCAGGCCTATATAGAGGAGGAAGGGAGACGCGCAAGAGGCCAGTAAAGACAATAGTAAGAAAGAGAAAGAAGCTAAAGTAGAGCATAAAAGAACGCTAGGAAACTATCTTCCGTAATATAATACTAGTTAGACCAATGCTGGAGAGGCGTATAGGAGTTAAAGGTATAGAGGCTAACTTAGATAAAAGAAACCTAAGCCATGGTATAGTTAACGCTATAGGGGGTGAATACTTAAGAGCTCTAAAAAGGCCTAACAAAGGCAGAAAATATAATAGCAACACTCTTAAGAATAGGGATAATAGGACTAAAAGATTAGCTCTACTAGGTAGGTGTTCTAGTAGGTAGCCTAAGATGCGAATATAGCTGGCTAAGACAGATACCAAAATATATAATACTATTATGCCCCCTATACACCAACTAAGAAGCTATGCTCTTAGTAGCTGGTATAGAGAACTATAACATACTACTCTTAATATAAAAAGGTCTTAAGGTGGTTACCCAGTGGCTTATTAGCTAAAATATGCTAGACCAGTTTCAGATTGCAAAGGAAATGGTAATAAAAGGCAAAGGGGCGAGCAATAGGCGCCCCCTGATAACTCTACAGTAGTAGAGCAAAGTTTGCGATACTAGCGCGTCCGTAGGCTTGTTACGGCAGCAGTAGTTCCCAAGGAGGTCAAAAAGTAAGGTAGTAAAGCACTATAGGTGACTTGTAGGCGCCTTGTAGGCGAGTCCCAAAAGGCGGGGAGACGGATTATAGGGTTTTCTCAAAAGAGTTTTCTCCCTATATGTATATAAGGAGTAGTCCGCGTGGGCCTAATAGGGATCCGAATTGGACGTTAAGCAATGAATAATAATAAATAATAGCGCGCTTATGGCATAGTATAAATAGGGACTTAAGGCTAAAGTCTAGGACGTAATTATCCTAATAGAAGATACGGATACTCTAAGAGAGTTAATAGATTAGTTAATAAAGATTAATAATAGGATCTATTAAAGGGAATAAGCTAAGAAAAGGTAAGACAGAGTTCCACAGTTATATAAGGCGTAGAGTATGCATTAATTAAGCTAGAATAAGAAACTATGGAATGGCGCAGAGCTAATAGACTTAAGTAGTACTAAAGAATCCAAGAGATGGATGAAGAAACTATAGAAACCTAGAGGTTAAGAATTAAATAATTATAGGATTAAGGAGTAGAGGCTAAACCAGGGATCTTAGCAGTAAAAGATATTTAGGCGGACTCTATAACAAGAAGAATGGTTTAAAGAAGGAGCTTGCATAAATTGTGGAAGGAAAGGTTATTACGCTTAAGACTATAGAGTTAGTTAGAGTAACCACGCGGTAAAGGGCATAAGGTTATTAGAGTATTGTCACGGATTCCGGCCGTAGTACTGCTAAGGGCTCGCCCTAGGCTCGCCCTAGCACCTATAGTATATAGAGCTACGGTGCCTACGCACCTCTTACACCTTTATACAACATCCTGTTGTGTACCTAGTCAATGCTATGATGTTTATAGAGCCTCCTGACCCCGTTCCGTGACAGTATAATAATATAAATATAAGTATATTGCGTGGGACTAAGGAGTATTTAATTAAGCACTTTGTGTTTTGTTATAACAACATATACCAAATTTATAAAGACGCTAAGTATGGCGCAAGCTATTGGCCATAAGAGCCAGAGTTAAGAGGACTTAAAGGAACTAGAGAGTTAGATAAAAAAATAAGATTAACTCTATAAGCTAGATTAAGATATTATAGCAATATGTAGATAAAGATTAGTAACAATAATAATGGAGTTGGAGTACTTATTAATTAATAGCAATAAGGAAGAAAGGGAGGCTAACTGGGAGCGCTTAAACCTTAATAACGTAATAGAAGTAGAGACTAAAACCACTATAGAACGCGGATTAGTAACGGATGTTATAATACTATTAGATATAATATCTATTGCTTTATAAGACAGAAGGAGCAATATCCAAAGACAATTAAGTAAGTAGATAACTACTAGCACTAGCTTACTACTTATAAAAGGTAAAAGGCTATAGGCTTAAGATTCTTATAAAAAGATAAGAGACGCTTAAGATTCTTAAGATAAAATAAGATATACCTAAGATTTATAAAGTATAATAAGGAAGGCTTAAGCACCCACAATAGACGAAAACTAATGGGAAAGAGTAACAACTTAGTTTAAGGATAAACAAATGAGTATAGGACGTAAGTTTAGGAACTATGAGTTTGGGGAACAAGTAAGAACGTTAATAGGGAGCTAAGATTTTAAAGAATAAATAAGGTCTATAGCAATCCTAGGTAAACGTAGTGTTTAACTTAAAGATTAAAAAGTTAATACTAAGATTAAGAAGTAGGATAACTTTAAGGATCTAGCTGCAAGACGCAGAAAATAAGAAACTATGGATAAGCTTAGAGTAAGAATTATTGTATAGCAAGAATAGAAACTAGATAAGAGATTTAGCATACTAAGTTATAACCAAGACAGAGTACCTATATGGAGAGTTACTAATAGGCCTAAGGCAGGGACGCCTAGAGTAAAATGGCTAAATAAACTAGAGCAAGAAGAGAATCTAGGGTTTTTAACTAGGTTTGAAGAAAGATACACTAAAGGTTATCACAACGTAGTAATAACAAGGTACTTTCTAATAGATAGACTATACACACTAAACTAGTTATATAGAAAGTGGTATAGGCAACAATATAACAATAAATAGGAAGATTTTTATATATGGCTAAATAAAAAAGTTATCTAAGACTAACCTATTACGGAAAAACGCATAAGTTATATTAAAGGAGTATTAATTATAATGTTAAGGAACCTAGAAGAAGGATCTAGGAACTAAAGAAGTAAGTAATAAATCTTAATACCCGCAAACAAGAGATTAACAGTTAGGTTGGCTAAATAGAGGTTTAAACTTAGGGATAAAGATAAGCTAAGAGTTAACCTAGGTCACTTAGCGCATTATACACTATTGTAGATAGCTTATATATGTAAGGGCGCGAAGAGACTTTGGGGAAGATTTGAAGGAATAGTATAAATTCTATCTAAATTTAAGGGTATATAGCTCTTGCTAGGAACAAGATATTGCGTAAAGAAGAGAAAGGAATATAGGAAGCTTGTAACTAAATATTCGGGAGTCTTGGCAGCAGACGCGTAGGCACGTACGCACGCGGGTTTTAACAGGTTTTAACCAAATTCCATTACATTAGTGGAATTTGGTGGAATTTAATTAAGTTAGCGGAATTTAGCAGAATTTAATTAACTTGGCAGAATTTAGTTGAATTTAATTAAAGCGTTAGAATTTATCTATTAAGTGTTTTACTAAGACATTCCTACTGTAACTAGGTTAGTCCTATTACAGTACCCCGTGGGGGGGGGGGGCGCGCCCCCCCCCCAGGGCGCGCGAGAGG
>Ga0307507_10006922_pt1 | contig 16889 bp, 12 predicted proteins | sample 7_EM_MG_FD_207223 | JGI IMG/M metagenome (GOLD analysis project Ga0307507, IMG submission 207223) | Populus trichocarpa ectomycorrhiza microbial communities from riparian zone in the Pacific Northwest, United States - 7_EM | ecosystem: Host-associated > Plants > Roots > Unclassified | place...
CGTACCTCCGCAGGGAGACCGGCGCGTACCTGGACCCGTGGCACGACCGGCTCAAGACCGCATACGTCGACACACTCGCCGACCTCGGCGTCACCAAGGACCTCTCCGACAGCGAGTTCCTGGCGGCTATGGAGCGGCACAAGGACGTCGACCCGGCGATGGCCGCCGTCCTGTCCGCCATCAAGGCCACGGTCAAGGGCGGCGTCGGCAAGCTGCGCGAGCGCCCCCAGGGCAAGTCCTACAAGGAGGGCGAGCGGTGGCCGGCCCTTCAGCGGCCGACCTGGCGCCCCGACATCCGCGCCGCCGTCATCTCCAAGGCGCGGGTGAACATGCACCGCAAGCTCGACAACATGGTCAAGATGACGGGCCTGTACCCGCTGGCCGTGCTGTCCGACTGCGTCGTCTACCCCTCGCCGGGCGACTCGCCACTGGACTTTCTGCCGTACGCGGCGTCCGGCAAGCCACAGCCCGGTGGCTTCCGCCTCGGACCGACGCCCGGCCTGGCCAAGCTGGAGGGCGTCCAGTCGATGCTGTGGGCGGTCGACCTGATGGAGAAGGGCCTCAACCCGGCCCGCCACATCAAGGGCGGCGACGCCGTCCTGGACGAAGGCGAGTAGACCGTGGCAGAGATCGACGACGCCATCGAGCGCGCCGACCGGGAATCGTTCACCCGCCAGCCGCCCAAGACACTCCAGGCCCGCATCAACTTCCTGATGAAGCAGCTCAAGACGACCAAGGCCGTCGCGGCGGAGCTCGGGGTCAGCCAACGGTCGGTGGAGCGCTACCGCAAGGGCGAGCGCAAGCACCCGCCCAAGGCGATCGCGGACCGGATCGACGACGTAGTACGGCAGCGGTGGCAGCCGCAGGTGCGCCAGCGTCGGCAGAAGCAGGCCGCCACCGCGACGGGGATCACGGTGGAGACGAGGGCCCGGTTCGGGTACACCGCACCCATCGGTACGACCGACGACGGACGCTTCCGACGGCTCACCGTCCACCTCCCCCCGGCCTACGCACAGCGCTTGTTCAACGCCCGCGACGCCGGAGCCAGCGACCAGCAGATGCGCGCGATCATCGCCGAAGGATTCAAAGAGATCTACTTCCAAGACGGCGGAGCTCGCGCCATGGGCCTCTCCGACGTCACCCTCAACGACATCGATTACCTCGACCTCGACTACTGATCTGGCGCCGGCCCCAGGCCCGCACCTGCTCGTTGATGAGCCAAAGCACGATAGTTGTCACCAAGGCAGGCGTGCTGTCACCAGGGCCACCGGGGGGCGAGTGCTGAGCAGAGTTCTGGACCGCGGTGCAGTCTCAGCTGTCCACCCCGGCTTCCCACTTGCGTCGGCGCAGCATGTGGTCGCTGAAGAGGTGTCGGCTCTGGTCGAGCAGTTCACCCACCTCTGCGTCGCCGCCCCGCCCGTCAGGCGACGGATGCCAGCGCTGCACTGATTGCGCGGCCCAGGTGCGCAGCTTCATATCCGGGTCCTGGAACAGACCGACCGCCGCCCGTAGCGCCACGGTGCCGCCGCGCGCGTCGAGCAGCCGGAACGCGCCGACGCGGACGTGCCGCGGCCGAGCGGTACTGGTGCGCTCCAATAGCCAGTCGGCGGGCAGTTCCTTGGCCGAGGGCAGCAGGGCGGCGGCGGTCTCGCGGACGACACCGGCGGCAGGGTCGTCGAGGAGCGGCCGCAACTGCTCCGCATCCGCGCAGTCCAGCGCCCGCAGCCCTGCCACCGCTCGCGCCCGCACCCCGGCCGCCGGGTGCACGAGCAGCAGCCGCAGCAGCCCGGCGTCCGCGCGGTTCCCGCACTCGGCCAGCCCGATGACCGCACCGGGCGGCAAATCGGGGTCGTCCGGTGTCGTGCACCGCTCCCGGTACCAGACCGCCGGGTCAACACCCTGCTGTCGTACGACATACCGGGCACAAGCACGCACGAGCGCGGAACGGTCGCTGAGAAACGGCTCCGCCTGCTCTGCCCGCCCCGCCCGTCTCAGCGCGGTGACGCCGGCCGAACGGGTACGCGGGTTGCGTGCGGACAGCAGTGGAGGCAGCACACCCTCGTAGGCATCCTCATCCCCCAGAGCCGTGAGCGCCGCTGTGGCACACAGGTCCTGGACCACGGTGTCCTGGTCCCCGGCGGCCGCGCGGGCCAGCTCAGCGGGATGGAGCAGTTGGCCCTCGATGGCAAGCCGGTACGCGAACCGCCGGACGATGCGGTCGGGGTCAGCGAAGAGAACAGCGAGTTGCCCGTGGGATGCCTGTCGCAGGATCTGGCCGAGCACATCGACGCCGAAGGCACCTCTGTCGCGGCGGCCGACGCGGAGGATGAGCGGCGCGAGGTCGAGGGCAGAGTCCACGTTCAGGGCCTCGCGCAGCAACTTCCGGGCGTGCTCGCGCACTGGGCCGACCCAATCGGCGCAGCGGATCACGACCAACGGCAGCAGACCGGGGTATCGGACCGACTGACGCACCGCCTCCTGACGGATCCTCCCGTCGCGGTGGCAGAGGGCGAGTGCGAGCCGAGACTCGCCGAGCTGAGTCAGGTCGGCGGGCAGTGGGGCGGAGTGCTCCCACCCCGGCAGGAACTCCGGGCGGTGCCAGGCCACCTCACGCACTCCTGCGTCCAGCGCGAGCCAGTCAGCGGGGTCGGCGACATCAAGCGTGCTGTGAAGCGGCGTACCTCCCGCGAGCCGCGTCGCTGCCGCTGTCCCGTCCTCGATGTCCTCAAGCATTCCCGCCCCTCCAGCAGTCGTACCAGGTGATCGTAGGGGCGGGGTTCGCGTAGGGCGCGCGAAATATGGCCCGTGATCGCCAAGGGCCGCCGTTCGGCACACTGCCCATCAGAAGCCGAACGCGGTGACATCGCCCCTGCTTCGCTTGCCGCTGGTGACAGGTAGCGCGCCGCATCGGTGACAACCACCATGCTTTGTCCTACTGAAGCCGCAGGCCAGGCGATGCCGGTGGTGACAACTATCGTGCTTCGGCACAGTTGAGCCGAAGCACGATAGGTGTCACAAGCGACGGGATGGGTGGGGGAGCTGTTGCTGGCCGCGGGTGCCTTTCGGGTGACTCCCCTGCAGGGTGAGATGACGCTGTCGTACTTGGGGCGGATCGCGGACAGGTACGGCCTGACGGTGCGGAGTCTGCTGTCGGCGGTTACCGAAGTGGCTGGCCAGCAGGACGTCGTCGGGGCTCTGCAGGGCGACAGCGAGGTGTTCTTGAACGCCGCGGCCCGGGACCGGGTCGCGGGGCTGTGTCGTGTGCCGCAGGTGGGCTTACGCCGTGCGTTGCCGGCCTGGGTCCGGGAGGAGCCGCTGGGCCTCTCGAAGGAGGGGCCGGCGGCGCGGCTCCGCAACGGGGTGGAGACGGTTGCTGCCTGGGGTCCGGCGTGCCCGGGCTGTGTGGCTGCGCGGACCGGTCGCGTTGCACCAGCCCGGGTGTACCTGGCGGCGCACCAGCGACTCTGCCCACGCCACCGGTGCTGGCTGATGAACGTGCCTGGCAGCGGGGGCCGTGTCGTCGGGTTGGCCGGATGCCCGGAGGTGGTCCAGGCGCAGGAGGATCACCGGAGGCTGCTGCGCCGCTCCCCCTTCGCTGGTTCGGCGTTCGAGGTTGCTGAGGCGGTCACAGCCTGGTGGTGGGCGCAGGAGTGGCCGGAAGAAACTCTGTGGCCGGCAAGGCTGTGTGCGACCGTTCCCGAGGGCGAAGAGCCCGGGCGGTGGCGAGTCCTGGCCCGCGGCTTGGTCACCTATCCGGAGACGGTGGCCGTTGCCGGGATGTTGGTAGACCCGACGATGAGGCGCCGTATCGCAACCCAGGTGCGCGGCCACCTCCCTTTCTGCCTGGGCGACCTCCCCGTGCTCATCAGTGAGCTGGCGCGCTGTCTGCGGCGACTGTGGCTCACCGAGCGCCTGACAACGTGCATGGACGGACCGCTGTTCGCCTGGGCGCACAAGTGCAGCAAGGCGGCGGAAGCGCCCGATGGCGACGGGCAGCGGTTGCTGTGGAAGGTCCATCCCGCGCACCGGCCTCGTCCCTTGGCTGACGAACTCGCCCAGCACCTGCAGGAGGTGGCCGGCGGTGAAGCCGCAGAGACTCCGCTCCCCAAACGGCGGCGCGGGCACAGCCGCCAGGCCGACGAGGCCTTCGAAGCAGGCCTGACTCGTGCCCGGGCCTACGCGGCTGCGCGGGGGCATCTGGCCACACGGGCGGACACGCTCCAGGACGGCTTTCCTCTGGGGGCGTGGATGACCAACCAGCGCATGCTCCGTCTCGGGATGCCTGCCCGGCGCAGCGCCGCGCTGCGTGCACTGGACCCGTACTGGGACACGCCGTGGCCGACCCTGTGGCAGCGCACCTACCACCAGGCCAGGTGCCACGTCGCGGAACAGGGCCCGATGGATGCGAGGGGAGGATTTCCCGGTACCGGCCTCAGCCTGGGCGAGTGGCTGTACCTGCAGTGCACCCGGTATCCGGATCTGCATCCTGAGCAGCAACGGCTCCTTGCACGGCTGGGCATCGATGCCGCAGTGGCTCGGGATGCCCGGCCCCGGCGTCGCAGTCAGCGCGCCGGGGAGCAGGAGGCGCTCACCCATGCCCGGTCCTGGGCCCTGGAGCACGGAAGCCTGGCGGGAGTCAGTGTCAGCACCGTGCATGAGGACTACCCCCTGGGCAGGTGGCTTTCCGACAGGCGCGGTCAAATGGGGCGCGGGGTGCTGTCGCCAAGCCGTGCCGAGGCTCTGGCGCGGATCGACCCGTGGTGGCGGCCGCCCTGGCACTTGTGCTGGCAGCGTTCCTACGAGCACGCGCGCCAGCAGCTGGGGGGCGGGGAGTTGAGTGCGGGCTTTGCGCTCATGGACAGGCCGGCGCAGGAGTGGCTGCGCATCCAGCAGCGCCGCTACCGCCTGCTCCTGCCGGGCCAGCACGATCTCCTCAACAGGCTCGGTCTGAAGCCTGAGACGGCCATCGCCGAGGCACCGGCCGCGCCCGTGCGGAGAGCGATAGGAGGCCTTCCCGCGGTCGCGCAGCACAGGCCGCTGGGAGTTCCCCGGCTCGGACAGCGCCCCGACCACCGTGCTGGGTTCGAAAGGGCGCTGGTTCACGCCCGGGCCTGGGCCGACGTCCACGGGCACCTGGCCGTTCCACGGGATACACGGCAGAGCGGATTCGCGCTCGGAATGTGGCTGTTCAGCCAGCGCAACCGCGCCAAGCAGTGCGCCCGGAAAGGCCAGCCCGCCTCACCGCACCTCGGACAACTGGCCGCGATCGATCCGTGGTGGAACCCGCCGTGGGACCTGCACTGGCAGCGCAACTACTACCGCGCCCGCGACGCCATACGTGCTGGCCGTGGAGCCGACACGATGGGCGGTCTTCCCGTCGGGAAGGACGCCCTGGGTATCTGGATCAAGCGACAGTGCACCCTCTACGACAGCCTCCACCCCGACCAGCAGCACCTGCTCGCCGCTATCGGCATCACCCTCGAAGCCGCCCGGACGCGGGTCGGCCCGCGTGACTCCCGCCGACTGACCACGACGCCGCGCTTCGATACCGACGTCGCCCATGCCCGCTCCTACGTAGCCCGGCACGGACACCTTGCTGCCCACGCCGGCGAGCAGCACGAAGGCTTCCCGATCGGACGCTGGCTGGCCGAACACCGCCAGCGCGCCCGCAAAAAGAGCGGAACGTCGCCTCAAGCCCGGGTCCTGGCCAGCCTGGACCCGTGGTGGAACCCGCCCTGGCCGATGCGGTGGCAGTACGCCTACCACCACGCCCGCACCCACCCCGATACCCCACGCGCCACACGATGGATCACCGCCCAGCGCCGGGCATGGCCGCTCCTGCATCCTGGCCAGCAGCGGCTCCTGGCAGCTCTCGGCCTCAATTCCGACGGCCCCGGCCCAACCACCTCAGACTAGGCAGCGGCCGCAATCCCAGCACCGGGCTGGCCCGCGCCCACGCCTACCGCCGGGCTCATGGACACCTCCCCGTGCCCTACAGGTGCGTCACCGAGGACGGCTTCCGTTTGTGGTCTAGCGGAGAGGAGGCAGCGTGGCAAGATCCGGGCCGGGAGAGCGTCCAAAGCCGCCGCTCTCGCTGTGATCTGCCCGTGGTCGAATCCGCCCTGGGCTCCCTGACGTGGTACCGCACACTGCACCGCTTCCGAGCCACCACATCCACCGGACCGCTCCTCCCGCCCGCGCTGCGCCAGTGGGCGGACAGGCAACGGTCCGACTGGCCCCGCCTCCGCCCCCACCAACAACGCCTACTCACAACCGTCGGCATCGCGTGTGTCGGCAGCGGTTGAAAATTCCTACGATTCAACCGCCGCCGACAGACATGGATCCGATTCCGGTTCTCTGGTTCGCCCTTTTGGTCTACTGCGCAGGTTTACGATCTGTGCAGCAGACCGTGACCGACTGTTGGTCGGACGTATACGCATGGCTTGCTGCTGTCGGCACGAGTGAGGGGGCGCCTTGGCAACGCTGGGCCACATGAAGGAACGCACGGTTGGCTTTTACGAGGTGGTTGTCCTCAAGGACGGCGAAGCCCGACGAATCCCCGAGCTGATGGACTGGGATGGCGCACTCTCGGATCTCTCACGGGCACCCGTCGCAGCCCGGACTTTCGAAGCCGATTCACAGATGGTGGGCACCATCGCCACCTACGACATGCAGGACCATCTGCTCCTGCATCGCGTGAAGGACGCTGGCGAGTGGTTGTCTGTCATGAACTTCGACACAGGAACTTTGCGCGAGCTGGAACAGTCGGCGCAGGAGGGCTACCTGGACACGTCGGTGATCTGCTTCATGCCCTTCGGCAACGTTGTGGGAATCATGCAGGGGGGTGTGTCGGCACCGTCGCATAAGGCGCTGGAGACGTGGCTCAACGGGATCCAGATCTTCCCTGGCAGGCAACTGCAGATCCGCCCAGTGGTGACGCATGCCGAGGTGGAGAAACTCAAGACCGCCTCTGGCGCGAGCCGGGTAGAAGTGAAGATCATGGCCAACAAGATGGGTGCTCTGAGCGAGCGTCGCGGTGGGTTGGCCCGGACGCTCCGTGTAGCCGGGGAATCGTACGGGGAGATCAGTGTGACCATGATCATCTCTGTGCCTAAGAAGAAGGAGCTCAAGGAGCACCGCGAACATCTTCTGGCTGACCTGGAGGAGATCTCCGATGTGGTCACAGGTGCCGAGCGGGCCCGGGCCCGGCTGGTCTTCTCCGAGCCGGGCGGGCCGGAGCAGACCCGACTCGTTGAGCTAGTAGAACACAGCATTACGGCCAAAAAGCGCGTACCGGCCACAGATGGCGAAGGTAGGTCAATCCGGATCATGTCAGCGGTGGATGCCATCCTGGGAGCAGCGGCCGAGCATGAGGACGCTTTGCGACTCGCAGTGGATGCCGGGGGTTCGTGACCTGGGCATAGACGAGGGGGGACTGTGGGGGTACGCGACACCATCGCGGATCGGTGGGCAGAACATCTTTGGATCGACTACCTCGTAGCAGCGCTCATACTCTGCGCTCACATTTTGGCGATCCGCACAACCGAATCAGGAGACTGGCTGTCGTGGATCGACTCATCGCAGCGAACTGACCTGTACGCCGCTGCTGCTGGTGTGGTGTCAGCAATCGGCGGGCTGAGTGCCATCGCGATCTCCATCTACACCGCGGCGAACGGGGAACGCCTACGCGCTGTCCGACGTCACCATCAAGTCGGTCTCCGGCGAAGCTGGCGCAGTCTGCTGCGCGGCACCGCGCTGGTATGCGCCCTGCTGCTGAGCGCACTCGCACTCGACAGAGACAAGGACCCCGCATCCGCACGGTTCATCTTCGAATTCGCCATGACCTTCGCGGCACTACGCTTCTTCCGCCTCATCTGGCTGTTCGACAGGATGATGCAAGTATCAGACGCGGACTCAGCTGAGCCTGACCCAGTAGCCACACCGGCGCGGGACCCTGACTGGCTGCGTCGACACCAGAACACTTCGTGAACAAGGTGCTCGCTGCTGCCCAGCCCAGCTGGCCTGTGGCCCCGGGCTGGGCAGTAGAACCTCAGATTGGGCTCCATCCCGGACAACCCGGAGGAGAGCCCGCGTAGTCGGCCACCGTCGTACCCGGGGCGGTTCAGACGGCCATCCCGCTCTCGGGGCGGCCACCACTTCAACGATGCCCTATACGTCGTCGAAGCTGGGCTGACTCCATGGCTGGTCGGGGGGTGGACCTTGGGCACCGAGGAGCTGCGTGATCTTCTCGGCTTCGTCGCTCGAGAGATCGGAGAGCAGGCGCGTCGTCGTGCCAAGGAGGGCGTCCAGCGGTACGTGGGTACGTGCGCCGCGGGCGCTGGCGATTCCGGTGCCGAACAGGCACTGGAGAGTCTCGCCGGAGGGGATGCGGGCATCGGCCTCGATGACTCCCTCGGCCTGTCCCAGCGCGTCGCTGATGCCGTCGAGTTGGGCGTCGTGGGAGATGTCGTCGCCGGGGCCGCCGTATCCGACGTGGCGGTCCGTGACGACCATGCGAAGAGAGGTCAACGGGATACCGAAGCGGTCGGCCCTGTTCCTCACCTCGTCGAGGCGGGGCAGGTCGTGCTCCTGTCCCTGCGGGAGCTGGCGCCGGGACTGGGCAACGAGCACATGGAACCGCGGAGTCTGCAGGATCAGCTGGCCGGCCTTCACCGTCCAGCGCCACGGGCTGATGTCCGCGTCTGCTGCGCCGGGCACGATCATGCAGACGCGGCTGGTCCAGAGCCAGATCGCCTCACGCATCAGGTACTGAAGGTTGCCGGTGCCGGCGGCCGGGGTGCGCAGCAGGATAGGGAGGCTGATCATGCGGACGACCCGGTTCCAGAACGCGGCGTCGGTGATGTCTTCGGATTCCAGCAGGTACATCAGGGCCGTCTCGTCGAGATGGCCGACGCCTCGCTGTGGCGCGGGAAAGCTGGCGAGCGTGGATCCGCCGCCCTGCCAGAGTGCGGCGAGGAAGGCTGACATCCGGTCGGCGACGTCGGTGGTCATCCGCGCGGTGAGGGCGTCGACGGCGTCGCGGGTGGGAACGCGTTCTCCCGCACGGGCGGCCTCGGCTCCCTGAACGACCGTGTTCAGGAACTCCTCGGTCGCCGCTTTGTCGAGGGTGCCGCGGCCACCTTCGAGAACGGAGCGGGACACCAGATGGGGAATGCCGGGAGAGTCGTCGGCCGGCTGGAGTGCGCCGAGCGCGGAAGCGTCGAGGAGGAGCGCGGTGCTGCTGCCGGGCAGCGGGGGAAGATCTCCCTGTTGCCGGGCGGAAGGCAGCTGGCCGAGAGCCAGAAGCACCGGCCTGTCCGCACGGGGAAGGCGCTGCAGGTCGTCCTCGAGCTCGCGCTGGTCCGATGTGGTGCGCAGATAGATGAACCGGCGCGGCGTGCGGGGTCTGCCGGGCCATTCCAAGACCATGTCGGGGACATGGGTGTGGTTGAAGAACTCGGTCTTGGTGACGGTGGCGCCGGGGTCCATACGGCGCAGGTGCCGGGCGACGATGTCTTTGACCCGGGTGAACATCATCCGGTCGTCGGGCTCGTCCATGGCCTGGGAGATCGACTGTTCGACGATGTTCACCACGAGCCCTCTCTGCGGGTGAGTTCGGCGGCGACGATGGCTGCCCAGTCCTTGAGCGGCAGAAGGGTTTCCTGCTTGTCCGAGAGCACGATCAGCCACAGGCGTGCGGCGACCGACCGGGCGAGTTCAACGTCCAGGAGATTTCGGGCTTCCTCGGTGTCGCTGGTGCCGAAAACGCGGCCGCTGTGCTGAAGGACTGCGCTCTCCACCTGGCCGGGTGAGTTGAGGGTGGACCAGGAGTTCGCCCGGAACGGTGCCCAGGTGATCCACATGAAGTGATCGCTGAGATGGTGCTGGGCCTGGGCGGCCACGTAGCACTTGGCGAGGAACTCGTCGAACTGGGTTCCCTGGTCGCTGGGTTGCGCGTAGTTCTTGACCTCCGCGCAGAACATGTCGTTCTGGTAGGGGTCACCGCGCATGGCACCCCCCAGATCGAAGGAGAACGTCCGGCCTCCGTACGGCCACGGCAGAGTCAGCCGACGGCCGCAGGACTCCGAGTCCGTGTTCGCGTACGCGCCGAAGATGCGCATCGTGCCCTCGAGCCACTGCTTGGCTCTGCGGGCCCCCGAGAAGCCCTTCACCTGAGCATCTTCGCCAACCACCACAGGCGTAGCTTAGTGCGATCGGATCATCACGATGCGCTCGAACGGGCCAATCCCCGCCACACCGACGCCTGCCGGCTCCAGGAAAGGGAGACCCACGGCCCGGGGAAGTAAGCAGACGACGGGCCGAGGACCGGACGGTTACCGCGAAAGCGCCCGCCCGGATCGGCGAACGCGAGACCGTGGTGGAGTGACCCATCATCCCGGCCTCCTGCGGACAGCTCCCCTGCAGGGGGAGACGACCTCGTCGCTGATCTGCCGCATCGCGAGCCGTTACGGGATGGAGGCGAAGGTGCTGCGGTCGTGCTGGCAGTGGCGCAACTACCCTCCGGGGCACGACGGCGGGGGCGCGCGGGCCGACGCTGAGGTACTGCTGAACACGCCCGGACGGCAGCTCCTGGCAGGCCTGTGCGGCGTCGAGGAAGACGTGCTGGCACGGGCGTTGCCGTCCTGGGGACAGGAGGACGCCAAGCTGTCGGCCGGAAAGAACGGGGTGCCGGCGGCGGCGTGGCGGACCGGCGGCACGGTCGCCGGGCCGGTCGCCTTCGGCTGCCGCCTGTGCGCGGCCCGGCGCACGGGGACGGCCGTGCGGGTGGTGCGGTACGCGCCGCGCTGGCAGCGGGTGTGTGTCCGCCATGGGCGGTGGCTCCTGGACGCGGACGCCGACCAGCCCCTGGAACATCTGGACGTGCGGGGTGTGCCGGAAGTGGCCGCGGCGCAGCGGCGGTGGACCGGGGTGGCGCGGCGAGCCATGCGGGCCGGAGCAGAGCCGGAGAGGGTGTTCGCGCTGGCGCACGCGGTGGTCGCCCGGTGGTGGGAACAGGCCCTGCACTGGGAGCGGGAGACCATCTGGCCGCGGCGGCTGCACCAGGTCGCGGGCGGCAACGCCGGAGACGAGCTGGAGCGGTGGCGGATCGTGGGCCGGGACGCGGTCGTCTTCCCCGAAGTGGTGGCCGTCGCCGACGCGCTGCTGGACCCCGTCATGGCGCAACTGGTGTGGACCGACAGCGGCGCCGGGCGGCCGCGGGCGCTGCCCGCCGACGGGATGTTCTGCCGCCGGCTCGGTGAGCGGGTCGGGCGGGAGTGGCTGGGGCCGCTGGCGGCGACCGACTACGGCGGCCCTCTGACCTCCTGGATGGGCGCCGTCATCCGCATCCGCCGCGGCGCCGGCGGACCGCCAGGATACGACAACGACCCGTGGTGGCTGCGCCAGGAACACCAGCCTGCCACCATGGCCGGACAGTTGCGCGTCCTGTCCAAGGAACGCAGTGCGCCCGGTTCGGGCACCACGTGGCGCTCTGCGGTGCCGGCCGAGCAGCGGGCGCTGATCACCAGCCTGGTCAACGACGCCGAAGAGCAGCTGACTCAGCTGCGCGGCGCCCAGTACGGCAAGACCGCCGACGCAGCGCAGCAGTTGCTGGGCAACCTCGGCCATGCCGCCACGCTGATCGACCAGGCCGTACGGGAGACCACAGCAGCAGCCCTCGCGGCCGGGATGGCCCTGGAGAATCTGGCGCGCTGGGCCCGCCTGCCGGCCGATGTCCTGGCCGAAGCACTCGCGGACCACCACAACGAGCGGCCGGGAAAGGAGCGGTGAGCAAGTGTCAGGAGGCAGGCAAGGTGTGCACGGACCGTGATCCGCAGGGCATACCTCATCGCCCGGCACTCGTGATCAAAATCCGCGAAGCCGCCCGCCGCACAGGCAGGACGGGCTTGACTGGGGCGCGTGGGCAGCAAGAACACAGCGGCCGCAGCAGGTGGCCGCTCACAGCACATACAGACGGATACCGGATCCGAGTGGGAGGCGGTCTTCGTCGACCCCGTCGGGCAGGTGGTGCAGCAGCGGTGGGCGGACGCGGTTCTCGCGGTGGCCTTCGAGGAGCTGGAGCCGGTGTCGGCGTTCCCGGTGGTGCCGGGGCGGCGGTGGGGGCCCGGTCAGTGGTGGTCGGCCACGACCGGCCGGCATGTGGCGTGCGGGTCGGCCGCGATGCGGGCGCAGCTGATGGTGCTGGACCGCGACCCCGAGGTGGTCGGCCTGGCCGGGCGGCCGGTCCGTCTGCTGTGGCGGGACGCGCGCGGCCAGGTCCGCTCGTGGGTGCCGCAGCTCTTCGCCCGCCACCGCAACGGCACCGCCCTGCTGGCCGACTGCCCCAGCCACCCGGAGGCCGGCGGCGAACGGGGGCAGCGGGCTGCGACGGTCCTGGAGGCGGCGTGCACGCAGGCCGGCTGGAGCTACCGGCGCCTCGAGCCGCTGGAGAAGACGCTTTCGGCGAACCTGAAATGGCTGGCCGGCTACCGCCACCCCCGCAACGCCGGCCGTCCCCGTCTCGCGGCCGCCGTACGCGAGGCGTTCACACAGCCGCGTCCGCTGATCGAGGGCGCAGAAGCGGTGGGCGACCCGATCGAAGTCCTGCCCGCCGTCTTCCACGCCCTGTGGCACGGACACCTCACCACGCCCCTGGACGTACCGCTTAACGAGCGGGTCCTCGTCAGCACCGGCGCCGGCGGTGCGAACGGCCACGGCGGCCCGGGCAGCGGGGATGAACGGTGAGCGTGCGGCGTGGCAGGCGGCCGGTGCTGCAGGTCGGAGCGCACGTCCGCTTCCGTGACCGGACCTGGCAGGTCATCGCTGTGGCGGGGCAGCAGGTCCACCTCGCCGGTGAGACAGGCGAAGACGAGACGGTCGTGGCCGGGCATCTGTTCGCCGACCCGTCCTTCGCCATCGTGGGCGCCGAGATGCCCCAGGCCGTGACGCAGTGGGGTCTGTTCGAAACCGCGCCCCAGGACGCGCGCCGCAAGGCGCTGGCCTGGCAGCGGCACATCCGCGAGGTGGAGTCCGGCCTGCCCGGCGGGACGGACAGCGGCGGGGTGCCCCGGGCCGAGTACGACCCCGACCGGTTCACGCTCGCGCAGCGCGAGGAGGCCAAGGCGGCGGAGCTGACCGCGATCGGCTTCGGACCTGTCTCCCGGACCACGGTGCAGCGCATGCGCCTGGCCTACCGCAAGCAGGGGCTGTGGGGGCTGGTCGACCACCGCACCACCCGTCGGCCCGTGCCTACCGGGCGCACCGACGAACGCGTCATCGCCGCCATCGAGGAAGCGCTGCGCCGCCAGCGCGGCCGCTCCAAGGGCACCGTCAAAGGCCTGACGCCCCTGGTCGCGCAGATCCTGGACGACCGGTACGGCCACGGCGCCGTGCCGATGCCCTCCCAGGCCACCTTCTACCGGCTCGTCCACCAACTCGCCGGTCCCGCCGAACACCCCCACCGCCCCGCCCGTACTCTCCCCTCCCCCACCGGCGGCCGGGCGTTCACCCCGACCGTGGCGCTGCGGCCGGGCGAGCAGGTACAAGTCGACACCACCCGGCTGGACGTCCTGGCCGTCTTCGACGACGGCACCACCGGCCGGCCCGAACTCACCATCGCCGTCGACGTCGCCACCCGCGCCATCCTCGCCGCCGTCTTGCGCCCCGCCGGCACCAAGGCCGTCGACGCCGCCCTACTGCTCGCCGAGATGGCCGTCCCCCACCCAGCCCGCCCCACCTGGCCCGACGCACTGCGCCTCGCCCACACCCAGCTCCCGCAGCTACAGCGGCTGATGGGCCTGGACGAACGCCTTCAGGGCGCAGCCGCCCAGCCGGTCGTGGTGCCCGAGACGATCGTCGTGGACCGAGGCAAGGTCTACCTGTCCACGGCGTTCAGCGCCGCCTGCGAGACACTCGGCATCAGCCTCCAGCCCACCCCGCCCCACGCCCCCGCCGCCAAAGGCATCGTCGAACGCACCTTCGGCACCATCAACGCCCTGCTGTGCCAGCACCTGCCCGGCTACACCGGCTCCAACGTCACCCGCCGCGGACCGGATGCCGAAACCGAGGCCTGCTTCAGCGTCGCCCAGCTGCAGGACCTGCTGGACGAATGGCTGATCCACTACCACCACCGCCCCCACGAAGGCCTGCGCCACCCCACCCTGCCGAAGAAGGCGCTGACACCGAACCAGATGTGGGCCGCGCTGGTCGCCGTGGCCGGCTATGTGCCCCTCCCCTTGAGCGGCAGCGACTACCTCGAACTGCTGCCGGTGCGCTGGCAGGCCATCACCGAACGCGGCATCCGTATCGACCACCGCACCTACGACCACGATGTCCTCGCCCCCTACCGCGGCCAGCCCTCCCCCGTCACGGCGCGCGGCGGCAAATGGGAAGTCCACACCAACCCCCACGACGCCCGCCAGGTCTGGATCCGCCTGCCCGACGGACACCTGACAGAGATCCCGTGGATCCACCGCGACCACATCCACCAGCCGTTCAACAGCGCCACCTGGCAGCACATCAAAACCATCACCGCACGCCACGGCGACCGCGACACCCACGAGGCCGACCTCGCCGACGCCCTCGACCAGCTCATGCGCCGCGCCCACACCGGCACCGCCACCCCCGGCGAGCAACGCCTGATCACCCGCACCGCACCGCTGAAAACACCCCCGCCCACGGCCGGCACCCGCCCTCCCCACGCCCCGGACCCGCAGGCCGACGGCTTGGACGACGACAGCCTCGACGACCTCGACGACCTGCCCGACGACGCGGAGCAGGCCGACGGCGAGAACAACCCCGGCGACAACAACGCCGCCGTCCCGTACACCGGACTCGGCCTCTACGACCCCGCCCAGGAAGCCCTCAACTGGTGACCACCCGCCCGCACACCACCGCCAGCCACTCCCCCAGCCCGGCAAGCAAGCCTGCCCGCACACGCGCCGACGGCCCGTGGCCGGACGCCCCTGAGAACGAACCGGAGTGGCCGATCACCACCTGGCAGGGCTGGCAGCACTTCGCCACCACCCCGCCACCAACCCCGCCCAAGCCCGGCGATGCGCCCCGCAGCACGGAAGAACGCCTCGCCTACCACTCCGCGTTCGTCACCGTCCGCACCCCCGCCATCGACACCCTCGCCACCCAGGTCCGCACCCTGATGCTGCTCGGCCGTCACCAGCAGACCACCGCCCGGCCCTCACTGATCGTCACCGGCCCCGCCGCGGCCGGGAAAACGACCGCGCTCCTCGAAGTCGGGCGCACCTGCCACCTTGCCCACACCCGCAAGAACCCGGCCCCGCCCGGACGTGCCCACGAGCAGATACCGGTCGCGTACCTGCTGGTGCCGCCCGGCGCCACCGCCAAGACCCTCGCCACCGAATTCGCCCGCTACCTCGGCATCCCCGTCACCACCCGCATGACCCAGGCCCAGATCACCAGCGCCGTCTGCCACACCTACACCCAAGCTGGCGTCCGCCTGGTCCTGATCGACGAGATCCACCGCCTCAACCCGCGTACGACCACCGGCGCCGAAGCCGCCGACCTCCTCAAAGACCTCACCGAGCGCATCAGAGCGACCTTCGTCTACACCGGCATCGACGTCGCCTCAACCCCGCTGTTCTCCGGCGTACGCGGCGCCCAACTCGCCGGCCGCGCCAGCCTCATCACCTGCGGCCCCCTCCCCGCCCGCCACGGCCAGACCCGGCCCTTCACCGACCTCATCACCGACATGGAAAACGCCCTCGACCTGACCCAGCACCCACCCGGCACACTCCCCCGCCACGCCTCCTACCTCCACCAGCGCACCGCTGGCCGCATCGGAAGCCTCGCCCGCCTCATCCGCCAAGCAGCCATCACTGCCATCTGCGACGGCACCGAACGCATCACCAAGAAAACACTCGAAGCCATCCAGCTCGACCACCTCGCCGAAGAAGCAAGGCGCCCCCGCACCCGCCAACCGGCCACACCGGCATGATGCGGACATGAAGACGACCACTCACACGCCAGCCGGCGAGGAGTCCGCTGCCCTCCGCAGCCGGGTGTGGGACGTCCTGATCCCCGCCCGTGCCGGCTACCTGGCCAGCGTCTCACCGCACTACGACGAGGTCTTCCACGACGGCGCACAGCGAACCGAGCGCGCCTGCAGCCTCGGCAAGACGGACATCGCAGCCCTGGCGGTCTGGAAACGGCTGTCCGCACAGACCCGGTGGGTGACAGAACTGATGTCCCTGCCCGACACCCACGTACGAGCGGTCACCGAGCGGGCCGTCACCGCCGTCCGCGACACCACCCTCACCCGTGGCGAGGCCGCCCGCACCGGGCGCGGCATCATCTGGGAACTGCCCGGCTTCCGCACCGGCGACGCCCTCGCCTCAGCCATCCTCACCGCAGCAGCACCCCAGCGGATGGCCGTCTACGACCGCCGCGTCCAACACGCCCTCGACACCCTCGGCCTCACCCTCACCCGCGCGCCAGGACGCTACGGCCGCTACCTCCAGCTCCTCGACGACCTCCTCAGGTACGGCGCAGCACACGCCGACGGCTGGACCGCACGCGACATCGACACCGCCCTGTACTGGACCGGCAACCCCAACCCCGCACCAAGCCGCTGACCAGCACAAACCCGCGTTACGCCCTTAGATGCCGGACACCATCACCAACACCACACCGCCGTTATCAACGAACCTCAAACAACCACAGGTCAGACACCCCGTCACCACTGCCTCCACCCTCCCGTAAGCGCCGGACTCTTTATCAGGGAATCACCAACTCCCCAGCTCAAACAGCCCTCACCACACCAACTACGAACCTCGGAATCACAACGAGCCGATGCGGCTTGCCAGCACACACGCCACGGTGCAGCGCATCTGGACGGTGCACCTGCGCCCGCAGAC
>Ga0307507_10006923_pt1 | contig 16886 bp, 14 predicted proteins | sample 7_EM_MG_FD_207223 | JGI IMG/M metagenome (GOLD analysis project Ga0307507, IMG submission 207223) | Populus trichocarpa ectomycorrhiza microbial communities from riparian zone in the Pacific Northwest, United States - 7_EM | ecosystem: Host-associated > Plants > Roots > Unclassified | place...
AGACTTAGGCGAAATTTATTGTCCGTTTCTGGTTGGGACTAACAGGTAGGTACCCCTTCAAATTCGGGCAGTTTAATTCCGTCGCAAACACCTAATGAATCAGTGATGATCAGTGATATCTACAAGAGATCTAAGTAGATAATATCCTAACCACTCAGTTCATGTACCTTCCTCACACGCATTGCTGCACCTGGTGTCACTCCATCCAGATGACCAGAAACAACGACAGCTGACTATCAAGAACCGCCTCATAATCGTCGATGAGAATGCTAGGTTTCCATAACGCGGCGATATCATCAGCTGCACCCCACTTTGAAGGCAGGTACCATCCAAAGAGATGGATTAATCATACAAGAACAATGACCAACGTGCCACCAACTTACGGATCGGAGATGTGTCCTATGATTGGTCCCTACCACATAGAAATCCAGCTGCCTGTCAATACACGAATGGATGGAGCCTATATGTGGAGATGTGGCGGCGCTTTGACTCCACGAGCGGATGAGACATGCGGACACAGACGGTGTTACTTTGACTTTCTTTGTGTATAAAAAGGAAATGGGGTACTCACTGTGGACTGACAGTGGGTTTGCAAAACCTGTTTCTATTGTAATTGGTGTCACGGTTACTTGATCTGGAAATGACGCGTACGGAGCGAACGTGTCCGTGTGATATGTCCAAGTCAGATGGAAAGAAAGCGGTAAACTTGATAGTCATAAGACCTCAGGTTGACGTTCAGGACAGTGGGCACTACAATGTTCATAGGTCTAGCCCAATACAAAGTTCATAGGTCCAGCCCAATGCGATGGAATGCAAATTGGGATTCAGGAATTTCGAAAGGACCGTTGTCAGTAATCCAAATCCAATCGACATTCTCACCATTCATCTCGCCGTATAAAGGGGCCCCAAAAAAACAACTTGAATTCAGGCTCCCCCAAACGCACTACTAACTCGAACGCAAACTTGAAGCAAGCATGTCTATCACCGGTAACACTGTCCAGAACGCACAAACCCAACTGTATGCCGACGTCACTGGCAGCAGCTTCACTCCTGGAACGAATGTCATCATCTTCTCTCTCAACCAGACTGGTGGGACCAAAAACCAAAACGTTAGAACAATTCTGTTATAATTCGCATGATACTTACCTTCACCGCAGTGGCGATTCATCTCTACTGATACCGACAGGAACATGTACAAGATCCAAAGTGTCCTAACTGGTGGATATGCTGCCGTCGATTCGGCTGCGGCTGTCAGTGCCCCTCAGCTCAGACGCCCTTAAATTCACTACTGACCTGATTTTGAAATTTATAGAATCAAGCAGTCAAGACCAGTCTTACCTCCCTCGATTGGGAGGTCACCGCCGTTGACACATACAGCACGAACTTCTTGTATGTTCAATCTTTTCTCTCTTAGTCGAACTGTATTCACCGGTCAACGATTCAACAGTATCAAGCTCCCGAACACTAACCTCGTGTGGAGCGTTCCTTCCGGCTCTGCGTCTCGCACCAATGTTCGTGTTCATTTCTCGCATGTAGTCGGCTTATACTGATGAAATTTATCAGATCACTCTCACTGCTCAAGCCTCTGGCAACACCACCACGACCCAACAGTGGAAATTGGTTAATGTTTAAAGAAGAGTCGGCGTGAGCAATCTCAAATGTCAGTTACGATCGTTGTTCCCGAATTGTATGGTAAAACTGCGTCCTAAAAAAACAATCATGGTGGTTTCTAAATTTGACATTGAGTACGAACTTGCTCCATCCACATCAAAGGGCTAGAATAGATCTGAGGCGTTTTGACAATGAGTCCCATGACGAAGTCTAGACTAGTTAAAGAGGTCACTGCTTTTCGAGTTCATATTGGACATGCAGTTAGTGGCAAATCCCATGACGTTCAACATGATCCGTAAATAAACATAAACACGGGGCGCCTTATCGAACTGAGATCAAATGGAAATGTATTGCCACTGGAATTCGGAAGAAGGTACGCTATCGACATCGTTTATCGTAGACACAAGAAACTATGGGTATAAGAACGAGGACAGACTACCGCCGATTTATGTCTGAGAAATCTGTGAGAACGTCATTCGCTGGGGTGATTCAACACAGCTTCAGTCGCAATAAGTGGCAGAAACACTTACAACACTAGTCACAGGAGCCTGATACCTGGACTCGAATGCGGCAGAGTCACCCCCAGCATATAAATGATTACTTTGGACGAATACTTGAGTCGTTGGAGAGCCTAAGACGCGGATAATTTCAATGAGGGGATCTCTGTCAGGAATCAGCTTGGAAGCCTTACTGCCATCGGTGTTAATCCACTGCACAGTCATCAAACCTGTGATCAAATCAATATTCCACTGCAAACCATCATCAAGATGCGCGTCGCTATGATGAATGGAAACGGGCTTACGAGGCTGGTCTCTGCAGCTTTCTGTAACCCAGTGGAAGTTGAAAAGAAACTGTCGACATTCTGAGGTGTTGATCCAGGAGGGGCTACATATTGAGTTATCAGCAGACGCAGGACATGGACGATAAGCTTTACTTACTTCCAGGAGAATACACGGTATCAAAGTAAAGATAACTGACACGCCGTCACATACGAGTACATTCGGATTAAAATGAGGCGTACTTGAGACTACCCGGCGCAATATCGGAGTTTGAAGAGTCACGACCCACAACCAAACCAAGTATCGGTCCCCGCACGTCGTTCTAAAGAAAGAAAGTTGGTTCAAACGTCGCATAACGATTGGTAGAAAATCGATAACTCGCAATTTGCTGAAGCTGCAGCTGGGTTCCCGAGGTCACACCGACGGGCAGGCTAAACTCTACCTGTAAGGCATCAGCTGTATTGCTGCTGATCATGGGCGTCCAGTAGCTCAGGTCTGGCGTAACCAGGCCGAGGACAGTGTTAGCCGAGTCATCCGTCGAAACCTGGATGTAGCCACGATACGTCACCATCGGTGCCGGAGATGCTCGAGGTGCACGAGGGAGAAGTTGATTACCTGCAATTTTGAAAGAAATTGATTAAAAAATGATTAAAGGCATGGTCAAGACAGCAGGGGATTAGAAGTACGCACTTCGACGCGTGGGTGGGAGCAGAGGTAAGCCGTTACTCAATCTTTCAGCGTTAGTCGACGCCTTCGAATTCGAGGCAAAAGGTTGGCGTTTCGTGAACAGGTTCGAGTCGGGTACGCTCCGAATCGAGCTTAGACTCTGACAGCCCATTTCGGTGTGGCATTGTGCGTTCGACCCAGGTAGCGTGCAAACTGCGAGGCATAAGACAAGGAGCGAAGATAAAGAAAGCGACAGTTTAGTGCAGCACATTGTGTTTAGATTGTACGAATACCAAGAAGCCTTGAACGAATCGGTATGGGCTTTCGTTGGTCTTTCGACTCTTTATACCTTGGTTTCATCAGATCGATACGGCGGCTGGCAGTCCAGTCCATGTGGTGACAGAAGAAATTGGACTAATCACCAGCCACTGGACATAACTTTAAACTTGACGGAGGATAACCCTGTAGTAAGCGGAGTCTCAGATTTCGTTGATGCAGATTACTGCAAGCAGCTGAGGTACTGAATAGATCCCAGGACTCGTAAGTGCGCATCGCTTGCAGTTGCGCCGTTTGAACTTTGCAACAAGTGGTCCGAGTCGGGCATTGGTGAGCAGATAATGATTTAATAGTTACTCCCCAATGAGACTAGAGCATAAATTGAGTCGATTGAATAGACTGGCACTGTCGCGATCATCAAACCGCCAGCAAGTTAGGCTAGATAAGTCCCTGGACTCCGAAGGTCAAGGCAATGGATAAGAAAGTTAACAGACTCAGAGCAGAGGTCAACACGTTTATGACTCGGGGTCGTCAGTCGTCGCGGCTTCAGGCAACCGAAAACCGAGAAAGAGGGACAGCACGGTTCCCATCTGTGATAAGAAACCCAACTATGTGGAGGTTACGAGGTGTGACACTGGTCACATATTTGTGTCGCGTGACTTGCATCAACTCGGGATGATCGTGTCCGACCAATCATAGCATTTGCCATCGTCGTCATGGGCCGACAACGGCGGTCGAGAGTACATCACGCTAGGAGAGATGTACATAGGGCATCCCGAACACGCGTATGCCTTTCGAAAAAATTCCCATAAATACGGATGTCAATGTTTTCCAGGTCAGACTAAAGATTTGGATCAAATACAACTCATCGACTTGAATCCGAAAGTTAGTGCTGAGATCATTCTTACCTTTTAATTCACCTTACCCGTGGTATAGAATAGAGTAGTACTAAAGGCCCAACCCATCGATTACGAAATACCTGGCCTCGGCCAACACTACTGCATTGATTGTGCTAAAGTTATAATATCCCAAGCAATCGTACGCATCTGACCCTGTTATTTTATGCATTAGGTACTTCGAAACGGATGTTGCTTTGCAATCACATTGGCGGAGCAAAATACACAAACGGCGATGAAGGAGCCCGCTTATACAATCGAAGAGTCTGAGAAGGCAGCAGGGTTGGGACGCGAGCATAAACGGGAAGGAAAATCGACCACTAAGTACGATTAAAGGAGATGTAGATATGAAGCCCTACATAATCTCTTCGGTTGGTAAGCTCTGAGTCAAGCTCCTTATTTTAATGCTGAGCTTTCGATTTCAGAACCATCATTACTTTATTCCTATCAAACCTCCCTTGCACGTGTATCATCTACAAACCTGCAATCTAAGAATGTCCCATCAGATTGGCCCTAATTGATCGCTGTTCACCAATGGTTTTGTACGGCCGATGATAAAGTAGTACACGTTGAAGGCATCATGGTACGATACTTATTTTAGTCGCAGCAGATGAGTATTTTCGAGATGTAAAACGGATTTTAGAAGGTAATTTTGAACGATTGATGCTACTGGATAATTATAAGCTTAAAGCTCCAGGTCGAACCCTCTTGCAGCCTCTAGTGTGCACAAAATAGTGGATAAATTAAGTTAAGCTTCACTCCACATCGAAATCACCTACCTTTCCCAAATCGATCGTGTTCCGTCGTCTACGCATCAATAATTGAAATTTCGTATTGGCACGAGGGTAGTATTGGAACTACGAAAAATAGACTATATGTAAAAAATCGGGTGTTATACTGTCCCGACAGTTACCGAGGATGGATAAAATTTCCTGTTCGAGAGGATGGAATTGCATTGGTGACGAGTTGCCGCAAAATTTCCGTCCGTTCGGTCTCCGAGTCCGTACATGATACTTCCCAAGGGAAAAGCTGGAAGAATTTACATTGCCGAAGAAATGAGGAAGTTGCACAATATCAGAGGTGCCCTGAAAGCAATGCCAATTATTAATTAAGATCTATGTTTAAGCGGTACGTGAATGAAAAATGTTGGTATGCAAATGAAAAATATTGGAAATATGCAGTTGTCAAATTAAATGTAAGATGTCGTTTTAAAAAAATATGCATCATGAGAGAATTAAGAAAGTTTCAGAGGAAGTCAACCAAGACATCAGCCTGCCAACAGTCCCGGAAGGTGTTGACCAGGGAGACTAATATCAGGTTTTCGAAACGTATTTTGCCAGAGCAAAGAGACCACTCCGGAGAAGCGCATGGGGCAGTGCGGTTGACTTCCATGAAACGCATGAAGTTTTGGGCGACTATGTGTCCCAAGCGAGCGCGTGTGATAGGTCCGGGAGACACGACTTCGATAGATCGCGCCCATTCTTCACAGTACCCAGGCCACTGCAGGTTGTTAAATTGAGTCAGGAAGTCATAATATGGAATTGTGGACACTTGCCAAAATACGGAAAGTCACTGTGCGTTGCTGTCCGTTACTGACGAGAATTTTTTCGTTTCCCCCAGTGATGGTGTAGGAACAGTCACGAGTCGCCAAATGTTGCATCTTGACGCCTTGTTTGCTACTGTGGCCGACATATTCGAAAGTGATTGCTGGTAGAAGGGGACCCAATCTGCTGGTCGCGTTGTGGAATTTGCAAGAAGGGGAATATACTGGTTGAGGAAGGCGCTTAATCGAAGATGACGAACGGTGTTGTTGGTCCATTAAGGCGCCGGAGAGGGTACTGTAATTAGAGTGCTGGCAAGAACGAACGGGAAGGTGAAGCGGATTAATCATTTTGAATGCTCGAGGATAGTAATTCGAATACGCTGTTTGGTGTTTGCGAATTGCCTGAAGAAATCCCGAGTTTTCTTCGATGCATCTTATACAGCTAAATCGTGAAAGCAATGGGATGTATTGTTGCCAGCGAGCTTTCACGACTTACAATCCCCACGACAAAGAAAAAAATTGAAAGATGCTGCTCAAAGAAGTGACGAATAATCAATGGAATATTCGGAAATTTGATCCTGCGAGCCCAAAAGACAAATGAAAAAAAAAGAACGTGGCCCCCAAGACGGCTCAAGTGCGGTCACTGGCGTCGTTGCAAGGTCAAAGCGCCGGATGTTCCATACATTTCATGAAAGCTGGATACACAGAGCTGAAAGGATGTGATTTCTCGACAGTGAAAGGGACTCAAGATGGAGCCGTTTCCCTTTCGTTGTCAGAACCAAGTGTGGCGGCGAGCAGTCGTTGCGCATCAATGGTAGACATGAAAAAGGGAAATGTGATTTCACAAAGGGTTGCCTCGATCAAATCACACGGAGTTTGCCTGAAAAAGACCGAATAGCCCCTTTGACCGGTAGGCTAATCCGTTGATTCTGACACTGAGAACACGGTACTTGCCCCGTAAGGAGAGTAAAAGAATGTGAAGGGGTTTCATTGTGAGATCCCAAATTCGGTCAATTGTATACTAGTGATCTTTCATCCTATGTAAATCGCGCCCAAGAAGTTGAAACAGAAGAAATCCCATGAGCCCAAAAGTTGGAGAGTAAAAAATAAAAAAAGTAATTCCACGTATCGAGCTCCAAAAAATTAAGAGTAAAGCAGAAAAACGAAAAGAGAGAAAAAGCAATAATGAGGGAAATGATGGATAACAACCACCTTTGAGTATTTCAAAAATTCGTGACCAGAAGATTCGATATTACCGAAGGATTGAATATGGTTGAGAAATGAAATCCGGGGAACCAATTATTTTGATGTCCCTATATATCTCGTCATATGAGGGTAGACGTTCGTAGAAGGCATGTTTGTCGCCGAAAAGCCCAGCATCTTCATGCAGGATACTGACAAAGCGAACGAGGATATCCACTTCAACGTGGATGTCCCAATCAAAAGATCGACAGAGCTCTTGCACCATATCGATGACATCTTGGAGGGAAAATATCCCTCCACCTATGAGGTACCAGAAATCGAGAGTATTCGAGGGCTGGTTCATCGATCTTGAGGCGACGATGAAGGAGGCAAAAAAGAGTCGATATACTTCAGAGTCGTGAACGACATGGGCAAACCCGACCACTTCGCTGTACCTCTGGAGGAGAACCATAGCTGCGATAACAACAACAGTGTCAAACTTGGAACGACGAAGGACGCAGGCCACATAGAGTGGAAAAGAGGTCCAGGTCGTCGAGGAACGGGGAAGATGATCCGTCGCTAGAGGGAACAGATAAGCGACAAAGCGAGAGCATTTTTCGCCGACTTTAATGAAATCCAGTTGGCCAAGCGAAATGCTGTTGCCACAGGAGGTGCAAGGATGATGAGCCTGAGGTAAATGAGCACAGATTCCAATATGTAATGCGATACTCACGGCCATGCAAATTTACCTCAATATGCCACTCAAATCACCGACAACGAACTCGCAGGAGATCGCAAGCGCTCCTGAAAAACCAAAAACCCGAGGTTCCATCTTATATGATCAAGCAAGACGTCTCAAGTTTAAACACATGAACGTAGGTGATTGAGAAACAAATTACATAATCTGCTCCTTGGCTGTCTCGGGGACCGAGTTTACCATCGGGTTCAAGAGCTACATGCATGCTGGTAGAAGTAGCTGCGACCGCGAGGAAAGATGGTAGGAGGCCGTACGACGCCCTGTCGTGCACCAGCGCAACATAATGTTTTTGTTGTTGTGTTGAAGCGGCGGATGATGCGATCGAAGTCGTCGATGAATTCCAAGTCGAGGAAGACTGGCGAAATGAGACAGGTACCGTAGGGTTAGTGTTGAGTGGCTAATATTCTAACTGGCCAACCACAGGTAGGGTTGGACGGTCAGATTATTACGGCGTGACTGTGTCTGACTGGAAAAGGTACAGAAACTAAGAATCCAACCATCCAACCAGCCCCAAGACAACAGTAAATTAATCATACCCCATCTGGGACGAGAGCAGGTCCAAATACAATGGCATCAGCTGCAGGCATTATCAGCTTTAATCTTAGCCCAAAAAATGTCTTTCATAACCCACCTGAGATGCTAATGCGCATATATTTGAACCCTGAGAAGACCCATGGCTCGTCGGGAGATTGAGCATTTGGTACAATCATAGTCACATTTTTGAATCCGGCATCTTTCAATGACTTCCATCCTTCGGTTATTAGCTTTGGGTTTTCAAGGAGGTAGTCATTCGCCATCCCTGCAACGGACCTTAGGACTAGTGAAAGCGATGATGGCGGAACTCACCTGGCTCCCACCACACCCTGACGAAATGCCTCCCTTTGAAAAACCACGCTGTGTTCTTGTTCTCTGGATCTGGCAGAACAGCGTCTATGCGCGTGAACCCGGCAGCGTTCAGAGACTGCCACTGATCGATAATCTTGCTTGGTTTCTTCGAGTCGACGGCCCCTATGCAAGGTTAGGGTTGTTAGCACTACAAGACAGTGAGGAAGCACAAACGAGTTGTGGTGTTTATTTTTACAGTTGGGTCACCATCTATCTGTTCTTTGATGTTCGGATTCGGGAGCAACGCATCCATCTCGCCAGCGAACTTGGTATCTCGCACACTAGACCACAACTCGATGATGGGGTGCGTCTGTAACAACTCGAGCTCGCCACTATTTGACAATGCCTGCGTCTTCGCGTAGAGTTCTGCGCATGAGAACCACACAGATTCCTGGTCAGACGGATCGTACATGGAATCACGGGTCATTATATATTTCCATTCCGTGGGTTGCATAATGTCTCCTCGTTCACTTGGGGAGGGGGGGAAATGGCCGATGATATGGGATTATGTCGTCTGGAAGATGTGGTAGCTGAAAAGATGGCTTCTGGAGGGAAGACCGAGACATATGTTCTTCCATATGGTCTTGATCGAGCGACGGGGGTGGCTGGTACCGTACGCCCTTCCTAGTTGCTTCCTAGTTGTCATTTTTGAGAACAAGGTGAGACTGGCCCGGTCCGCTTCTGAAGTAATGTCACGGTCACAGTTTGTCACGGACATTCCATGGCATCCGATTTTATTTCTGTAAATCCTGTGTCTACAACGAGGTCAATAGGTCAGCCAGGGAACTGCCATAATCGACTAGGCAAAAACCAATACAAAGACCGGCGTCAGTTATTGTGAAAAAACTTGGTTGGGCCTCGACTGATTTCCAGACAGCACCACCCGATGACCCACAGGTGGCAGAAGCTTTGAAGTCTTACCATCAGAAGGGAATAAATGACAGTCAAGAAATAAGTAAATTGCTGCTTGAAGAACATGGGGTCATTCTCTGGTTAGTTCACGGATGTCGATTCTTTTGCTGTGGAAGTGTTGATATGTCTTCAATAGTGGATCAAGTGTGAAAAGAAGACGGCAGAAACTTGGCTTGCTCGCTAGTCGAGCGACTACTTCGCAAATGAGCGAAGGTGATAAGAGGCATCTTATTCTCGAGGAGATGGCCAAGGATCCCAAAGGCAAATACGGCCCTCAAATGATCAAACAGCGGATTTTCCAAGGAACTGGAATCCACTTATCACGGTAAAACGTTTCTCTTTACTCGAATTAACACAGAACTGAGTCCCCAAAGTGATTATATCCGCGAAGAAATGAGAAAGCTTGATCCCGAATCCTATACGAAGCGCGGGCCTCGTCATACGAAAGTTAAGCGGATAGAAAGACTAGCACGCGAGGCGCAAACTGCATTTAATTCAAGCGCCTCAGATCGTTCACCACCAGATACTCGGACTCCAGAGCCTTCAACAACCCGATTTGTTGTCCATGTTTGCGGTTCAGGTCGTGCGACCCCATATCAAGAGCATTTAGAGCATGATATTGAATCCCAATCGGATGATGGCCTTTTAGAATCGGAAACGTCTGACGCCCCGCCTGCCGAAGTAACTTCTACTTTACCACGACCGACCTCCCCCGCTGCAAGATCACACTTCATTGTTAATGCTTCATCCCTGCTCGAAAATGTGATACCAACCATGAACACTTTGACCCGACTCCTCAACGACTCTGACTCCTCGGATTTGGATTTTGATCAGGGGACACACGAGTTGTTCATTCGTGGTGTTGAATGCACTGCACTGCTTGAGCGGCAGCTGTCACGCGTCATTTCGCATGGGCGAATAACAGGTTAGCAATGTACTTGCAATCGGAATGATGGTTCGTCTCCACTTGTTACTGTAATTTCTGGTTTCCTGACATCGTCTCCCAAGAGAAAGACTTTTCTACCGCACCCATTTCGATTGATGAGCAGACCGTTTCAATATCAGTGGTAGATATAACCAATGAATGATAGCCAAGTTTGAAGGTGAACGGTGACGCTTGAGGTCTTGAGCACTTGTAGTTTCGGACAGGATTTCGTTTTACTAAAGCCCTTGCTTCCTCTGGACCGAACTTTTCAGCTGCTACTAACAACAAAGGTTTTCCTGTTCAAGCAAGAGGTCCTCAGCAATAAAGAGATACGACGTAGGATGCTGGAAATGGCGAAGGCTTCGTTTCCTGACGGCATCCCATCACCTCACCGATTCAGAGTTCCCACCACATCGTAGTCAATGACCGCTTCGAATCTTGTGAGACTGTATGTACCACATTATTATGCTACCGCAAACTCTGATATTACTTTAGTTGGTGTCGCACTTTGCCTTTCGTTGATTCCTTTGTTTGGCACGTTGGCAAATGGCGTTGCATCATTTCTCTTCATCTATTATCATCAGCTCTCGACAGACCACGGAAGAAGCAGGAATTCGATGGGGTTGAAGGTAAGATTGCATTTACCTGGCGCCTACTTATCGCATTAACCGTCGATCCAGCACCAAGTGGCTTGTGGAGCCTATGGAAACAATCCTGGAAGAAATGTTCTTCCTCCCTTTAGATTACTCTCTTACCGACGGAATGGCTTGCGGACAAAGGGCCCCTAGAATCGCCCGAGTTCAGAGAAGTCAATGCGTTGGATGTAGAAGGAAAACCTGACAGTCATTATCTACCATTTGCCCATGACAGCTTGCCCAGGTCTGCCCTCACTGCGCCTGTTTGCGAACTTGTGTGAGTCCATCAATTGTAACTTGTGCGATATGATTATATTAACATACCCTCTCTCTATAGTGCTTCCTCCATGTTAAGAGCACTGCCGACAAGGCGAGCCTCGCTTACTCACTGAACAAGACATTCACCGATTGTTATTATGCCGATGGGTTCTCCGGCGGTTACTGGAGCACGGCGAGCAATGACGATAAGATGAATTATTACTACCTGGGATGGGAGAGTCGAGAGGTAAGTTCAGGCAGAGCTCTTATTTCATCCATTCCATATCAACTTCTACAGCTCCACAAAGCGTTCTCCAAGACCGATCTGCTCGCCCTCGAACTGAATAACCTTAAGCCGCACGTGGATGGCGGTGGCGCCTATTTCATGAAGATGACACAACAGTTGAACTGAGAAATTGTACTTGGCAGCAATAGATGAGATAATGTAAAGTGTAATGGTATATAATCCAATGGTCGCTTTCCACGAAGGAGAAGCGAAAAAGTCTGGCAATTTCCTGTGGACATCGACATAACTATTAGTTGACAGTACTCAAAGTGAGTTGTCATAGATGAGACTTGAAATCGAGTGCGCGTTTCACACGGAGGTCGGGGAGTTTGGCCTTGAACGAGAGATATGGCTTGCTTCTGAATCAGACTACAATCTTTCTCAATCGTCACGGGAAGTCTTTTCCCCCTTATGTTTCTTTACCAGAAAGTCCAGAGGCGAAGATACGGAAACCCATGACATTGAGAGGAGTAGCCTGAGATTGGCAATCAAACTGTGATCAGAACCAAACAAGCCCAAAAACATCGTTTCATTCCGACTTCAAGTTCGAGATGGCACACAGGTGCTGGGCGGTCGACGAGATCGTAAGGGCTATCGTTGTAAACCTTGTGAGAGACGAGAAGAGAGCATCGGCTGTCGCATTGGCAAGCTGCTCAAAGTCTCTCGAAGACTTGGAGAGGTTTGGCGAAGTCTTTCCATTCTCGCACCCTTGGTTAAATGTTTCCCTCCTGAGGTTTGGGGAATCCAAGGCAAGGATCGAAAGCTGGCAAGTACACCAATGAGTTTGGAAGATGTGTATCTAATTGATTCCTGGTAGTTTTTCAAAAGAGCCCCACTCGAAGCGGAATGGCTTCGATTTCAACAGCGGTACGCGTCAAAGGTTCAATACTGTTACCTGAAGTACCCTGGCAGCCATACGGTTTCCTGCCTCTCCTTAACTGCCTTTCATTTACTTCAACTTTACTCTTCTCATGGTTCCCTCCTTCCCAATCTCACATCACTGCAGTGGTCCAGCGACGAAACATATCTTCCTTTCGTGTCACTGTTCATCTCGTCCTCATTGACGTCAATCATCCTTAATTTTCCCCTTAAGGCGAGTCCTATGTTACCTCCGATCCTCAAAAGGCTTTCCCAATTGTCTCCCGACATACGGGAAATCGAAATCGATGACTATGACGATTTCGATGGCAACTATCACGACCCTTCAATGGAAGAGGCATCATCCCAGCTGTTAATGCATTGCAACCATCATCTTCGCAAGTTCAAAGTTCGCTCATACATATCTGCTTCTGCACTCAGACATGTCATTCGACTTCCATCGTTGGAGGAATTCTGGCTCATTGTTGACTCATTTCAGCTCCCAGATCCCCTACCCTTTCTTGTGTTCCCAAGCCTTCGAGACTTAGATGTTGACTGCGATGGGGATCTCACTTGGCTGAAACTGCTACCAGCTATTGAAGACCCGGTTCTGACGACTATCTCCGTCAGGTGTCCAGAGTTAGACGTCGAGCGATTCATGAAGCTATTTGAAAAAACGATGATTAGATGCGGGATTCATGAATCTTTACAAGAATTTACGTTGGCGAGTCTAGAAAACTTTCGAATCACCCCGCAGATTATCGCCCACCATCTCTCGTTCAAGAACCTCACGAGCTTGCTACTGATCTCCGAATGCTCTGACATTTGCCGGACCTCCGATTTGACAGATGGCGATATCGATCTGTTGACTAAAGCGATGCCGTGTCTCGAAGTTTTGGAACTCGGCTCTCCCCCTTGCAGGGTTCCTTCGCAAATCACCTTCAAAAGCCTCTACACTATATCACGCCGATGTACGCAGTTAAATCACCTTGAAATTCACTTCAACCCCGCCCAGTTTGTAGCCGATTTAGGCACGAAATTCGAATCCTGGGATGTCGCACTCGGCTTGTCAGACCTCAAGACCCCTTCATCTGATTTATGCCTTATCACGACGATCTTCGTTGGGAATATTCCATTGCCAGAGCATTCTTCTGCATCCTCCATATTAGCTTTGGGGTTACTAGGAGTGTTTCCCCGTCTGGACTCCATCGAATATGGGGATGAAGATTGGGGTGATGTCGAAAGGCTCCTACAAGTTTTCCGAGTCATGGGTCGTAAGGGTTATGTTTACAGAACTTAATCAAGCACCTCCAGGATTGATGACACTGCGTTGGAGCCGATTTTGCTGTGCATCATGCTATCTAAAAGTCTATTATGTTACAAATTCATTTCATCATCGTGGAGACCATCTTTTATGACTCGAAATACCTAACACTCATTACAGTAAATACAGCTTACAGTTCCGTTATTTCAGCTTGAACTAAACTTACTATGCCCGCAATGCTGCTGCGATATGTATCATCTCGAGACATGCCCCATCACTACCACAAGTTGAAACATCCTCTGAGTCGACAACTACAATCACCTACAAGCCCTTCCCTCTTGTTCGGTATCCCTCGCCGACTCAGCGTTGGAGCAGGTTTGGTTAGTTAACAATTGTCTTTTGGGCATGGGTGTTGTCCAGGGATGTAGTAAGAATCCGAGGTGATGAAGGAGGAGTAGAGGGGTTACACATTATGGATTAGGATGTACCGGGTTCTGGTTTGAGAACATGATGATGCACACCAAATTTCACCCACGCCATCAGTGCTTCATTTCCTGTAAGGGCATCGAGAGCACCCTTCTGCAGAAAATTCATAGCCCGTGGTTTCACAGCTGATGAGGAGATCGACGAGGTCTAAACCATTCGAACCAAACAAAGGTACATGATGTTTGCCACAAGGTGCCGCCTGAAGGAGACGGTGACGAGAAGACGACAAGTCAATCATTCGCTATCAGGCATGGTATACTAGGACGATCTCTCTCATCAAACTCGAGATTTTACTCACCTCCACCCGACGTCGTGCCAATGGTCGTGTTATGACCATCGGTAGGCTCTCTTTTTGTTTATTAATTCAGGGACATCTGGATATACTCCACATTCATGAAGGACGAAAGCGGCGCAGTTAACAACCAGCCAGAAATTGGAAGGCGGTATTGTGCTCACTACAGACTCAACAGGTAAATTACTTATTTATTTGATCATCCTACATTCTCTAAGTCCTGTTCTATTGAGGACGAAGACGCAATCGCCGTCTCTCGACACTGTCAGGACAACGAGTTTAATCACTCAACACCAGCATCCGCTGTCGGCGTACAGTCAGGTGCCCTAGCATCAATATCAATAGGTAATAAATATAATGAATTGTGATCAGTCGGCACTTACATGGTGTGATATGAAGGCGGGGACGGAGACAGAGTTTGATGCCTAAACCGCTGCGCCTCATATTTTGGAACAGACAGTAGTTCATCCGCAGTATAATGCGATGGCTGCTTTTTATAGGCGGAAGGCGCATGACGGTCTGCAACGGTCAAATCCCAAGCTTCGTTACACTCTGTTTCTCTCCCTCTGTGGCTTGCCAATGGTGCCAAAATGGTCAACTTATGATGACCATCTCTGGCAGCGAAACTGAGAGGTTCGATTTTGTCCACGAACGGGGTCGGCTTTCCCAAGCGCGTAAGTTTTCTACGAACAACACAAATGCCTAAAATACCAGCAAGAAGGCCAAGAAGAACGGCTGCACCGGCAATACTGCCGATGAGGGAATTCTTGTTGGATGAGACACCTGCGCTGGCGGTAGCGATAGAGCCACCAGTGACTGTCTCATCAAAGCGGCTGGCGGGCAGCTGGGTTGTGCTTGCGGTGGGTTGCGGTCCAATGAGGCCATTGCCGACGATAACAAGCTTTCCTATACTAGGAATGTCTCCAATACAAACATACAACAGAGCGGGCCCAGGCTGGAACAAATTAGGATTGGGTGGAAGCTGAGCCACATGGAGCGTAATGGATCCATTTTTGTTCACTGTGTACGTGTTGTTGAGCTGCATGAACCGCTGGCCCATGTTCATCGCATGCGTTGTGAAACCGCCTCGGACGAGAGTGACAATAATTGCGTCAGCAAAGTCACTCGTATACAAACTTGAAATAGGCCATGACGGAATTAAGACATCGAAGCTTGAGCCTCCGTAGGACAGTGTCTGGGGCAAGTTCTGAGGGCTTGGCCGATCTCCGTAAGAGAAATAAGGAGGGAAAAAGATATCCGCGCGGTACTCTGTGTTGTAGTAGGTGGATGTATTGACATCGGGATTTGGATTGGATCCAGCAACGATAACGGACCCATCTGGGAGCAGCATAGCAGTGGAATGGTAAAGTCGGGCAATTTTCGATGCCGAAAGGCCCTGGGTGGTCCATCGAGAACCCTTGGGTGCGTCAGGATCATAGATGACAGGTCGCAGCACTGGGTCAGTAGCCAGAGATCGACCAAACGGCATTTGTGCGTCCGGAGTGTTCGGCGTTCCGAGAGCATAACCGGCCGTCCCTTTCTGACCACCGTTGAGCAACAGTAGTTTTCCCGTAGGGAGGAAGATGAACTGGCTCATTGTCCGCGGTTCGAGCATGTCGTCGTCTTGTATATATGCTGGTTGGGAGCCGTCTGAAGGTTCAGGTGTCAGACGATGACAATCATTTGAAGCCGTAACAGTCCAAGTGTCAGCATTAGGACCACTATAAGTACCCCAATCGTTATCGGGCATCGCAGAACCACCACAGAACAATAGTGTTGGTGTCCACTTGTTAGCAGGGGTCAGAGGGAGCATGACCGTCGCAGCAGAAGCAGGATAGACGCGAATGACACCGTTTGGCATATCTGGAAGAGGGGTGTCGACGTTGTTCACATGGTCCCATAAAGCTAAAACCGAGTCAGACTGGGAATCGAATAGGGAAGGCTGAAAGACAACGAACCAGTTGACAAGTTAGCTTGGAGTAAAATCTTTCCAGAAGGCATGAGGAATGCATGAGGGTAAGCATTAAGGCCCGAGGTTCGAACAATGAAGTTGACGAGTTGAGGGTCACTATCTTTCGGGGGAAAGTACTCGTACGTCGACTCGGCTTGACCACCCTGACCAATCGGATCGGTGTTCGGGAGCATACGGTTTATATAACCTCCGTTAACCATACCTCCAATGATGACAATCTGACCCTCAGCGGTAGGTTCAGCAGTAGAGTACCACCGTCGGGCCTTCATGGCAAGTCCTTCTGGCTCGTCATACCATTTGCAGTTTCCAGTGTTCAAGTTGTCCGATATCTTGCATGGATTGACGATGCGAATTGCTTTCCGTCCGTCAAAGTCCTGATAGAAGGAATCCCAAGCACCGGTAC
>Ga0307507_10006924_pt1 | contig 16885 bp, 7 predicted proteins | sample 7_EM_MG_FD_207223 | JGI IMG/M metagenome (GOLD analysis project Ga0307507, IMG submission 207223) | Populus trichocarpa ectomycorrhiza microbial communities from riparian zone in the Pacific Northwest, United States - 7_EM | ecosystem: Host-associated > Plants > Roots > Unclassified | place...
GAGCCTCCGTAGTAGAACCGTCGTACGCAGAACCGTCGTACGCAGAGCTGTCGTGCAGAGCTTTTGTATACAGAGCTTCGTGTAGAGCTTCCCGCAGAGCTTCGTGTAGAGCTTCGCGCAGAGCTTCCGCAGAGCTTCGTGTAGAGCTTCGCGCAGAGCTTCGTGCAGAGCTTCGTGCAGAGCTTCCGCAGAACTTCGTGCAGAGCTTCGTGCAGAGCTTTTGCGCAGAGCTTCGTGCAGAGCTTCGCGCAGAGCTTCGTGCAGAGCTTCGCGCAAAGCTTCGTGCAGAGCTTTTGCGCAGAGCTTCGCAGAGCTTTTGCGCAGGGCTTCGTGCAGAGCCTCGTGCGGAGCCTCTGTATACAGAGCTTCCATGCGCAAAGCCAGATGTAGAGCCATATATAGAGCCACCTACTAAAATTTAAAAGAAAAGGATAATATAACTTTATTTACTGGGTTTAAATTAGTTATTTTATATAATAATAAAGAAGAAGGCGACTGAAAAATTATTTGGGGTATGCCAAGACTTATCGCGATAATATGCAATGGATATCCTTATCGCGATAAGGATATCCATTCCGTCTTATCGCGATAAGGTTTATCCAAAACCACACTGTCTACTACAGGCTACAGATAATACCTTATATATAAGACCACCACAAATAATAATACGGACATCAATATTACGCAAACCGGGGCCATAAACGTCTAGTTCGGCATCGGCTTAACCGCATTAATTAGGTTAGTTGCAGTTAAGACTCCAATTAGACTAGTTAACTTCCACATAATAAAAGCAGATACCCCTTTCCTACTCTGCCTTGCGGACATAGATAGGCTATAGGTATACTATAACAATACTACAGACACCCTAATTGGCCCCGCAACTGCCCTAGAAAGCAAGCATATTACCCTACCAATTATACGACAATTCGGACACCCATTCCTTATATAGGGAGAGACCTTACAGGCCTACATTTAAGAGTCTTTTAACAATAACCCGTACTATCTTACTAGTATGGAAATCCACCACCTACACCGCCGTTTCGGCTACCCCTTAGCCGAAAAGCTATATAGAGTCCTTAAACGCTCTAGACACAACAACGTTAACAGAAAGGCAATTAACCACCTAACCAAATACTGCTCCTATTACCAGAAATATGGACATTCCCTAGGCTAATTTAAGTTCACCCTTTATAAGGATCTTAACTTTAACCACTTAGTATACATAGACATTATATACATTAACGGCAGCCCAGTACTACATATAATTAATAAGGCAACCCATTATTAAGCCGCCTGTTAGTTGTAAAATATATCCGTAAAGTATACTTGGGATATCTTACGGACCTACTAGATTAATACATATATCAGGACCCCGTAGTATATTACCCATAACACCAGTAAGAACTTTATTAGTAAAGAATTCTAGCAGTATGCTACGGCCATAGCTATATTAACAAAAGCTATTCTAGTTAAGGCATATTAGTCCATCGGACTTGTTAAGCGAGCTTACCCAGCTTTATAAAGAGCTTACCAGATTATTATAGACGAGTACAAGGATATCTAAAAGAAACTAGCCTTACAGATAGCTATAAAAGCCGTTAACAACACCGCTAGCTCAGACAAACTAGTACCTACCCTCTTAGTCTACAGAGCCTACCCAAGAATAAGTAACCTAGATCCCCCTACCCCGTCTATTACGGAACAAGCAGCTACAATACGGAAGGCAATGGCTGAGATAGTCAAACTATAGGCCAAATAAACTGTTAATAACGCCCTACACCACTATAACGGACCTAACACGACCTTAGTACATAACCTCCCACTTAACTCTAAAGTCCTCATATAGCGTAAAAGCGGCAAGTGGACTGGACCCTACCATTTACTAGCTATAGAAAACGAAACGTACTACGTATAACTTCCTAGCGGCCCAACCAGCTTTAGGAGCACGTCCGTAAACCCCTACTTTCAGCCCAAAAACACCCATAATGTTAAACCAGACGAACTAGAAGTAACTACTAAACTAGACAAACCAGAAGCACCCGCTAAACCAGACAAAATAGAAGCACCCCTACCTACTCCAGAAGTCCCCCAGGAACCTACTAAACCTACTAAACCTGCCATAAAGCGTAGTTAAGGACGCCCCTAAAAGTACCCCATAACTAAAAACCCTATAATAGAGAATTACCTAACCTCCGCAGGAATATCCATAAGGCAATCTCTACCTACGGATATATTAGTTCTAGTACAGGAAACCCCTTTTACGGACTCATAATGTAAAGAGATTAATGGACTACTTAAAAAGGGCGTCTTTATAGTTATAACAGAGAAAGACGTTCCGCAAGGCGTCTATATATTTAATTTACGTTTCGTTGACGAAATTAAGCACCCTAATACTAACAAAGCTTTTAAAAAATTAAGGCTTGTTATATAAGCCTACAACAACTAAGGAAAGGACTTAGTCCTTACACAATCGCCTATAATTTAACGAGTTAGCCAACGGATTATACTTGTACTTACGCCAGGGCTATAGCAAACCAAACCCATAGCCCTCTACTTACGGGACATCTTATAAGTCTATATGCAGTCTAATACCTACCTAAGTAGGGATATCTTTATATAACCACCCCGCGAGCTTAACCTACAACTAGAAACAATCCTACAGGTTATAAAACCACTATACGGAGTACCAGAAGCTAGAAACCATTGGTTTAAGACATACCACTAGCATTATATTAGTAAACTTAAAATGGAATAGTCGACCTACAACCCCTACCTCTTATACAGCCTATTAAACGGCTTTGGTATTATCAGGCTCTAAATAGATAATACCCTCTTTCTAGTAGACCAGACCTTTACGGACGCTAAAGAAACTAAACTATAAAAGGCGAAGTTTTTAGTAAAGCTATAAGAGCAGTTAACTAAGCAGACTCCAATTAAGTTTAATAGAGGCTTAATTACATAAAAGGGTAACCTAATTAAGCTAACTTAGAAACGCCAAGCTTAAAACCTAAAGCCCATTACAGCAAAGCCTACGGACCTCACTAGCTCCCGCGGAGAGACCTATAAAACCATAAATACAAAGGACTAATACGTCGCCTAGCGCACAAGAGGTGCCTATATTACCACAGTCTGTCAACCCAAATCTGCCTACAATTTATCCTTTACGGCCCAGGCAACAAATCCGTAAGAGGAAAATATTAAGCAGCTTAATAAGCGCATTCAGTAGTAAATTAATAATGCAGCAAGGGGACTTATCTTTATACCACTAGACCTAAAATCCCTTAGCCTACTAGTATTTACAGACGCATCCTTTACTAATAACAAAGACCTATCATCACAAATCGGCTTTATAATCGTACTTATAGACCGTAATTAGGACGCAAATATATTGCACTAGTCCTCAATTAAGTGCAAATAAGTAACCCATAGTGTACTAGCTTCTGAACTATACGCACTAGCCCATAGCTTTAATATAGTAGCAGCAATCAAATCAATAATCCAGAAGATCCTATAGTTGGAGCAGTTACCCCTAGTTCTATATACCGATTTAAAATCCCTCTACAACTGCCTAGTTAAACTAGGTATAATATAAGAGAAGAGGCTTATGGTCGACCTAATGTACTTACATTAGGCCTATAAACGACGCGAGATTACGGAGGTTAAATAGATCAGCGGCGGAAATAACCTAGCAGACGCTATAACTAAGGTAAAGCTATATTAAGCCCTTAAAACCCTAATTAATATAAATAAGCTTAACCTAAAGGTTACAGAATGGGTAGAACGAGACTAACGGAGCACCTACGGTACGTCTACGGCCCATTAGAAGGCCGTATGGTTTATTATACGGTCCATTCTACGGACCGTAAGCTATTAAATAATCAGCACAGGCAGATTGCCCTAAATTGCCGCAAAATTGCCCATGTTACGGTATAGGTGGAAAATAGTAGAAAAGCTATAGTGGAACTTAGTGGACTTACATAACCTGCTAAATTCTATAGGGTAGTTAAATTAACCAATCACAATTTTCTATCCCCGGGATAGAAAATCGCCATTGGCTCGCTTAGCACTAGCGCCTTAGCGGCCCTTAAGATCTGACTTACGGCCAGCTCAAAGCACCGTTTAGAAGGCAGCCTAAACGGCACCCCAGGGGAGATTTCTTATATATTTTCCTTTATGTTTTATAGTTTTATTAAAGCAATTACGGAGGCTATATATAGGTGGTTTCATTTTTTAAGTACCGCCAGTGTATAATTACAGCACCTATTATACCAACTGCGTGCTTTCGCGTTCGGTACACCACGCACGCGTTTACGCGTTCGGTGCACCAACCACTCGCTTACGCGTCTAGTGCACTTATAAAGCACTAACTAATCAAAGGGGAGGTGCATTAGTATATAGACCACGTAGTCTGCTTTATATAATCAACAGTCACCATCATCCAAACGAGCATACAATACTATATGTATTTCGTGCCCCTGGATCTAACTCACTCGTGCTATTAAATTAGTACGAACAGTTAGATTTAACCTTTGCTTACTATAAGTTTAGCCATTAAATCTATTATATAACAATTAAAATCCATTAAAATTACCCTTAGATCTTACTCTCTATACTTAATTCTATCTTATTTATTATAGTAAGATATTAAAATTATATAAGGCAACGCTGTTACGGCTTTACTAATTATAAGCGCTAGAAAATACACGCCTACTACCAAAAACACCCCAGTCTACTACAGTTAGAGATTGCTTGCTAGGTAAGCAACTTTCTCCATTATAATATTAATTAATTCTTAATATTAGAAATACTAAATAATAAGTTCCAATAGCTTAATTAAGCTAAATTATAATATGGGCAAAGTATATAAGAATAAAAGAGAGCTGCCAAACATCCTCTTTTAGAGGAGGCTCTCTTTAAGTGGTACCAACGCCTATAGAACTCTTGTATTCCTATTACTAGCGACCTTATACATGCTGCCACCACTTAATTATAGTAACAAATACCTATATTGGCGATAATAATTAAGCTAAAGTAGTTACTTGGCTGGTTAGAAGGCTTTAAATCTTGTAACAGTATATATAAGAGAAAGCAGCAGCATAGTAAGGCTACCTTAGCCAATATAGATGGAGCAGAAGATCGCATAGTAGAGCTTTAAGCAATTATTAAGCTTTATCTACTAAAGAATATTTATAATATAGATAAGATAGAGTTATTTTAGAAGGCTAGACTAGATACTATATTGGCTACTAAGGCTTTATTAGGAATAAAAAAGTAAAAGGCATAAATCTCTCTAAGCAATTACTCTAATATAGATAGCTCGGATAAGCTTCCTCTTCTTATAATTAGCTTATTACTAAAACTATATTACTTTACGCGCAATTACATTAATATAGCCTTAATAAATATTATATAGAGGCATAATAAGAAGGCCTGGATGACAACAGTAATTATACTTAAGTGGCTTACCTGGTTTAATAAAAGGATACATAGTAGGAAGATACTACTCTTAATTAATAGCTTTAGCGCCTATAAAGCAGCTGTTTAAATACTTATTAAGAATGGCTCTCTTAAGAACACGCGTGTGGAGTTTCTTCCTCCTAATTATACCTTAATATATTAGCCTCTTAATTAAGGGATAATCGTAAACTTTAAGCTGCTCTACCGGCGATACTGGCTGCGATTTATAGTGGAGGTCTTACTTTAAGATAAGAATCCAATTAAGTAGATGCACGTCTTATAGGCAATTTAATGGTTAGTTAAAGCTTAAAAGGAAGTTACACTATAGACAATTAAGAATTGCCCTATTAAATCTACGTTATTTGGCTTTTGTATAGGCTCACGGCCTCACCCTTAAGATTATCTAGATCCTCCTATAGTTAATAAGATGTAGTAAATAGTAGAACAGCTACTTATAGCAGGAAGGATTCACGCCGTAATAAATATTTGGGAATTTATTAAGCTACCGGGTAAGGAAGTAGAAGATTCGTTAGAGGATCTTATTAAGTATATAGTAGAGCTCTACGTAGGGCCTGATTGCGATGCGGAAACGGATAAGGAAGTTATTAAGCAGCCTTAAATTAAACTTAATGAGGCGCTTATGGCCTTATAAAAGCTTTGTCTCTATAAGGAGTAGTAAAGCGATTCTAATAGAGACGTAATTACGACTCTATTAAGGTATAAGCATTAAATTTAGGGCCAACGACCTTAAAACACCAAGCAACAATTAATTATAATGTATTTTAGTATAGCCAATTACTTAATTACGAGTTCACGCACGTAGATACATAATATTATTACTTAATTTTAATCTTGGGTGCATTTTATATATAAGTATACAATACAACGATGCCCTTAGTATTACGATATACTCGGCCGAATAAACCTTATCGTACTAAAGAGATTTAACTGTACCTAAAGTACTAGTTACAACGCTATTAACGGCAGTAACTACCTTAGGTTTAGGTAATAACACTAGTATAAAGGACACTAACTCGCAACTGGTTATAGTTGGACAGTTATAGGAAATAGTTAACCGATTAATAGATAATAATAGGATACTTAAAAAAGGAATTAACAGGATCGGAGCAGCTAAGATTAAGTTACTATTAATTAAATAATTTATAAGAGAGAAGTTAAAACCCAAAGGATTTTTACGTAAATACATTTTAAGGTTATATAAGAAGGAGCAAAACTAGTAATACCTATAGATTAAGTAGCGTATATAGGATTGTTCCTAGCAGAAAGGGCACTTAAGTAGTTTAAATCTTACCTTACCAAAGTACAAGTAAACGGTATATTAACTACTAACTAAGAGGTATGTGTCGGAATGTTAGTCATGTGACGTGGTCACGAGACTAACATTCCGACAGTATGGTATATATTCTCAAATTAGAGCGGGTTTATAGATTATTTAACCCAAATATTTAGGAATCTAAAGGTAATAACTATAGCGGAAAGGAAACCCTAAAACCTAATATAATAGATATTAGCAATTAAGTATATAACGCAGTTTTAAATACTTACGACCTAGGTTAAATAGAATAATAAGGCGCTTATGGCATAATATAAATAAGGACTTAAGGGAAAAGCCCAGGATGCGATAGTTCTTATATAAGATACGACTACTATACAAGAATTAATTAATTAAGTGATTAAAATTAATAATAGGATATATTAGAGGGAATAAGCTAAAAAAGGGTAGAATAGAGTTATATAGTTATATAAGGCGTAGAGCACGCAGTAATAAAGTTAAAGTTAAAAACTATAGAATGGCGGACCAGAGCTAATAGACTTGAGTGGTATTAAAGAATCTAAAAAGTAGAATAAGAAACTATAGAAACCTAAAAGTTAAGGATTAAGTAATTATAGGACTAAGGAGTAAAGGCTAAACCAGGGATCTTAGTAGTAGAAGACGTTTAGGTAGATTCTATAGTAAAATAAATAGTTTAAAAAGGGAGCTTATATAAATTATAGGAAACAAGGTTATTTTGCTAGAAACTATAAAGATAGTTAGGGACACTATATAGTAAGGGCATAAGGTTATTAGAGTATAATAGTGTGGATATAAGTGCATTACGCAGGACTAATAAATATATAATTAGACACTTTACGTTTTATTATAATATATACCAAATTTATAAAAACACTAAATATAGCGTAAGCTATTAGCTATAAAAGCTAGAGTTATAAGGACTTAAAGGAACTAATAAACCGTTACACTGGTTAGATATTGAAGACGATAAGTTTAAGCTAGGGGAAATATTTACCAATAATAAGGTAATAAAGGCGGCTGTTAGGTGATGAAGTCACCTCGCCTATATGTATTGTTCCGTATAGCCGTGCCTGGCGTCTTGCCAGTCACTCGCTTACCTTTTAGGGTTTGTGCCGTGGCTAGATAGTGCGGAGCCTGTCACCTTATAGCGGTTTACTAAAAGCATATAGACCTTAGAGAAGTTATAATAGAGGTAGAGACTAAAACCGCTATAAAGCAAGGATTAGTAGTAGAGGTTATAACCCTATTAGATACAATATTTATCGTTTTATAAGAAAAAAGAAGAAGTATCTAAGAAGGATTAAGTAAGTAGACGACTGCTAGTGCTAGCTTACCACTTAATAAAGGTAAAAGGCTATAAGCTTAAGATTCTTAAAACGAGACAAGAGAAACCTAGGAACCTATAACGGACAAAAACCAATAGAAAAGGGTAGTAGCTTAGTTTAAAGATAAATAAATAAGCACGGGATAAAGATTTCTAGGGAGCTAAGATTTTAAAGAATAAATAAGGTCTATAGTAATCCTAGGTAAACGCAGTATTTAGCCTAAAAATGAATAAATTAATATAGTAATTAAGAAGAACGAGAACTTTAAAAATATATTTATAAGGTAAGGAATAAAAGAAACTATAGAGGAGTTTAAATACTAAATCCTCGCGTAGTAAGAATAGAAGCTAGATTAGAGATCTATATACTAGGTTATTTAAGAAATAGAATACCTATATAAAGAGTTACTAATAGGCTAAGGGTAGGGACGCTAAGAGCTAAATAATTAAGTAAACTAGAATAAGAGAAGGATTTAGGGATCTTAATTAGGTTTATAGAATAATATATAAAGGGCTATAACAACGTAGTAATAAAGAGATACTTCCTTATAGATAGATTATATACGCTTATAAAGTTATGCTAAAAATAGTATAGGTAGCATAAGAATGATAAGCGGGAAGATTTTTATATATAGCTGGACGAAAAAGTACATTAGGAAAATGTTTATACCTCCTAATAGTACTAATAGGTTACTAATAGCTCCTATTAGGGCTATTAGGAGCCTATTAGAAGCCTATTAGGAGGCTACTTAGTGTTAAGGACTTAGTTAATTAAGGCACGTGCACTGTAGGGAGACGCGGGCAAGCCTATACGATTAGTAGTCTAAAAATAAGGATCTAAAGCTAAGGAAAGGAAAGGGGAAGAACGGCAGCGCCGCTCGGAGTTATATACAATTTTTAAGTTACGTGACTGCAACTGCCTACCATTTACTGCCGCAATCTGCCGTTTTCTGCCAGTGCCGTAATATCACCCCCCCCCCCCCCCTCCCCCGCAAAAGCCTGCCCTTAGGCTTTATATATCCATTTAGACCTATAGGGCGTTCTTGTCTTTATATTCTATAGGCAACCTATTATCCTTACTCTGCTAGCATTCCATTTATTTATCTAAGTACTTTAGCGGTCTAGGTTTGTTAGGGTAGCGGCTGTAAAACTCCTATAATTTATAGGGGCTACCTATAAGATTCCACACGGGGTACTAAGTAGGGTTAGGGTTATATCCTTTCCAGCTAATATGGTACTTTAGTATTCCCCTTATAATTTTATAGGCTAGTACTTCTTTAATTTCCCACTTATCTTTACCGTTAACTTAGATTAGTAATAGGGGCGGGTTAATCTGTCCCGGTAAAGGGTCCGTAGCAGCCTTTTATAGCTTATCTAATAAAAAAACAGAATGGACTTTAATTAAATTTGGAAGCTTAATCTTGTATAAGTTGCCTTCTTTACTAAGAATTTTATATAATCCTGCTATTTGGTAATCTAGCTTATGGCTAGGCCGTTCTATTTTTTAGTTTTTTATTATAATCTAGACCCTATTATTAGGGGCAAAGTTAGGTTTTTAGCGGTGCTTATTTGCTTACTGTTCTATTAATCCTTAAGCTTTCTTTAGGTTTTTATAGGCTACCCTCTAGGCTTCTTTTAAGCGCTTAGCGTACTATTAGGCTTACTTATAAGACAGCTTTTCGCATATAGTCTGTGGCTCTTTTAGTCTATTCCAGTTAAAGCTTATATAGGGTAAATACCCTATTTCTAGCTAAATAGGTGCGAATCCTATAGAATTGTAGTGTAGGGTAGCTTGGGCGTAGTCTATTACTAGTAGTTTTTTAGCCTAGTTATCTTAAAAATAGTTAACAAAAGGCCTACGTCTTTAATTTAAGTACTAATTTATAATTTTAGTCCAGCCGTCTGTTTAGGGGTAGTAAGCTATAGAAAGCTTTAGCTTAATACTAAGGATCTAGGTAAACTTATTCTAAAAAGCTAATATAAACTGCGGCCTGTGGTTAGATATAATAGTATCCAGTAGTCCATAAATTTAATAAATATAATAGATATATAGTCGGGCTACTTCTTTAGCATTAATATTCTTGTAATAAGGTATTAAGAACGGGCGCTTGCTAAAGCAGTTAACTAAAATCATAGCCATATTATATCCGTTGCGATCCGTAGGTAATATATAGAAATCTATTAAGATATGCTGCCAGGGGCGCTCTAGTATTAGGAGTGGTTTTAATAGTCCTAGGGTTTTGTCTCTTAGAATTATAGATCTATAACAGTTATCGCAGTTCCGTATATAGTAGTTAATATCCATAACTATTTTAGGCCAGTAATAGCGGTTTTAAATAATCTTACGAGTTTTATTCTTTCTAGGGTAGGCCGTTAATACTTAGGCGTATACCTCTATAATAAGCTAGGTCCATAAGTTCTGTTCCTTAGCTACTACTAGCTATTTCTAGTACTTAAGTAGTCCGTTTTTAAGGGACTATAGGCCAGTAGTATTTTTTGCCTTTTTACGGTATTCTTATAAAGAAGGGGCTGTATGGTTTACTTATAGCAGTTTATTAATAAAGTCTAATCCTAAGGAATTAACGGGATATATCTTAGCTTCTATAGAGTCTGTATTTAGTTCTGCTTATATTTAGGGGTTAAGGTACTCTAGCCATAGTAGTGTCTAGGTCTGTAATACAATCTTTACGGCTATCTAGTTATCTAGGTTCTATTTACGCCGTATAAGGGCGTCTATACGGTTGGTTGCGCCTAGCTTATATATAATTAAAAAATTAAACTAAGATAAGACGTCCGCCTAGCGCGCCTGCTAGGCTGTAAGGGCTTTAGTTATTATAAAGTATTTTAAGGCCTTATAATCTAAAACTACCTAGATAGGCTTAGGGGTCCCTTTTAGCTATATACACTAGTGCTAAAAGCTAGAGATAATAGCTAGTATCTCTTTATTATAAATATGGTAATTTAACTTAGTATCTATTATGGTCTTTAAATAGTATATAATAGGGTAATATTTTCTATCTAGTTATTTCTGGGAATATATAGCAGCTATTATACTATTAGAAGCATCCGTTTCTAGCCTTAAGGGCTATTCTAGGTAAAAATGGGCTAGTAATAGAGTAGAGACTAGTCGTTTCTTAAGTTTGTTAAAAGCCTATTTATATATAGCATTAAAATGGAAGGGTTAAGTCTTTTTGGTAAGGCGGCTTAGAGGCTACGTAATTCTACTATAACTTTTAATAAAGTGTTAGTAGAAGTTGTAGAAGCCTAAAAATAATTATATTTCTTTTACGGTCCTTAGAGGTGTCCATTAATTAATTATAGCTATTTTTTCTGGATCTGCCTTAATTCTATTTATATTAATAATAAACCCTAAGTATTTAATACGTTTAACACTAATTCTAACTTTCTAATATTGACCTAGAGACTAGCTTCGCGGAGCCGTTTTAGGACTTTATAGATATGTTCCTTATATTCTAGTTTATTTTTAGAGTAAATTATAATATTATCTAGGTAGGCTATGTAGAAGTTATTAAGGTAGTTAAAGAGTACGTTATTTATATACCGCTGGTATATAGCTAGTCCGTTAGTTAGTCTAAAAGGTAGTACTTTATATTTATATAATCTATAGCGGGTCTAAAATATAGTAAGATCCTTAAATCTAGGGTCTATCCTAATTTAGTAAAAGGCCTAGCGGATATTAAGCTTTATAAAAATCTTAGTCTTACTTATATGGGCTAGTGTTTCTTTAAATAAGGGTAGCGGATATTAGTCTTTATAGGTTATATAGTTTAGTTTATAGTAGTTAATATAGAAATGGAGTCCGCTGTTAGGCTTTTTTATAAAGAGAATAGGTAAGGTAAATAGGACTTGGCTAGGCTTAATAAAGCCCTTATTAAGGTTGTTAATAAGGTACTACTTAGTGGCCTATAGTGTTACGGCGCTGGTGGAAAACGGTGGATTATGGTAGACGTAGAGTCACGTGAGCTCACGTGACTTGAGGATTGTATAAGACTTCAAGCGACGCTGCCCTTCTTCTCCTTTCCTTTCTCTAGCCCTGGATCCTCGTTTATAGACTACTAATTATATAGGCTTACGCGTCCCTCTTGCCGTACTTATACCTTAATTGACTAAGTCGCTAATATTATCCAAAGCTTATTATTACTCTCTCTTTCTAAAAAGGAACTTAAATATATCTATCTATAAGATTATAAACAGGATAAGGACATAGAATAGGACCCTAAGGATATTACTAGGATTATAAGGACAGGACAGACCTAAGAACTAAAAGAATATAAATAGAACGCGAAACCTAAGAATAGGATACGCATAGACCAGAACCCCTAGAAAATAAATAAACACTAGAAATTACCTAAAACCCTTACTACTATGCCAAGAAATATAGCAGCTGGCAAAGCCGCTGTAGGACCTATAAATACCTCTAATGGTAAAACAGTCGCCATTTTAACCCCCTAGGAAGAGCTTATAGCAGCTAATACTAAAATTAAATGGCTTTAAGAGCTGCTTAAAACTAGAGATACCCCTATACCTAGTAAGGAGTTATTAGACACCTAGAGACTTACTATAGTCCTTAAGGCCCTAGCCTAACGTATAGTATTAGCATTGTTGCGGTCCGTGAAGGTTATAGATCCCCTATTACTTATAAACGGAACTAACCCTATATTTAATAACTAGAAGCTTTAATTGCAGGACAAGCTTAAAGTTAATGCGGACTACTTCCCTACTACTTAAGCTAAGATAGCCTACGTCTTTGGCCGTACCAGTAGAGACGCATAAACGCACCTATGTCCGTAATACGCCTAGGACTTGGCAGATCCCTTCCTCCTTAGAGACGAGATAATTAACTACTTATCTTCTATCTATAAGGACCCCTTTAAGGTATAGAACGCCCACCTTAATTATAAAGCTCTTAATATAAAGACAATGGAGACCTTTTTAGCCTTTTAGACCCGCTTTTTGTACTTAGCCGGCTAGGCCTAAATTCCCTATAAAGACCTAATGCTAAACCTCTTTAACAAGCTTATCCTAGACCTATAGCGCGCCATACTACTAGTTTTTACTACTATATAGACGCTGAAAGTACTTATAGACCACTGCCTATCTATTAATTAAGGCCTCTGTTAAATTAAGGTATAAGCTAAGTAGTATAAGGCTAGAAACTCTCTAAACTAAACTATAAGTACTATATAAACGGCCTATAACACTCTAGCATGATCTGTAACTCTTATAGCACTAGCTATATAGCCTGCTGTTAATTTAGCAGCTAGTCCTGCTATAGGTCCGGTATATACTTAGCCCATATATAACAACCCCTATTGTTGGTCACACAGGGTGACTCACCAATAACGACTACTCGAGTAGGTTATAGTGATGTTGGTTAATAGCTTCTTTGTTTGGAATGAGGAAGGGCGAGGAGCTTAAGACTTCTCGCCACGCTAGTGCCGCGGCGTCACGTGACGACCGCTTGCCTTATTCCCAACACTGGCAACTCTTCTTTTGTGGTTGCCATCTATATATAAATACTGCTTGGCTAGCGTAACAAATATCAATCCTCCTTACTTACTATTGCCATTGTAATATAAGTCTCGCTGTCCTAAAATCTGCTAAAGAAATGGTGGTTAACCAAGTGGTAAATCTTAAACTGTTATAACCTTAAATTGCTATATCTTCTACTCCCTCTTTACCTATCCTTCACGGTACCCTCTATGAGGGCCTCCTCCGCGGTAGCTAGAGCCTCTACGTCTATCCTCGCTGCCACGGCCTCGTCCATACCCACTTTATCTGTAGGAGTAATCGGTCTAGTACTGGCCGTTATTATAACTGTCGTATTCGCCGTAATCGAGCTCCTGCTAAGGGTAGTTATTAAAGTAGAATTGCTGTGCCTTATGCAAGTAAATAGCGGTGCTAATTGTAGGTCTTAAGTCATATAATCTTCCAGTGATTTTGCTGTAATAGAAGCTACTGGCATAATTTTTAAGCATGACTGAAAATGTACTGTGATATTGAACCTCTGGTAATTCTTTCTTTTGATGTTAAACCTCTGGCAGTCCAATCTTGTCGTAAGCATTCCACTGTCCGTATTGCTGATATGGCGGGTGGGGTTGCTTGTTGCGTGGTAGTTGCGGAGGTTGTTGCGGAGGTTGCTGTGGAGGTTGCTGTGGAGGTCGTTGCGGTGGTTGCTGCGGAGACTGCTGCGGAGACTGCTGCGGAGACTGCTGCGGAGATTGTTGAGGCGTGGTAGGGGTTAGAGGGAACGTCTCGGCGCTTAAGTGGGACGGGGTTAAGAATCTCTGGTGGGACGGAGCTTGAGGCACGGGTTGAGATACGGCAGCCTGAGGAACTTGAGGTGTTTGATAGCCTGAGGTTGTCTGTGGTGTTGCTTATAGTTGTCTGTTGGGATTCCCTCAAGAGTTAAACTTCTTCATAGCGCGTATTTGGTGCTCAATTTTAATCTCTTATGGAGTCCATTTGTGCTCTTCTTTTACGTCAATAACTTGCTCCTGAATGTTGTCTTTAATAGTACCCCCATCTATAGGTACGAATACTCTATTCTCCCGTAGGAAGTTACGGAAGTCTTGTATAATATTCTTCTTCGCGAGGGCCTATGTTTCCTTTGTCCATCTAATAAAGTCCTCCTTTATGCAATACCATAGTACAGTATCGTTGTATTCGCTGTCTGTGTATTATGCTATATAGTATAGTAAGAATCCGTTCAGGTCCTATTGCTTGGCGTTTATAGGGTTAATGTCTTTATCCTATGTCTCTGGGTTAATGTCGTTCTTATACTTCTTTGGGTAGGTTAACGCCATGGTAGGAGTAGAATCAACGGGGTGTTGTATGTTAAAGGTAGGTAGGATTTTCGGCTTTATAGGATCTCGTAGGTTTGCTGTCAAAAGGTAGGCAATTTAAGGCGTAGTTAACGCGTTTTGGACGTTAACTTGGGACCCTAGGTTTAGTAACACTTCTAACCTAAAGTACTTAACCAAATCTTTGTAAACGCGATTGTTCTGCGTAATAGATATAACTTAGTATCTCCTAGTACTTAGTAACACTTCTGTTACTGGTTTTCCGCAAGCCTAAGGTAGTATAGTATCGCCAGGAACCCCTGCACGAGACTATCTCTTCTGTTGATAACCTAGCTGCTCTGTGGTTGACTGTGTGTTCAACCACTAATTAGTGTTGGTTACACAGGGTGACTTACCAATAACGACTACTCGAGTAGGTTACAGTGATGTTGGTTAATAGCTTCTTTGTTTGGAATGAGGAAGGGCGAGGAGCTTAAGACTCCTTGCCACGCTAGTGCCGCGGCGTTACGTGATGACTGCTTGCCTCATTCCCAACACCTATAAATAGGCCCTTAGTAATTAAGGAGCTTACTTCTTATATAGCCAGAAAGACCACTTTGTAAAGGATTGCTAGATAAAGGCAAAAACAGGCAAGGTTCTATTAATTTAGGAGGATAGCATAAAGCTAAAAAAAGAGGAACCCTAGAGAAAGACTCCTCTCTAGGGTTAAAAGGAATTAATATATTATATATTAATCTAAGTTAGCTAGTTGGTGGAAAAAGCTATACTATCCCTTATACTTTATTTTATAATAGATATTAAGTTTTAACCTCTACTTTAGCTAACTCTAGAGCGAATGCCTTTACCTTAATAGATACCTAGTGCACTATAAAGCTAGCTAAATTTTTAAATACGCCTTTTAAAGAACTGCCTAAACCAGTCCCTATTCGCGGGTATAATAGATAGATAGGACTACCTATTATAACTATCTTACAAATCTACCTCCGTATTAATGGACGAAGGTAGTATAATATCCCCTTTCTTATTATAGACCTAGGAAGCCATAATATAATCTTAAAAAGAAAATGGCTAGCCTATTTAGGCTTACAGCTTAATATATAGAGTAGACAGCTTATCTAGCCCAAATCCCTACCCCTAACCCCTTCCTTTATAAAAGAAATTAGTATTATAATAGAGAACCTTATACGGCCCTAGATTAATACTATTTACTAGGCTGATGCTATATATAGGGACCAGGCCTTTAAGAAAGATATATAGCTTAATCCGTAACGGATTTATATACTATGCTGCCCCTAGACTACCTATATTATACCACCCACACTAGAGATCTAGGAAATTAGTAGTAACCTAGCTAAGTCCCCTATGGAGAACTTAGGCCCTACGCAGCTATAAAGGAAGGCTAGAAATACCGGACGCTATACTAAACTAATAGACTAGAAGGATAACTTATGGAAAATAGAACGTAAGCTAAGGAAGACTATAAACCCTATACCGCAAAATACGGCCTAATAAAAGTCTATAAAGAAACCTATAAACCTTCCCCTAGTTAATATCTACTATATTGGTGCCATAGGATTCTACCAGAACTTAGTGCAACTTAATACTATTGCCTTTACTACCAGCTTATATAAAATTAATTAGATAATTAAGGAAAAGGAAAGCAAGCTTAGTAGATAGGAAAGTGAGCTTATAGATAAGGAGCTGGTAGAACAGAAACTGCCCTATTAATACCAGAAATTTAAGAACGTATTCTCCAAAACAGCGTCCAATATACTCCCACCTTACCAACTATATAACTACAAGATTGAGATTAAGTTAGATAAGGAAGACGCCCTTAGTTATAGCCCCCTTTATTAGTAGTCTACTGCTAAATTATAGGCTATAAAGTAGTACCTTATTAATAACCTAAATAAGGGCTTTATTAAGCCTAGTTAAGCCCCTTTTAACTTGCCTATTCTCTTTACT
>Ga0307507_10006925_pt1 | contig 16882 bp, 11 predicted proteins | sample 7_EM_MG_FD_207223 | JGI IMG/M metagenome (GOLD analysis project Ga0307507, IMG submission 207223) | Populus trichocarpa ectomycorrhiza microbial communities from riparian zone in the Pacific Northwest, United States - 7_EM | ecosystem: Host-associated > Plants > Roots > Unclassified | place...
TGGCACCCTCAAATTCGCTCCCACCTCAAATTCGGTTTCTAGGCTACGCAGGCAGGTATCAACCATACCAGCCAGTTCGGAACAAGTGATAGTCTGCCGTGAATGTGTCATGTTTTTTTAGTCAGATTCTTACTAGTACGGCGAGTACCAACCTGCGTAGCTCAAAACCCGAATTTGAGGTAGAAACGAATTTGAGGGTGCCGCGATACTATTATCTGTGAACAAAAATTAACCGCGCATCAACAATTGATGGCAACGTAACCCTCCTCACCCCTCCGCACTTTCAACGCTACAGAAAGAATTTTTCTTTAACTCAGATATTCATTTCTACTACGTATTCTAATCTGAACTTACATTTTTAATTTTTTTTCTTGGTTCTAATGGTAGTGTGGTTGGTGCTAGAGTGTTGTTGTCATGGCAGAAAATTTTACCTCTTCGTTGATCAGCGATTAATTTTGTCCACGGATAATATCATAACATCTATATACTAAAAAGCATTAAGATCGGAATAACTCAAAGGAACAATAGCCAAATTAGTATTGTATGGGGATCTTGTATCTCCGCAGGTCATAAGAGTGAGTAAATATTGTGTATAATAAGAGGACTATCGTTCGCTTGTGTATTCAAGTTGCCCATTTCAATTAATGTAACTTGGGGGAATTACACAGGTGTTATCCCTTGGGCGGTCTAAGACAGTAAAATCCGCGACCGGTACGCTAAGTCTATATTAGGCGGGTAGCCAGCTATTTCAGGTTTGAAAAAAAACGAATTCGGCTTTTCAAAGCCAAAGTGACTCAGCATCTTATCAACCATTTTAATTCCCCACGAATCACAGCCCTCCCAACCAGCGTTAGCGTGCCGGTCGCGAATTTTACTGTCTCAGACCGCCCAAGGGATAGCTGCTACTTGAGCTGAAACTGGGCTAGGATTGGTCAACTACATCGAGAGTGGTTGATAGTAGGTGGGGTGTGTTGCTGTGACCGGTGCACTCGCTCGGCTGTAACTTACCGGAATCCCGGCTGTTTCCACTTCTTGAAACCTTAGAAGATAGAGTCTGAGAAAGGGAGGGTAAGATATCTCCGGCTTTCTCTGAATTCTTCCTTTGCTCAGTTAGGTACTAGTATGGGGTGTCGCTAGAATTTTATTGGATTCTTCTCCATCCGGGTGCTGAAGGGCTTTTTTTTTGGGCGATGGCTGTGTGGCACGAAAGCTGATAGGTTATCGTTTCAGCCCACAATATAACGAACGGCAATAGGAGAGTAATGATCTTCTTCAAAATACCTACCATCTTAGGAAATAGGATTTTGCCTGCCAAACTCATTTTTGGCTTTCTGAACAGCCTCCTGCATGTCGCCGGATTCCAGCTCGACTAACATTTATTTATCTCAAGAATGGCGCCTTCGACCGCAATGTATTTTCCTGCAGCCTGGTTGCACACACTACTAATCGCTAGGGAGCTACTACGGGTAAATTACTGGCTGATCACTAGCGATGTCTGTATCACCTTTCTTCATACTCGAGTACAGCGCTTCCTGCCACGTAGCTTTCCACAAAGGATTTTTGTAACACAATAACACTAGCTGAATACCGTTGTTATGAGGTGCCGATGGAGGAGGAAGAGCCCAGCGGGTAAGAGCCAAAGTTTGGGAATAATGGAGAGAAACGAAGTCAAGAGGAAGATTCCGTGTATTCTGGAGATTCGTGTCCTACTTGCTTGCCTATCTATCTATGGCGGAAGAGGGGGTTTAAAATCCAATAGAAAATACAAAATGAGTTCCCCATCACCGACACTTCTTGTAGTACCTATACGACTACGGAATTCCGGTCCCATGCCCGTTGAGTATTCCGATTCCATACACGGTTTACTCGCCGGTCCCTGCCAGCCATGTGTGCGTATCCTACTATATACAATACCAGCTAGGTATATCCCTTCCTCCTGTTGATATATAATGACTCACAAAGAAGACGAGCAGTTAACTAGTGACAAGATAAGGAAAGGTACAATGGAAATACAAGGTGTCGTGGAGTGATCGCCAGTGAATTCCAACAAATACAACGATCTTTCGTATCAAGTCAGTTTCCAAATGAATCCGATGGCTTCTTGTGCCAGTTCCCCATGCTTACGAGTCAGTCGGCTCGCTCACCCTGTGCTATGCCTGTTGTATCAACGGCAATAACATAGAATTTAATGCCATTCGGCCTTTATTTTCTGTAATAATAATATTGTTGAATGAGTTATCACTATTGAATGGGTTGAAATTGTAAGTGATTTGCTGCTGCCGGGTATTAGCGCTATAGTCTATTATCTGAATTATTTTTCTTGTAGAAGTAAGAGAGGCACTGTGTGCTGCGGGGATCAGACTTCTGCCCGGGCTCAAGAAATCTGTAGGAGCCAAAGAGGGGATGGTTCTTTTGAGGCTCTGGTGTTGCACAAACCTGCACTGGCAATCAGGACTTGGTAATTCTTACAAATTATTGCACTGACACTGCAGGTTGTGTACGCCAGACCCCAGTTCGCATCAAAGAAAACTAACTCGAACCAAAGGTTTGTTAGAAAAAGATTGTTTACTTGCATTGCGCCAGGCATTCCTAATACCCGGATAGTGCAGCACCGGGTGGTGTGACATCTATTCGTGATAATTTAGATACTTGAGTGCTTGAGCCAGGCCAGAAATGTGCAACCCCACACTTGGTGCCTTTTTTTTCAAAAGGTGATTCCGCAATCTCGAATTCGGGATCTCTCAAGTCGTCGCCACATCGCCACAGCAACTGGTAGCGGATTGGGCTAGTCTCCTATCTAAGCGATAGTAAAGACTTGGCGAAAAGACTCTCGATGTGAGGAAAATGCGGTTACGGACCAACGAGATTGCTAGGATTTGACTTTGGATGCAAAATCGCAAAGTCCCTAGTTAGTGGTAGTCTACGGATAGTCGGCTGTAAAAATCCTGTTATCACAGGAGAAAGATACACTGGAGGACAAAAGTGCAGGAGTTTTTCCGTAGTGCAACCATCAAAAATTTTTTCTTCGCATCCGAAATAAAGCACACAGAGCACCGATCACCACTACCATGCCTCCATGCACCGCTTACATAGTGTCCCTACATGCTTTAGTCAAGTGTCTCTTAGAACTAGCAATTTTTTCCGATAAAAATGGGAGTTGGGCTAGGAATATGGAGCCCCAGGTCCACCACGTACTGTACATATCAGTTGACGGGTCTGCCGGGTAACTTAGCTTCCTCTCCGGAGGGGACTTGCTTTGCGTGCGCCTATTTCCACCATTTCTAGGCCGAGAAGAGTACTTTTATACGGGGTAATACAGGGCCTCTGCAGCCTCATCAGTATTCTTTCTTTGGCATGTGCCAGTATGTTTTGTTGCTGGCACTATGTTAGATTTTGGCTTTGCCGGTGATAGGGTAATCATTTTTTTTGGCGATGGTTGCGTTGTACGAAAACTCATGCACTTTTGTCCTCCGAGTATACAAGGGTCAGGCAATAAAGATCGGTACTGTTCTCAGTAATCTCTCAGCAGCGGTGGTACACTTGTGCATTCAGAGAATCTATGTTTTCTCCGTTCCTATGCAATGAATAAAGGAAAATCTCTGTAAGTGATATAGATAACCTCTGCTCCAGGACATTTGCCACCGATAAAACACTAAAGGGTGCTTGCTGAGTATGGTGCACAACCTTTTAAAGTGTGATTCCAATTAGTGCTGTCACCTTCTTGATTTGGTTGTGAAACCCAAAGGCTTAATTAAGAGATTAACATTCTGTGGTATCTATGTGTAGAGGTTATTCTTCTGTAGTGCATACTTTCTTGCTTATAGAGGAGTTGGCCAAAGAGACCAACCTTTGAAGTTAGTGACTTTATTGTAAAGGATGTTACATACAGTGTTGTTTAAGAGTTATTTCACCATTGCGACATATTTTCTGCAAGAGGGTAGTTCGGTTGCAGCGTTCCAGATTTTTTGTCCAAATTCACCCGACCTCCCTGGTCGGTTCCACTCTTTAATGCCTGACCCTTGTACCACAATATTCTAAGGAGGTAATTGCCTACTCGAGTAGAGCACTCGCGATAACAGCCATACAGCCTCCTTTAAAAAAATTGGGAAAAAACCCGATGGAAATCAATAGTCAGAACATGGTTGCTTAATTGGCTTCCGCACACTTTACGCTACAGCCAAAACCCGAGAGGCCCAATTCTCGATTCCCAGTCGTTTTTTTTTTTTTTTTTTACAATAAGCTCTCCAAGCTATCTTAATTTAACCCGTGCGATTGCAGAGAAGGGCTGCTCCCTTTTTGCAGCGGTCCTGTGGTTGAGAATTAGATATAGGACCTGCCTCCTATTTTCCGATGCCATCGCCAAGGGAGCTTAGCTAATACTAGTCTTATTTTTTCGAAAATAGCCAACGGGGCCTGGCTCGGTGTGCATGAGAACCATGAGATTTGAAGTGTTGATTTCAGCTGCCCGATGCAACCAGGTTACACTAGAGTAGATCGATTGGGTTCTCTAGGGTTCTGAGGGCCAAGCACAGCGCATATCTCTGAGTTCTCATGCATGCCGAGCCTGCCCCGTTCGTACTTTTCGAAAAGAAATACGGGACCACATGTGCTAATACTAGTACCGCGCGGTGTCAAAATAACGCGAACCCCTTTAGGTAGCAACCGAGTACCCCTACTGAAAATCAATGAATGTATTTCCTTCCATCACAATCAGACGAACTTCAAGAATGTTGCTGGGAGTTACGAGATTCAGAATATTTTGAGAATCTGGCAAAGAACATGCCAGAGAGAATAAAGGCGGTCATTGATGCTGAAGGATGGTATGCAAGATTTTAGGTGTATTTTATTTTTTGTTCATGTTGTTGAGGTCGCCGGAAATATTATTCCTGGTATTATGGTGGGGTACTTCGTTGTTACCTGAAAGGGGTTGGTTCGCGTTATTTTGACACCGCGCGGTATGACATACAAAATATGAATCATCTCATCCCTGCCCGTTTCGCCATCGGCCGGTTGTGGTTTGCGCATGCTGGTAGAAGTTTATTATCCGGCGAAAGTCGGATAGGCGCCAGCCCGCAGTTTCTTAGACCTACCCAACCACTGCCACCTCCAGTACTCATATATGTTTCCCAATGGGCGTTCTTCACTCCCGGCTGTTGGTTCGGTTGCCTTAGTTTAAATTTAATGCGCTTTTGCTCTAATCCGACTTTTGACAAATAATACAGTACCTGTATAGAAGCAAAGAGTCAGGTTAGTTTCACAAAGTATCAGGTCACCTGATTGGCCCAGGACTCCGACACTAGGCTTCAAAACCACCATCGCCCCCGCTTTTCTTAATCCCCAGAAATCACATCAACCTACTCTACCACATAAAATTACTCAAAAACCCATCCTCTACCACTCTCCAAGACAGCGAAAATCCAAAATGTTTCATCATACCAGCGACAACATCAACTCTTTTAATAATACCAATTCTTTTAACAATGTTTGGAATAACTGTACGGTGGCCGACGAGAATTCCAAAATTTTGGCCTGGCTATCTCCAGTCGAATCCCAAAGACGCCACCAAGACATTCGAACCCGCAGGATCGATGAAGTGGGAGACTGGCTCTTGCAAACTGAGGAGTATCGGAATTGGTTTGGTATCCATGGGGCTAAATGTGATAGTCCAGCCTTATTTTGCTACGGAGATCCAGGGGTCGGCAAGACCTACATTAGGTAAGAGAAATCATATTTAAGGAAAGAAAGGTGTTGCTGATAAACTACGATTTTAGCTCGCTAGTGATAGATACATTATGCAAGCAGGCCGTGGACGAAAACGCTACGGTTGCGTGCTTCTACTTCGACTTCGCCACCCAGGAGGAGCAATCCCCAGCTACGATTCTAGGTTCGGTGCTGAAACAGGTTGTTGGTGGACTCAATGAGATTCCGCAACCGATAGTTAAAGCGTTTCAAGACAGCAAGAAAGTCATTGGTGGCCAGAGGCTAGCGCTCACGGAAATTGTGAAGTTCTTGCAGGATATCTCCTCCTCACAACGCACATTTATATGCATTGACGCCTTAGACGAGTGTCCGGCGAGACAGCGGGTGAAGCTCTTGGATTCACTCAACCAAATCCTCCAGAGGTCCCCTGGCGTGCGGATATTTCTAACCGGGAGAGCACATATCCGAGAAGAGGTTGAGCTGCATCTTGGGGGGAGGGCAGCCATTAGATCCATAACACCCAGTAAGGGTGATATTGTCATATTCCTCCAGGCGAAACTCAAGGAGGATACGATTCCCGGCGCGATGGACAAGAGTTTAGAGGAGGAAATTATAAAGATTATTCCAGCAACAGTTTCGGAAATGTAAGTAGGAAGTGAGATATATGATAACACCTAAGGTGGGGTGCTAAAGATATTATTTCTAGATTCCTCCTTGTCTTCTTGAGTATCGAGACTATCCTACAAGAGGTGACTGTATATCGAAGGAGAGAAAAGCTTCGGGCAATGAAGAATGGCTTAGATCTCGGAGGAGCGTACGCGGCGATGCTAGGACGGATTAAGGCTGAGGGTGGGGAGAAAGCAAGACTCGGAATGGCTGCTCTTATGTGGATCTCGCATTCTCGGCGGCCTTTACAGGTGGAGGAGCTATGTCACGCCATAGCGATCCGGATCGGGTCAGATGATCTCGATAACGACGATATCCCTACGATATCGACCTTACTGGACTTTTGTCAAGGACTCGTCACAGTGGATAAGGGTGGCTCGACAGTGAGGTTGATCCATTTTACCCTCCAAGAGCATCTTTGCACACATCCCAACCTCTTTGATGCAGCTCATTCGACTATGGCGGAAACCTGTTTAACGTACATCAACTTCCAACTCTTCAAAGATCTTCCAGCTGCCGCGTCCCCGGACCCTCGAGACACACCCTTCCTTAAATATTCATCTTTGCATTGGGGAACCCACATGCGAATAGAGCTCTCGGATCGCGCAGTCACATTTGCGCTCCAGCTTCTTTATCAATTCGATGGTCATATATCTGCTAAATGCCTTTTGGAGTCGATCAATGATGATCGGCCTTTCGGCTATTACTCTGGCGATAAGCCGTTCTCCGCGCTGTACTGTACCTCGTACTTGGGTATCCCTGAAGTCATTATTACTTTGTTAAAAATGAATACATGGGATGTGAACCAAAGAGATAGTCTGGGTGTGACACCACTCATATGGGCTGCAAGATATGGGCATGAAGAGGTAGTTAGGTTGCTATTGCAAGAAAAGAATCTTCGACCTGATGAGCCGGACGCGAACAATGGCCGAACGGCGCTCTCGTGGGCTGCGGGCAATGGACATGAGGGAGTTGTGAGGTTATTTCTTGCACCACAATTTGTCAATCCTGAAACCGTGGGTCGTCAGTGGGGGAAGGCGGCGCGACTAGTAGGTCTCCTATTTGGTGAGAGATATGTCAACCCCAATAGCTTAAGTGAATACGGCCGCACGCCACTCTCTTGGGCTGCCGAAGGTGGCCATGAGGGAATAGCAAAGCTATTATTAGAGCGGCCAGATATCGGCCCCGACACCCCAGACACGGAGTATGGCCGAACACCGCTCTCGCGGGCTACCCAGAATGGCCATGAGGGAATAGTAAAGCTACTCTTGGGGCGGAAAGACGTCAACCCCGACACCCCAGACAAGTATGGCCGAACACCGCTCTCGTGGGCTGCTGAGAATGGCCATGAGAAAATAGCGAAGCTACTGTTGGAGCGGCAAGATGTCAACCCCGACACCCCAGACACGACGTATGGCCGAACACCGCTCTTGTGGGCTGCTCTGAAGGGCTATGAGGGAATAGTAAGGCTGCTCTTGGGGCGGAAAGATGTCAACCCTGACACCCCAGACACGGAGTATTGCCGAACACCGCTCTCGTGGGCCGCTGAGAATGGCTATGAGATAATAGCGATGCTACGGTTGGAGCGGACAGATGTCAACCCCAACACCCCAGACACTCTGTATGGCCGAACACCGCTCTCGCGGGCTACCCAGAATGGCCATGAGGGAATAGTAAAGCTACTCTTGGGGCGGAAAGATGTCAATCCCAACACCCCAGACAGGATGTATGGCCGAACACCGCTCTTGTGGGCTGCCGGGAATGGCCATGAGGGAATAGTGACGCTGCTGCTGGGGCGGAAAGATGTCAACCCCAATAGCCTTAGTAAATACGGTGAAACACCGCTCTGGCTAGCTACCTCAAAAGGACACTACAGAGTCATAGAGCTGCTACAAGACCGACATCCCTACGCACCCTAGAATTGGATCCTCGCCTAATTCCTTAGAATTTATCTTCCTGTCTTATGCAAATTGTCATTTGTTAGTACGGGTAGTTTCGGACGAATATGAGTTTTCTGTAGTGTTGAGCAGTCTGAGATGATTATTTGTTTTCTGCTTTTGGGATTTTCTTCCGGTATTTTAGAAATTAAGTTAGATGTTCCTTGTATGCCTTCACCTTTCCCTCAGTCTTAAGCAATCTCTCTCTTTTGATCGATAATAGAATAGATTTAGACTTAGGTAGGGTATATTGCTTGAAATTTATTTTCGGGTGGAGGGTGTCTTTGTCTTGTATAGCACGGTAACTCTTTTCTTTTTTTCACCTCCCTATGGATTGGGATGTAAAGGTTGATTGGTGGCGTTTTTTAAAAAGACATTGATTGTCGATTTACTGGGGGTGCATGGGATAGATTGATACTTTGTAAAGTGGAGGCACCGCAAGTGGCGGTGGCGGTACTGATAGTATGCAATGAGGGGGGGAGTAGCTAATTTAACTAACTTTAATTCAACTTACTAACACCCTGTTCAATCACTTGAGACTGTAAAATTTCTCCACCCACTCTTGGAAAGGTTTGATGAAATACCATCTTTGTTTGCTAGAGGGACCGCCTCCCTTCACCAGGGCCGGAATCTCGCAATACCCCTCTTTAGGTCACTTTAACCTCCAATGAAGAAAATCTCCATTTCACGAAGACATTTCTAAAGTAACTTTATGTCCATCCCCAATATTCAAAATTAGCTGATACCCACGTACATAAGTTCTCTAATGCTCCCTCGGGTATATTGGGATTGATTTTGAGTTAGCTTTCAGGTTTGAAGCGGGCTCTTGACATCCTTTCTAAGTCTTAAGGTTCCCTTATGTTTAGCGTAGGGTATACAGAGAGAGATTTCAGCACAGCATTCCGAGTTACGGAAACTAACAGAACACATCTAGGAGGCCAATCAGGAGGCGGAGTAGGGTTCTGTGTGTTGGTTGTGATGTTGGAGGTATGATAGGGGGAGCAAAAAGCGATGATATCTTTGATAGTGATGAGGAAAGAACTTTGTCCAACAATACGGTGAACATAGGGGTAGCCAAGGATAGAGAAAGTGAAAGAAGGGGGGATGGAAGCTAAGGGAAAGATAAAAATAAACCATTATATGCTATTAATCATGCACCATAACCTCTCCCAGTTGATTCCTACCATGTCCCCACTCACATTGATAGAATCCGTGCCGAATCTCATGTATCACTAGATCTATGAAGCTCTCATCCACGCCTCTTATGCGGCAATGAGGTTACTCGCTAAGTCACACAATGGTACAAGTAAATACGAGGTTAATTATTGAGAGAAGTTCAATAACTTAGCCAAATTGGAACGAGAAACGAAGGTAAATGGAACTGGCGTATATATATAAAGTAAATAGGATATGAGAAGAGAGAGTCTTGCGGTCCTTATTTTTTTCTGTGCTGCCAGCAGTGTTCCCAACCGTCCCGTCCGGACGCCAGGGCCCTGGCGTCCTATAGTCCCGTCCGTCCACGGCGTCCGCCTTTTGTAAAGACCGCAGGACGGGAGGTTGACGGGCGGGCCCTGCAGTCTTTTTTGGAAACAGTAACTTCCAGTAGGTACCTACCGTCCTAAGTAAGGACGGGCGTCCTGCATGAGGACGGGCGTCACCTGTAGGTTACCTACCGTCCTGAGTAAGGATGTGCGTCCCTTGTCAGCCCTGGCTGCTACCTGCATACCCCATCACTACCGTCTCGGCCTTGTCATCACCCATATCGCCTAACCCACCAGGTATAGCCTGCGTGGTCGCTCCACACCTCTGCCTCGGTGAATAAATACAGACCCAAGAGACAAACATTACCCATTTTGAGATATCCTAGCAATAAAGCAGTGTACGTCTCCCTTGGTCTCATGCACCCAGCTCTTGTACCCTCTAAACCTTCTACCTAACCTTCCAGTATAATGTCTGAAAGGCTATTGCATTCCTTCCATGGAGCCCGGGATCACTTGGTCCCGCTCAGTCTATATCCCACGTCCTACCCCAATACTTTACTGACAGCTTCAGGATCGATGCTGACCGTGAAAATGAGAGCTCGACCCTTAGTAATGGGTTAAGTACTGCCCGTTCAGGATTGTCAACTCGCACATTCGGGTCAAATTGAATCGGGGGAATGATAGGAGCGGTTGAGAGTTATGCAACAATTACTAGCGATATTACCGGCATGCATGTTAATGTTCCGCATGCATTCCGCCTGAAGCGCAAAGCCTAAAAAGGGTACTGCTGGTTCGGAAGTAATAGAACAGAGGTTTTTGAAAGCGGAAAGTGGAGCTGGTCACTGTAGGTTTCATCTAATAAAATTCGGTGGTGGGATATGCAGCGGATAAAAGGGGAAGTGTATAAAGAGCTGGGACAAATATATAGAAGACGGACTTTGTTATTTAGTGACCTGCACTCTCTACATTGTAGTCAGAGAGGACCCTTTAAATACATGAATTGATGTCTGTCCTTCCAGATTATCTTGAATATAGTCGCATCATCTTTCATACTTTCTCATGCCATTTCCTTTGCTACCCTGCTTTCCCTTCTTTATTGCCCTGCTTTCCCCTCTTCATTGCCCCTCTTTGCCCCCAGAGCTACCCCGCTTCCTCTTCTATGATACCCCGCTTTCCCCTCATCTCGTTGCCTTCACCGAGTGTCGAATTCCAGTGAATCCTCCGGAGGACTTCTAGTATGTTCTAAGTGGGGGAACGGTAAGGGTGAGGGTCGGGTCCGGGGAGCTCCGGTGATTTTCAACATCATCTACCCTACATTAGATCTTTCTACAGTAAATGATAGTCTATTCTTGGTCTACTTACGATTAATCCAATCTGTATTCTAGGCGCCCGTAGTTGCACATGAGGATATGGCAATTTATTTAGGAAGAATAGGAATAATCACGTGACTAGAGGCCACGGAGTTAGAACAGAATGTCTGGAGGGTCAGCAGCAGAGCAACAATAGAGTACCTGAGTCGAGAATTGTCACAGCCTTCGGGTGTACTATGCCACCTGGATTGGAGTTCAATTCAGACATTTTTAAACCCCTACTAATCTGCTGGATCTATGTTACAGATACAGCTTTTTATGTTGTAGAGAATCGCACATATCGCATAATGCCACACACTCTTCTTAGTTGTGTAAGTTATCTCCCCTATTCAACTTGCTCTATGATATTATAATTCATAGAGCCATGTCATAGCTCATGTGATTAGTTGAATATACTAGGCTTGACAACCTAACGGACATCAGAATACATTACCAAAATACAGTACAACAATGTTGAATTGGATTGTACTACTCTACAGGGAGTCTGGTACTGTGTTTTGGGATTATTTCCAGCACCTCCGTGTCCGAAGTCACTTGAGCTTTGATTTGTGGAGCTCTCACAACCCCCGCTCTTCTCTTGGTATTGTAAGTCACCAGGTCACTACCCCAGGGGTACTACATTCAGCTACCCTTGGTTTCCATCAATTCCATGCCCCCTATAGTGGCTATAACATTGCTCAAGTGCTACCTCAAGTTCTTGACAAATTAAAAATCACGGAAAAGATTGGGTATATTACTACAGACAATGCTACTAAGAAGGATTCCGCGTTTGCTGAGTTGGGAAAAATATTAGAGAAAACAAGTATAGTCTTCAATCGAGAAACATCATGGAGATGATGATTTGATAACATCATAAGTCTTGTAGTTAAAGGATTTCTATGGGGTTGTGATTGGCAGGGGTTTGAGACTAATACTGCATACAAGACACATATTTCCAAGGAGGGTGAGCCATTACAGTGTTGGAGGAAGGAGGGTCTGATGGGAGAGCTAGACAGTATTGGGATATGGATGGTACGAACACCACGGTGAAGAGATGGATATGCCCAAAAGGTTCAACTAGTATGAGGAAGAGCATATACAGGATCATTTATGCCACGTGTTGGAAATGTTGCTGGCTGGTCAAGCGATGAGGAGAGATTTACAAGGGCTTTCAAGCTGAGCGATATCCTTGAGAGCTTTGTTGGTACAGCTATTAGGGAGGAATGCAAAGCTAAAGCCCGCCATATACCTCACATTGGGAGTTCGGACTCCGATATTCAGAATCTTAGCCTCCTAGATCCACATGTCATTACCTCCGATAAGCTAACCAGAGATAATTGGGATCATTTGGCACGAATACTACAAATTTGAAAAGCCTTTCGCTGTCTTACACTAGGCTTCAAGGTAGCGGCAGAGAAACAAATCATGCTAATGGGTATCATGCCCGAGTTGTCTCAGCTAGTATTTGTCATGGGGCCTCCGGTGCCCTAAATACCATAGCCCTCCAGCCAAATTCCCCGCCGCGGCCTACTCACCGGCCTGGGGCGGGATGTATTTTTCGCCTTTTGCCACCCCTGACGGCAGCCCGGGCCCCGGCTAACCTAGGCTCTTGTCAGGGCCCTGTAAACATTTTGTGGTGAAACAAAGGGGCCCGTCCAGGGAATGAGGCGGATTGTGTCCAAACGGGGGCGGGCCTTGAAGAATTAAAAAAATACACCCCTGCGGGCCCGTGTAATGGTGCGTCCTCTGAGCATAAAACCCGACCTGCCCCACCCCGTAACGAACGCTACTCCTAGCTATGGATGACTTGCTTGTCCATCTAGAAGCTGCTAAACAAACTTATTGGGATAATACAGTTCATAGTAGGCATCTCTTCCAGAGCCTGACACTTCCATGATTCGAATACTGTATTAAGCTAATGTCAATGTACGATTCAGATATTATTCATTACAGGACCAACTACAAGTGCTAAACGCTGCCGGTACTCTAGATCCGGAAACAAAACTCAAATATTTCTCGAAATACACAGGAAAGAGCCACCTAACTGGGTTTAATTAGCTAAAAGGTAAAGCACTAAACTGTAGGGTTCTGAATATCGCAGTTCACCATATGTCAATGCCACACAAGTGGAGGACTTTGCCCCAACAGGATCTACAGCAATATCTGAGCTCTACCTACAACCCCATAATCCTCTTTCCCGCTGGCATCAGAGAAAGCATCTCAGGCTGCGCCTGGGGGATAATGATCAGTTTGAACACCTTCAAGCAGTGGAAGAGGGCGAAGCGGTTCCACATATTGTAGCATATTGGGCAGAACTGTTCACGAATCCTCGCTGACCCCAGCTAGCTCACATCACAACTGGGATACATAGTATTGCAGCCATGTCAGCAGAAGTGGAATGAGCCTTCAGCAGGTCTGCGATTATGTATTACTTTGGCCTAGCAGATATACAATCTCAACTAATAATAATACTGGTGTATATTTAGTGGTAAAAATCTCATAACCGATCGCCCTGGTCGCTTGGGAAATGAGCTAATTGAGGCCATCGAATACAGGTAGTCCTGGAGGAAGGCAGGTTTCATTTCTGACAAGCTATGGGTGGAAGTAGAGGCTATGCTTCGAGACTTGGAGGAGCGGGTGCAAAAGTTATGTCAAGGAAGTGGAATGGTGCCAGACGACCTCTTGAGCCGCGTCCTGTTTTGACCATCTAGCAGCCAGAATATAGGACGGTTGAAAAGTAGGTAAACAGTTTTGCGACGTCTATTGGAAACGGATGTTGGTTGAGACGCCACCGTCTAGTTTCCCCACCAAAATTTCTAAACGTAACGGCTAGGTAAACGGGCCCTAATGCGCGGTTTCTTGAACCTACCACTGCCACCAACTCATACTATGTTTACACAGTGGCGAATGGGCGTTCTTCGCGCCCTGCTGTTGGCTTGATTGCCTTAGTTTAACTTGAATTCGCTTGAGTTCTAATCCCACGTTCCCCGGAAATACGGTGCCTGTAATCGAAGCGGAGAGTCAGGTTAGTTTTACAAGTGTCAGGTCGCCTGATTAGCCCAGGGCTCCCACACAAGGCTTCAAAACCAGCTTTGTCCCCGCATCTTCTTTATCCCCAGAAATCCCACCAACCCACTCTACCACATAAAATTATTCAAGAACCAGCCCTCTACATTCTCCAATACATCGAAAATCAAATATGTCTCATCATACCTGCGGCAACATCAACTGTTTCAATACAGACAATTCTGTTAACAATGTGTGGAATAACTGCACGATGGCCGACGAGAATTCTGGGATTTTATCATGGCTATCTCCACTCAAATCCCAGAGACGCCACCAAGACATTCGAACCCGCAGAATCGATGAAGTGGGAAACTGGCTCTTGCAAACTGAGAAATATCGGAATTGGTTTGGTGGTATCCATGGGGCTAAATGTGATAGCCCAGCTTTGTTTTGCTACGGAGGTCCAGGGGTCGGCAAGACCTACATTAGGTAAGAGAAATCCTATTTAAGGAAAGAAAGGTGTTGCTGATAGACTACAATCCTAGCTCGCTAGTGATAGATACGTTTTGCAAGCAGGCCGTGGACGAAAACGCTACTGTTGCGTGCTTCTACTTCGACTTTGCCACTCAGGAGGAGCAATCCCCAGCTACGATTCTAGGTTCGGTGCTGAAACAGGTTATTGGTGGACTCAACGAGATTCCGCAAACGATAGTCAAAGCTTTTCGAGACAGCAAGAAAGTCATTGGTGGCTAGAGGCTAGCGCTGGCCGAAATTTTGGAGCTCTTGCAGGATATCTCCTCCTCCCAACGCACATATATATGTATTGATGCCTTGGACGAGTGTCCAGCGAGACAGCGGGCGAAGCTCTTGGATTCACTCAGCCAAATCCTCCAGAGCTCCCCTGGCGCGCGGATATTTCTGACCGGGAGACCACATATCCGGGACGAGGTTGTGCTGCATCTTGGGAGGAGGGCCGCCATTAGATCCATAACACCCACTAAGTGTGATATCGTCATATTCCTCCAAGCGAAACTCAAGGAGGATACGATTCCTAAAGCGATGGACAAGAGTTTAGAGGAGGAAATTATAAACGTTATTCCAGAAACAGTTTCGGAAATGTAAGTAGGGCCGAGATATATGATAGTACCTAAGTTTGTGTGCTAAAATATATTGTGTCTAGATTCCTGCTTATCTTCTTGAGTATCGAGACTATCCTACAAGAGTCGACTATATAGCGAAGAAGACAAAAGCTTGGGGAAATAAAGAATGGCTTAGATCTCGGAGGAGCGTACGCGGCAATGCTAGGAAGGATTAAGGCTGAGGGTGGGGAGAAAGCAAGACGGGGGATGGCTGTTCTTATGTGGATATCGCATTCTCGCCGGCCATTGCAGGTGGACGAGTTATGTCACGCCATAGCCATCCAGATAGGGTCAAATGATCTCGATAGCGATGATATCCCTACGATATCGACCTTACTGGACTGTTGCCAAGGACTTGTCACGGTGGATAAGGATGGCTCGACTGTTAGGTCGATCCATTTTACCCTCCAAGAGCATCTCTGCACACATCCCGACATCTTTGATAGAGCTCACTCGGCGATGGCGGAAACCTGCTTGACATACCTCAACTTCCAACGACTCAAGGATCTTCCAGCTGGCCTGTCCCCTGACCCCCGAGAAACACCCTTCCTTGAATATTCATCCTTGTATTGGGGAACCCACATGCGAATAGAGCTCTCGGATCGCGCAGTCACATTTCCGCTCCAGCTTCTTTGTCAGTTTGATGGTCACATATCAGCCCAATCGCTTTGGAAGTCGATAAAGGATTGATGGCCCTTCGGCTATTGTTCTGGCTATAAGCCGTTCCCTGCGCTACACTGGATCTCATACTTCGGCATCCCCGAAGTCACAATTACTTTGATAAGGATGAACAGATGGGATATGAACCAGAGAGATAGTATGGGTGTGACACCACTCATATGGGCTGCAAGATATGGGCATGAAGAGGTAGTGAGGTTGTTATTGCGAGAAAAGAATCTTCAACCCGATGAGGTGGACGCGAACAATCGGCGGACAGCACTCTCGTGGGCTGCGGGAAATGGACATGAGGGAGTTGTAAGGCTATTTCTTGCACGGCAATTTATTAATCCCGGAAGCGTGGGTCGCCAATGGGAAAGTCAGCGAGAGTAGTGAATCACCTGTTTGGCGAGAGATATGTCAACCCCAATACCTTAAGTGAATACGGCAAAACGCCACTCTGTTGGGCTGCCGAAAATGGCCATGAGGGAATAGTAAAGCTACTCTTGGGGCGGAAAGATGTCAACCCCGACACCCCAGACACGGAGTATCGCCTAACCCCGCTCTCGTGGGCCGCCGAGAATGGCCATGAGAGAATAGTGCAGCTACTCCTGGGGCGGAAAGATGTCAACCCCGACACCCCAGACACGGATTATGGCCGAACGCCGCTCTCGTGGGCTGCCAGGAATGGCCATGAGGGAATAGTAAAGCTACTGTTGGGGCGGAAAGATGTCAACCCCACTAGCTCCAGTAAATACGGCAAAACACCGCTCATGCTAGCGACCCTTAGCGGACACCAAAGAGTCGTGGAGCTGCTACTTATTGGAAATGGGCTAGACTGCTCACCATTATCGTTACAGCTACTGCAGCGTCCCTGGCTAATGACCAAAATACATATATTCCCATTCCCGCGGCACACGAAACACAACCTCTACCACCTCCGACAC
>Ga0307507_10006926_pt1 | contig 16877 bp, 6 predicted proteins | sample 7_EM_MG_FD_207223 | JGI IMG/M metagenome (GOLD analysis project Ga0307507, IMG submission 207223) | Populus trichocarpa ectomycorrhiza microbial communities from riparian zone in the Pacific Northwest, United States - 7_EM | ecosystem: Host-associated > Plants > Roots > Unclassified | place...
TCTAAGGTAAGTACCTATTCTTCTTTAGGGGAGCACCTTTTAAGTCTCTGGTATAGGTTTTCGTCCATAATTATAAGGTTAATTATACTTTTGGCGGTGCCCTATTACCATATAATTGTACCTAGGGGGGTAGCTAGCTTAAGGCCCCTATTATCTATAGCTCTTAATAGGCACTCTACCTGTTAATTAGCAGCAATATAGATACCCCCCTACTATAGGTAGTAGAGGTTTATGTCTTTTAGTAGAATAGACTCCGTGTATTTAGTTTCTAGCAAGCTTATTACAGATATAATATTCTCTGTCTATGCTACCCCTTTGACCCTAGGGTTATAGACATTAATGATTTATACTAGTCCCCTATATATCTGAATAGTTATAACTGTAATATCTAGGTTAACTGCCTGCTATAACTATAAGGCAAGGCTGATATTTTTACTAATTATAAAGTATACGCATATAGCTGCTTTTGGTTTATACAGGAGCTAAAATTCTTAGGGGTAGTATGTTGATTATATATAGGTATTATAATACGGCTTTTATATAGCAAGAATGTAGTATTTTTTTAGGTCTAGACTGTCTAGTAGGGGCCTTGCTAGACGGTGGTTTATATTGCCGCAGTTATACTATATAATGGTCAAGTAGCGGACCCCTAGTAGGGGTCCTTTGCCTTTCCTTTACTCCTCACTTCTTCCGTTTCCACTTTCTCTAAAATGTTTAGAACTTCTGTCTCCTATATTTACTCCCTAGCTACTACTTATTTTATATAGAGCTTTCTATTTCTGTGTCTTATGTTCCTACTAGCCTTTCTAAATCTAAGTCTGTTATTGCCTTTGGTTCTTCCCCCGTTCTTACTAGTTAGCTATATGCCCCTTATAAGCCAGCTATATATATTATATTTACCGCGTTAAATCTAATTCTTAATTATCCCGGCCTTAAACTTACTATAGCTGTCTATGGGGGTCTTCCTACTAGGCGTCCTCTCCCTTGTGTCCTATATATCCCTTATATCCCTATTCGGTCTAGTAATATTACACGGCGTCGCTTTTAGCCCGTTAAGGCTTGGGATAGCTGGCTTAGCCCCCTAATATTAAAGGTAGGAAACGCTAGAAAGACACCTACGTCTCCCTAGCTTATTACTTATTATTTCCATTTATATAACCTAGTGTGTAGTTATTCCTATAGCTATTAAGCCCTTTCCTTCCATCTCCTATATTTAATACAGTCTTCTCTCTCCTACGCCTTATATATGCTTTAGTAACAGTTCGCGCATTTTATTTAGTCTTAATTTGTATATTATCTTATATTATAGGGGCCTGCACAGTGGCTGTAGCACACCTGTGCTGTATATATGGATTGGGTGTGTCCCTATTATATATAGCAATAACATCATTCCAGGCGTAGTCTGTGGTTGTAAAGCCTTGTGTTATATATAAGGCTATTTATAATTATTCCTTTTTGGATAAGGAGTTTTTGCATTCCTAGTATATATACGCTAATAATAAGGGAGCTATATATTTGTCTGTTATTTCCCTAGTAAGTCTTTAGCGCCCCTTATGTCCCCTTATTATTCTTATTATATGCTTAGTTTGTATTTTCCTATTAAAGCTATTAGATCCGGGTAATTATAAGTCCTAGTATAAGGCGTTCTATTTGTTTTACTATCTTCTATATAGTTGCTATATTGTCCGCCTAGTGTCCCCTTTTTACCCTAAGGCTTATGGGAACCAACAGGACTTTAACTAGGTAATCTTTATAAAGCACTTTTATGCCAATACGCTCTCCTAGCCTATCCTCTACCCTTACGGCCCGTTCCTTTACCTATTGGTCCTTTAGGGTAACTCTAATATCTCCACTCCTAAGGTATTAGACTGTAACGGTGTTATAGACCTTCTTATAAATCTCTATAAGAACTTTTATTTCTAATTATCCCCTAAGTTCCTCTACCTTTTCTATATTTGGTTATATTGTGATTATATACCCAGTTATTGTCTTTAGGGGGGTAGGTTCCCTGTGCTATAAAAGCGCAGCTATAGCGGCCCAGGTACGGTTCGCCTATAGGGGGGGTTTTTGTTTATCTTCAATTTTATTTAGCCATTAGAGGATTTAATTAAGGGTTTACTAAAGGGGCGCCTAAGGTTTACTAGACTAGAGCCATTCTACTAGCTATATTAGTTTATAATAGCTAATAGATACTCCCCTACAGTTCCAAATACTAGACGCGTCTAATAGGCTTTATATTTTATTAGATGCCTTTTTAATTGGGGTATTTCCGCTTTCTAGTGTGGTATTCGCCCGTCCTTGTTGTTGTTATAGGGGGCTATTGTTAGGTATAGGTCTGGCGGTCACGCGCGACTACGTACCACCGTCGTTCCACCTGTGCCTCCCCTGTAATGCATGCATCTTAGGGGATTATCAGGGTGTTTTTCAGGGTTCTTTTAGTTGTTTTGGTCTTTTTGGGCTGGGTGCAGCAAGAGCTCCAAAAGTTTCTAATAAAATAATTAAGAACGCTTTTAAGGACGCTTTTTCTTTTACTCAAGAGGCTAATATACTAAGGTATAATTAGGAGGAAGGAACTCCACATATATATTCTTAAGAGAGCCATTCTTAATAAGTGTTTAAATAGCTGCTTTATAGGCGCTAACAGTGTAGATTTAAATAATCCGACGGTTAATATTATTGGCCAATATTTGGTATTGCCCAATATCGTTAAATTACCCAATATCGGCCAATATCGGCCAATAATTCTTGGCATTCCCCACAACCGTAAATTTCTTTTACAATATTTATTATATATACAATAAAATGGCTTCTAATAATGAAATATTAAATTCTATACCATTTGCTAGTACGGAGAGATTAAAAGATAAAAGGAACCCTAAAATCTAGTGCTATATACAAGATCTATATAATAATAAGCCAAAAAAATACCGGGATAAGTAATATATTTTATATTATAAATACTATACGGAAGAACTATATGGCGTAAAGTATGTTATAAATTTCCAGAATTATCTTATAAAGAAGCATAAGATTACTGTTTCTAAAACTCTAGGTGTTGTTTATTAAGGTGCTAAAGAAAAGCTTTAAGATCTATATATGCAGCTTTGTACAAAACATGATTATATATCCGCCCTATAGACTCTTTGGCGTTCGCCTTAGAGTCCTATATAGCTTAACGCAAGCCTATAGCTTAACGTAATATAATAGATTTAAAGCTCTATAACTCTACAAGGGCAATAGATATATAGAAGTTCTTAGTAGAGCGATTAAAGCGGTATATTAGGTCTATAAGTCTGCCAAATATTAAGCGCGTGCGGCCTCTCTCTTGCGCTTAGCTGCTTCCTTTACTTCCTTCTTGGCCTTTTATACAGCCGCCCTACTTAGAAGGCCAAGAAGGAAGCAAAGGAAGTAGCTAAGCGTGAGAGAGAGGCCGTACGCGCTTAATATTTGGCAGACTTATAGACCTAATATACCGCTTCAATCGCTCTACTAAGAACTTCTGTATATTTATTGCCCTTATAGAGTTATAGAGCTTTAAATCTATTATATTACGTTAAGCTATAGGCTTGCGTTAAGCTATATAGGACTCTAAGGCGAACACCAAAGAGTCCGTAAGGTGGATAGAGGTTAATTCTTTTGTACTTAAAAACGCTCTTAATAAGGAAGCTATTACGGCTGCCCTTATTTCCCTTATTACCGTATAAAATCTTCTACTTTAACTTGTTAAGTGGCTAGAGTTCTATATATTCTGCTAGGTCCTTAATCTAGAGGTAGAGGATTTTATTATAATAACTTATATACAAGTAAAGAAGAGGATTAAAGAATTATAGACATTAATAAAAGACATTATATAAAAGAAGCTTCAGTTAGTAATATTAAGTATTTATCTTTTAGTTAATATTTAGACCTTTTCTAATTGGCATCTTCTCCTTGGAGTCTGCGCCTACTTTATTAAGCAAAACTTAAAAGGACTCTTTAGAGCTCTCCTTACTCCTTGTATAGTATAATCTTATAGTAGAGCGGATTAGTTCTTAACTCTACTTCTTATACTAAAGGACTATGGGATTATATAAAAGCTTAGTGCAGTTATCTTAGATAATACGGGAACAAATAATACTCTTTGTTGTATAATTAAAAAGTATATAAAAGAGGAGGAAGCTATTATATAGAAATCTTTATACAAACGAATCCGTTGCAGTGGCTATATTATTAATCTTACCGTCTAAGCCTTTCCTTTTAAGGTTGAAGTTATTGCTGCGCTAATTGTAAATGGCCTAACTATGCTAGTTAGTGCACTGTATAAGATGGGGGTGATAATGCACCTATGCTAGCTAACCGTGGCTTGCCCCTAGTAGGGGGAGGGGGGTTTAGGATGGCGACAGATTCTCTCTTAATAGAGGATAATAAGCCTAGGGCTACAGCCCAAAATGCAATTGTTTTAGCTTAGGTATGTACAAATTTTCTCTCTTATATACATTAGCATATAGCTAACTATTAGGATTATTGGTAGCAACCTATATATACCTAGCTAATTAGGGGTGTCTCTGGCACCTAGATCTAATCTATACCTCTACATGGTATCTAGGATAAGTAGCTATTAGCGAAACCAAATAGATTACTATATACACAGTTATATCAGTTTAATTTATTTTAATATTGCGGAAATATAATTTTCCGGTCTATATTGGCCAATAAGCGATATTGGATCGACATCGTATTTGCTTATTTTCACCAAGCCTGGGCGCTAAAGCTATTAATTAAGAGTAGTATCTTCCTACGGTATATCCTTTTATTAAACTAGGTAAGCCACTTAAGTATAATCACCGTTGTTATCTAGGCCTTCTTATTATACCTCCATATAATATTTAGTAAGGCTATATTAATGCAATTGGCTGTAAAGTAATACGGCTTTAGTAATAAGCCAATTATAAGGAGAGGAATCTTATCTAAGCTATCTGCATTAGAGCAATTACCTAGAGAAATTTATACCTTCTACTTCTTTATTCCTAATTAAGCCTTAGTGGCTAATATAGTATCTAGTATAGCCTTCCAAAATAACCTTGTCTTATTTATATTATAAACATCCTTTAATAGATAAGGCGCAATAATTACTTAAAGCTTAACTATGCAATCTTCTGCTCCCTCTATATTGGCTAAGGCAGCTTTACCATACTACTTCCTCTTATAAATACCATTATGGGATTTAAAGCCTTCTAACTAGCCAAGTAACTACTTTAGCTTAATTATCACCGCCAATATAGGTATTTTATGAGGGCGCGAAGAGGCTTTAGGGAAGATTCAAAGGAACAATATAAATTCTATCTAAATCTATGGGTATATAGCTCTTGCAGAGTACAAGATATTACGTAAAGAAGAGAAAGGAACATAGAAAGCTTATAACTAAATATTTGGGAGTCTTAGCAGTAGACGCGTGGGCATATACGCACGTAGGTTTTAACAGGTTTCAACCAAATTCCATTATATTAGTGGAATTTAGCAGAATTTAATTAACTTGGTAGAATTTGGCAGAATTTAATTAAGGCGTTAAAATTTATCTGTTAAGTGTTTCACTAAGACATTCCTACTATAACTAGGCTAGTCCTGTTATAGTACCCCCCCCCTTTAGCTAAAAGTCCAAAATAATTTAATTTAGTTAAGAACTTATAACTTATCGCGTTATAAGTGTTATAATATATTTTAAGTTCTTTTTAATTTCGAGTTTCCTGCTATTGTGTTTTATGTATTTATGTTAGGTAGTAATTGTTTACCTTTATATTATATCTATCCAGCCAGAGTAGGCCGCAAAGGATGGTCTTTATGGAATTCTTTTACTAAGGCAGGCGCGTTAGCCTTAATCTAGTTATAGGTTTCTGTCGGAATGTTAGTCATATGACGTGGTCACGAGACCGCGAAGCGAGGCTAGTTAACCTGACCTTGGAGCAACCCCTTACTTCTAAACAATTAATTATCCAATAATTAACAACGCATACGTATTATATAGTGATATTTGTGCCCGTTGATTAAAGCATGTATACCGACACTGATTAGTAGACGTATAGATTAGGAAATACGCAATAGCTAGCGCTTGAGGAGTAGTACTGGAAATAGTTCACCGATTGCCTAGTTCTTGTCTGTTTTATTAAAGGAGAAGACTACGACTTCTACTTAAGCTTAAGAGCGTGTATTGGCCTTATAGCTAATACAGTAGATCGCTGAGAGAATAGCAGCCTTGCTAAGAACACTTTATAGGTCCAACAGCTATAGAGAACGTACACACAAACCTCAACCTCAACTACACCCTTACCCTCGACCTTACCCTTAACCTCGACCTCAACCTTTAACCTTAACCTCAACCTTAACCTCTGTTCAAGCCTTAACCCTTAAACTCCCAGACCAAGGACACTCTATAGGCCCTAAGGCTGTAGAGAACACCCTAAACCTTAAATCTTAAACCTTAAACCTCCTTACCTTTAAACCTCCACTTAAACCTTACGGATACTTAACCCACAACTATAATGGAGTGGTATGAGAAGATATTAAAGCATAGTAATGGAATTACTGCTGCTATAGCTTCTAAAGATGAGCTAGGAGACTATGTAGCAATAAAGGTTTATGTATACATATAGAAGAACTTCACAGACTACACATTATAGACAGTATTTAAGGAGGAATTTAAAGGCTTTACTACTGAAGATTTTAGACGCATGCGAATTAATATAAGAGTAAAGTTACGCACTTATCTACTTAAGAGAGGAGTGTATATGGGAAAGCATAATAGCAGATATTTAATCTTAGAAGCACTATTCAACCTCCTCTAAGAGGAAGAACCTTACGAATAGACAGATGAGGAAATTACAGAAGCTCTCAAGGCAGTCAGCCCTATGATTATAGTGGCGCTACGAGAACGGCTTAATTTAACATAAATAGCTCTAATATCGAATCAAGCTATACCCCCGTTAGTTATAGCCTCTTTAGCTCCTATAACCCCCCCCCACAGCCCACTACCTTCCCATACGGTGCCGACGCCTGTAAGCTATTAACTACCTCTACTACCTCCAACGCCTGCAATCTAGCCTATAGCTATAGCTATAACACCTGGAACGCAAATACTTACCCCTATAATACCCCAACTAGCTGTTGCATCTATACCCTAGCAAACTGCACCAACTGCTACCTAATAGCAAGCCGCACCTACCTCTACCTAAGATTAACTACTTACTCTCCTTACTTAACTCCTATAGACGCAGAATTAGTAATTATCGCCTATGGTAACTGCCTCTACCCTCCCTTTAGCAACCGCTCCTACCCTACCTGGTCCTCCTCCTGCCCAGTATCTTTACCCTAGTACTGCCAATACCGACCCTGCTATGCACCTGCCTATGTATAGCAAAGAGGCAGCCACTATTGCCAAGATCTACACAGACGACCAGAAGTACGATAGAGTAAGTGATAGCTTTAACTTTAAGTTAACTATCTTCTATAATATCTGCAAGAGAGCTGGTCTACCTTCTAAAGGCTATATAACCGCACTCCTAACTATGCTAAAGGGACTTGCTTAGGATTACTACTATAATAGCAGCCTTTTAACTAGATTATTTACTGAGGCATATAACCACATGCGTCACTTCTTTAAAGGACTAGAGTACTATTAGAGAAACCTTACTGAATGGAACGCCACCGATTTTTAAGGAATTATTAACGAGAACCCTAATAAGCAAATCTATTAGAGTTTCTAACTACTCCTTAATAAGCTCTTAAAACATTGCTATAAATTACACCTAGAGTTTTGTATAGACCTCTTCCTTACAAATAAGCTAGTTACCGCTTGCTAAGGAGTACCAGTATGCCGTATTGCTATTTCCAACCCTTCTGAAGACCTCTCCTAGTTAATTAGTAAGTTGCAATCTTCTATAGTTATATAGGAGAAGGAACACCTTTTCTAGGCCTTAATAAGACTATCTTAAGGAACCTACTTTACGGATTGTATATACCGCCGTAATATCCGTAATAACTATAACCGAACCCGCTCCTATAGACAAAACACCGTCAGATCCCTAAAGGCCAAGTGCTACGTTTGCCAAAAGGAGAGCTGCCGCTTATGGAAACATATAGAGGAGGAGCGGAACCATTCTAGAGATAAGTATAAAAGACGTTTTAATAATAATAAGGGCCGCAACGGTAACTTTAAAGAACGCTTTAGACAATACACTATCTACTGTAAAGGAGACGATAACAATAAGTATAATAAGACTTTTGAAGCTCTTATGCTAAATATAGACACTAATAAAAACACTGATAACGATAATAGTAAGGAAGAATTAGAAGACCCTAACGGCTGCTACCTTACATTATTTAGGACTCTTACTATAGATGAAGCAACCTCTACAAGCGTAGAACTAGCTAATAAGGCTTACGCTTACTTACTTACTATAATCTCCACGGAACCTACTACGGAAACCGACCCGTTTAACTATAATATAACAACCGCCGCTTTACGCTATACTTCCACGGTATTCATGGGAATTATAATCGATATTAGTATGTTAAAGAAGTCTATGGCTGGTTACGGACAATTCTAGGCACTATAGAACGCGGACCAATCTGTAAGACTTAATACCTCAACTAAAGGACAAGTTAACGTGCAGTTTGGCATTGGAATTGCTACCTCTATTAGAACTGCGGATGTTGTCACCCCTATAGGCAAGATATAGTTTTATGTTGTCTATACGGATACCCCCTTCTTGCTCTGCTTAGCGGATATAGACAGACTCTAAATCTACTACAACAACCTTAGAAACGTTGTTATTACTTACACCAAAAAAGTACTAGTAGTGCGATGGTTTGGCTACCTGTTTCTTTTATAGAGCTTATTACTATAGTTATATCTGTCTGAATCCTTTAACGCGAACCCCTGCTACTTGATAGATGTAGAGCTACGGCGCCTATATTGTCGATTTGGACATCCCTTAGTTAAGAAATTGCAAAAACTACTCTACTATGCTGGCCATGAAACGGATAGAATGGCTATTAAGCAACTAACTAAGTTCTACTACCACTGTTAGAAGTTTAGTAAATTACTAGGCAGATTCCGCTTCACCCTATAAGACAACGTCAATTTTAACTATAATATCATCATTGACATTATATATATCAGCGGATTACCCCTCCTATATGTTATTAATGAAGGAACGCAATTCTAAGCCGGTAGATGGCTATGAGACATTAGCGCTAAACATATATAGGACGTTCTACGGATATGCTAGATTAATATCTACCTAGGGCCACTAGACCTAATTACCTATGACGCCAAAAAGAACTTTGTTAGTAAGGAATTTAAGCAATACGCCACCATTATAGGAATTAGTATAAAGGGAGTACTGGTTAAAGCATATAACTCTATTAGAATGGTAGAGCGCTACTATAGTCTATTACGCCAAGCCTATTAGATTATTATAACTGAAATCCCTAAAATTAATAAGGAGATGGGACTCTAAATGGCGTTTAAAGCAATTAACGATTTAGCTAGCCCTAGAGGACTAGTTCCTATACTTCTAGTCTTTAAAGCCTACCCCCAAATGGTTAAATCTAATATACTATCCCCTATAGTTATATAACACGCTGCCGCAATTAAAAAGGCTATAGTAGAGATACAGAAGCTACAAGCTGAATGACAGATTGCTAACGCGCTAAATATGCGAAACGGACCTAATGCTAATGCAATTTATAATCTCCCACTAAATTTGCCCGTTTTAGTCTAGAGAGAAGGAAATACTGGCTAAAGCGGCTATTAGGATGGGCTATTTACCTTACTTACTATTAAGGGTGAAATATATACTGTTAAACTGTCTAGCGGACCTATAGCCTTCTGATCTACGGTTGTAAAACCCTACCTTTAAGCAACTGAATCGTAGGAGCAAATTGTTGGACTAGAATCGCTACCTAAACCTCCATTTAGGTTAGCCCTTTTTGAGACTGTCTTAGAGAGACCTGCTAAAGCTTAGCAATAACCCCTGAAACGAGGTAGAGGACACCCTCATAAATACCCTCTACTTATGGCCATAGCTGACATCACCATCTACCTATAGGATGATAGTTAATTTAGTACTTAATTTAGCGCCTCCTAATAGAAGGAGCTTACTGGTCTACTTAAAAAGGGAGTTTTTGAGATTATAAGACTTACGGATATACCATAAGGCGTATAACTCTTTAATTTGTGATTTGTTAATGAGATTAAGAACAAGGGAACTAATAAGGCTTTTAAGAAATCCCAACTAGTTATGCAAGCTTATAACGACTTAGAAAAGGAACTGGTTCTTACCTAATTACTAACTATTTAATGAGTTAGCTAATGACTAATTCTCTATATCGCCGCTATAAAGCTTCTATAGGCACGACTTTACCTCCGAGACATTTTATAGGCCTATGTATAATTAACCACTACACTAAATTGAGAATTCTATGTATAACCTCCATATAAGCTAATTAAGCAACTTAGGATTAATAAGGCCTCTGTTTTAAAAGTTATAAAACCACTCTATAGAGTACCAGAAGCCGGTAACTACTGGTTTAAGATATATCACTTATATTACATCCAACAGTTGTATATGGACTAGTCTATATACAACCCCTGTCTCCTACAGAGCAACGAACCCTTTGGCATTGTAGGCCTATAAACCGATGATACTCTATTCCTGGTAGATGAGACCTTTATAAACGCAGAGCAAAACGAGCTGTATAAGGCTAAGTTTATGGCTAAAGAACGGGAATAACTTACCGTTGATACGCCCATTAAGTTTAATAGTGGAGTCATTCAGCTACTAACTGACGGGAGCATTATGCTTACTTAGGAATGATAATGTATAAACCTTAGTACGATTAGCACTAAGCTTGCCACAAGTATAGGATTAAGAGGAGCCATAAGAACCTTAACTCTAAAGGACTAGTATATCGCTTAACGCGCTAGAGGTGTATATATTGCTTTAGTTTGCCAGCCAGAAGCCTTATTTAATTTATCCTTTACTGCCTAGGTGATTAACCCTAACGAGGAAGACGTAAAACAGTTAAATAAGTGTCTAAACTGGCAAATTAAGAACGCTAATAGAGGCCTTAAGTTTGTTAAGTTAGATATTAAAACCCTATAGCTCCTGGTGTTTATAGATGCGTTATTTGCTAATAATAAGGACCTCTCTTCACAGATTGGCTACGTTATTGTACTAGCTAATGCTATAAAGAAGGCCAACATCGTCTATTAGAGCTTAGTTAAGTGTAAAAGAGTTACTTAGAGTGTACTAGCTTCTGAACTCTATGGTACGGCCTATGGCTTTAACATTGGCGTTGCGATTAAATCTATAGTAGATAAGATCCTATAAATTAACCTTCTACTTGTGCTTTGCACTGATTCCAAGTCCTTATATGACTGTTTAGTACGACTTGGAACCACCTAAGAAAAGCGCCTGATAATTAACGTAATGTGCCTCCGGCAAGCCTATAAACGGAGACAGATTATGGAGGTGAAATGGATTAATAGAGAGGCCAACCCTGCTGACGCTATAACGAAGGGAAAGCCCTGCGTGGCTCTTTAATAGCTTATTAATATGAACCGAATCGACCTATAAGTTGTAGGATAGGTTAAACGAACGAACTTAGATTTAGCTTAGTATTAGGTAACTGATTGTAACGATATGGACCCTAAATTTAACCAGCTAATTAGGATTTTCTATCCCCGGGATAGAAAATTGCTATTGGCTTGCTTACCACTAGCGCCTTAGCGGCCCTTGTGATATATTAACCTGCTACCCCTAACGATTCTTCTTGCAATTACGGACCTATAAAAGGAGCGTGGAAGCTATTACGTATTAATTAGATCTCTAGCTATTGCGTATACGCTGCGAATAAGTCTAGAAGTAAACTTAGCTTTGGAATGTAGATTAGCCTTTTTTTTAGAGTTGCTCTAGTGTCAGAATGTTAGTTATGTGACGTGGTTACGAGACCGCGAAGCGAGGCTAGTTAACCTGACCTTGGAGTAACCCCTTACTTCTAAACAATTAATTATCTAATAATTAACAACGCATATGTATTATATAGTGATATTTGTGCCCGTTGATTAAAGTATGTATACCGACAGTTTCCTAGGTTTATATTTTATATCCTTCTCACTTAACAAGAAGTTTAAATTGTTTAGATTATGGTTTCCATTATATATTATTAATTAAGTTAATAAAGTAAGAACCATTACTGTTGTTAATAATTATAGGAGGTAGCGGCGGCACTTTATAAGTTATAGGATTATCTTTTAAAGGTTGTAACAAGCTTACATAAAACATTAGGTGTATTTTTATCTTAGTTGGCAGTTTAAGCTTGTAGGCATATAGGCTCAGTTTCTTCTTAATTTGGTATAGGCCTGTAAACTTCCAATTAAGTTTTTTTAAAGGCCGTTAAGTCTTTAGGTTTTGTGTATTTAGGTAGGCTATATTACCTTCCTTAAAGTCCTATACAGGAGCTTATCTTCTATTTGCATGCTATTCCTATAACGTTTAAGCGTACATTAATTTACTTTATAATAGTTCCGTTAACTGCTTTATTTAATTAGCAAAGTTATATACGTTAATTAACTAAATCCGTTTAATTATGGGTCCTATTGTGTTAATTTTAGGTTATAGTTTAAATCCAAGTTAAGGGTCTTATCTGTAGGTCGCGTAGAACGGCGTCATGCCTATTAATACGTTGATTATATTATTTATGGTAAACTTAGCCAAAGGCAGCTATTTTTCCCAGTTATCTTATAGGTAGGAGTAGTATATTTATAAGTATTATTCTATAATTGCGTTTGCGATTTTAGTTTGGCTATCTATCTCTAGATAAAATATAGTTAAGAGTTATATTTAAATGCTTAATTGTTTATATAAAGCTTACCAGAAGTCTAAAATAAACTAGCTTCCGTAGTTAGATATTATTATATTAGGAAGTCCATGTAGCTTAAAGACGTGCTTAATAAAACATTTAGCTACTAATATCGCATTAATTAAGTCTATAGGAATTATATATTGCATTTTTATAAGACGGTTAACTACTACTATAATGTTTATAAACCTGTTACTGCTAGGCAAGTTAACTATAAAGTTAATTAAGATGTTACGCTATCTTTGCATTGGAACTGGTAGCGGTTAAAGTACTTCTTACTTCTTTATATAAGAGGTCTTTCCACGCATATACATTCTGCATGCTCAAACGTATTTTTATATATAGTCGTGCATTATAGGCTAGTAATATGCTTATTAAACGATCTTATAAGTCTTTATATGGCTAGGATGTCCTGCTATAGGGGAGTTATATATAAATTTAAGTATCTTAAATTATAAAGGTTTGGAATTTGGAACTACTATCTTCTATTAATAGTACAATTGATTATTTTAGATTTTGCATTTAGCAAGTGTAATATCCTTATACTATCGTTTTCCTGTTAAATTGCTTTCATTATATTAATTATCTATATATTATTCTTATATTTATATTCTATTAGCTTATTAATTTCCATTTCCTATTTATTAATTTCTAATTTATTTCTTTTAAGTTCTATATCTAGGAATATAGGGCGTAGTTTTTTAAAGTGTTTAGGGGGTAGTAAGATCTATAATTAATTTATAATCTATTTATCTGAAGCGTTTATAGGTAGATTTTATAATTATTATATTAATATATTAGGCTTCTGATTAAGTTTGCCTAGTTAGTATATAATCTTAAAATTAAATTATTATTATTATTATTATTCATTGCTTAACGTCTGATTCAGATCCCTGTTGGGCCTACGCGGACTACTCCTTATATATATATAGGGAGAAAACTCTATTTAAGAAAACCCTGTGATCCGTCTCCCTGCCTTTTGGGGCTTGCTTATAAGTCGCCTATAAGTTACTAGTGGTGCTCTACTACCTTACTTTTTGACCTCCTTAGGAACTACTACTGCCGTAACAAACCTACGGACGCGCTAGTATTATACACTATACTCTACTCCTGTAGAGTTATTAGGGGGCGCCTATTACTTACCCCTTTGCCTTTTATTGCTATTTCCTTTGCAACCCGGAACTGGTTTAGCATATTTTGGCTAATAAGCTACCGGGTAGCCGCCTTAAGGCCTTTCTATATTAAGAGTAGTATATTATAGTTTTCTATGCCAGCTACTAAGAGCATTGCTTCTTAGCCGGTGCGTAAGGGGCATAATAGTATTATGTATTTTAGTGTCTGTCTTAGCCAGCTATATTTGCACCTTAGGTTACCTACTAGGACACCCACCCAGTAAAGCTAATCTTTTAGTCCTATTATTCCTGTCCTTAGGAGTGTTGCTATTATATTTTCCGCCTTTATTAGGCCCTCTTGGAGCCCTTAGGTATTTACCCCCCATAATATTGCCTATACTATAGCTTAGGTTCCCCTTGCCTAAGTCTGCCTCTATACCTTTAACTCCTATTTGTCTTTCTAGCGTTGGTCCAACCAGTATTATATTACTATAGCTTAGGTTCCCCTTGCCTAAGTCTGCCTCTATACCTTTAACTCCTATTTGTCTCTCTAGCGTTGGTCCAACCAGTATTATATTACGGTAGATGGTTTTCTAGTACTCTTTTATACTCTACTTTAGCTCCTTTCTCTCCCTTACTATTGTCTTTACTAGCCTCTTACGCGTCTCCCTTCCTCCTCTATATAGGCCTAGGCCCTAGCGCTGTACTATTCTTCTTCTACTTTCTCTACCTGTTTTCCTAATATATCTTCCCTACTTTAGGGTTATTGGTTCCTTCTCCTATAGGGCACCCTAAGGTCCCTCCATAGTTTATTTAAGCGTGTCTTAATATACTTTATAATATTAGAGTTACGTTCCTTTTACACCCTTTATATTACATCGGCTTTAATATATAGTTATAGGGGGGGGATATTGGCTTCCTTTTTAAGCAGTGCTGTGGCCGTTCGCTTATACCCGCCTGTTATACTCCTAAAGCAGGCTATTTAGACCTTTTGGAGTAGTTTAAGGAGTAATTTAAGGGGGCCTTTTTTAGTTTCTCTAGTGGCCCAAACACTAGATCTATACGTCATAGTTAGCCGGACAACTGCTATATATAGTAGGCGTGACCTCTGGAAGCATGGACCCTATATAGAATTAACAATCCTGGACATGGCAATATACTATACTTAGCCCTTACGGGCCGCTTACGCCGCATATGCGCTCTATTAGAGCTTGCTATTTACCTACACTCCTAATACCCTTAGGCCTTAAACCGGTTAACCCCTAAAGCCTTGGATATAGATTATATACTAAAGATCTACAGATTGGTTACGTTTTCTTATAAAATAGATTAGCTGGTATTTCTCTAGTAAGAATTGAACTCCATATCGTCTTGCCTATTCTATATAGGTGTTGTGGGCTTTCTCTAGTGTCCTATAGTTCTCTGCGGCTATTGGCCTATATATAATTAGGTTTATATTATTAATAAAGCCTATCCCCTAGGTTGCCCCTTTTTTAAAGGTGTTAAGCAGGTTGCTTATAAAGAAGAGGAAGAGTATAGGTAACAGAGGTGATCCTTATAGTATTCCTATTATAACTATAATAGGGGGGCTCTAGTATCCGCTAAAGACTAGTAATATTTCTTTCTGGCCTATAAATCCTTAAATAAATTAAATAATCTATTCTAGGAAGCCCTTTGCCCTAAGGATGTATAGAAGACGCTTATAGGGTATATTATTGTAGGCGCCGCTGATATCTAGGCTAAGCATTAATACTACAAAGTCTTTTTATATAGCCCATGCAGTTTTAATAGTAGCAGCGAGTAGTGTAAGTGCTAATAGCGTTAAGCGATTCTTTCTTGCCCCCATTTGGCTTTATGGTAGTAGGGCATATTCCTCTGCCATGTCTGCTATATAGTCCGCTATAACCTTTTCTAAGATCTTGCTTAGGGTGTTTTCTAAGGCAATAGGGCGATAGCTTCCTGGGATTAAGTAGTCTGCTTTACCTTCTTTTTATAAGATAACTGTCATTATAGATCTTCTAAGTTATAGGTAATAGCCTATTATAAAGCATACTCTGGCTACATCTGCAAGCTAAGGTGCTATAAGTAGTCTATAGGTTTTTAGGGCTTTGTTTAGGATCCTATCTAGTCCTAGTGCTATATTATTTAAAAGGCGGCTAATAGTTCTGGCCATTTCTTTAGTTATTATATCGCTGTTGACCCTTAGGCGAGTTACCAGTGTTTTACTAGTAATATCGCTAAGGTCTACTGGAGCCGGTTAAGGGAAAAATCTTTCTATAAGGATCTTTGCCTTTTTATTATTATTGCTTATAGCCTATAGTTCGCCTGCTCTTTATAGGGGTAGTAGGTATAGATCTTCTACTAAGCATCCCGCCTTTTTCTTTACCTATTTTGCTATGGTCTAAAGGCCCTTGTTATAGGGGAGACTTAGATTAGTAATATATTTATTTATAAACCATCTCTAGTTATTCCTTACTTCTTTTCTTAGGGTATTCTTTAGCTGGTTTCTTGTGTCTTTATATTATCTCTTATTCTCAGAATTATGGCTACTTGTGTATTTCCTCCTTGCTCGTTATTGGCCGGCTATAAGGGCCGCGCACTGTGCGGACCATATATGTCGCGTATAGGGGCCTGGTTTTAAAACTGGGCAGTGCTTTTTTAGCCTACTTTTAATTGCTACTTGGATCCTTTCTAGTCTTTAATTAATTTCCTTAGGGGTAGCTAATAAGCCTCGCTTATTTGGTATTAGGTGGATTTCTTCTAGGTCTTAGAGTTGTTATTTAATTATATTAAGGAAGCTATCTATATTAAGCTTCCTTATTGCGTATCTTTTACTATTTAGTTGCGCCTTAATGTCCAGATCTA
>Ga0307507_10006927_pt1 | contig 16877 bp, 14 predicted proteins | sample 7_EM_MG_FD_207223 | JGI IMG/M metagenome (GOLD analysis project Ga0307507, IMG submission 207223) | Populus trichocarpa ectomycorrhiza microbial communities from riparian zone in the Pacific Northwest, United States - 7_EM | ecosystem: Host-associated > Plants > Roots > Unclassified | place...
AAGGAAAGAGGAGAAGAAGATGAAAGGAGCGATCTTACTGAGGAAGATAAGCAACCTCTGTCCTCTCAGAGCCTTTGCTACCTGTCTGATGGTGGCAAAACTCATGGTGAGTTTGTGGGTTTTAGACTTTGGTGGGTCTTGTTATTTGCTGCAGCTTTTTGTAATCTTTAAGCTGTTGAAATGATCGATCAGGTACCATCATTCGGATTCAGCTGCCATTGAGAAGGCATAGAGAGCACGATGCACCTGTTAATGGAGCAGGGTTGTGCTCTTCTTTGGGAACAGCGGATTCTGTTCCTCAAAAGAATAAAATTGTTGAAACTTCTTTGAGATCATATGATAAGGAGATGCGGACAGCAGAATCACTTTACCAAGATTTGATTGCGAATTTGGAGGAATCTTTTCAGTTTGAGCTGAACAATCTTGTTGATCAGGAATGGCTTTTTGGGACAACAAAGCAAGACAGGCATGGATACAAAAGATTGAAAGTGTGCCATGATGTCTCGTGCCATGCTGATTCTACTACGAGGCTGTGTGCGCAATACTTACCCGAGGCAGATGTTTATGTATTACCTTATACAATTCCATTTTAATTTTGAGGAAAATATTAAGCATAGTCAAGAACTTGTAAGAAGTTCGTGGTGCCTAGTGTTTTTTTGTTGAGGTGTCCATGAATGAGCCTGATGGGGCAGTATTTAGAGTCGATGCAGGAATTGCTAATTTGAGACAATAGGAGTTGGAAGCTGAGATAGCCGCTGTCATTTACTTGTATTTCATTTACATCTGATACAAGTTTCTTTCTTTTCTTTTTACGTTGTTGTGTTCATTTTTATTCAACCATCTTATAAAATTCATTATTTTGCTAATCTAACACGCCATTTATGATCAATCTTACTGACAGTTTAAAGACCATAGAGGCTTTCAAATACAATCAAGCCATTGTAACAATCTGGAGAGTATGTGCGACTCTTAGCTCCTCTTGGAACCAATTTGAATTCTCCCGCCACCCGTTGGTGACAATCCCCCCCAATCCATTCCTAAGCCTTGATAAACACTCGACTCACTCAACATGTCTTCCGAATGTTTTTCGCAAATTCTTTTTAATGCTGGCCACTTAAGTTGCAGTGAATGGGATTGGGATTTTCTCATTTTAAAAGAAAAGGGAAAAAATTTTCTGTATGCAACAAAATTCGTGCTTTCGACTTCAGTCATCAACCAGCTTCCCTCCACTTGCGAACTCCACAACCTATATGCCAGCTTTTGGTCGCATTGGAATTAAGCATGAAGGGAATGTAGCAAAATTACACAAATACATTATGATCCATCCTGCTCTTCTTTCAGATAGTCTCTCAACATAAAACGGCTCTTTCGTCCTGCGCTACTTGGTGTAGAGACATCAACACTATCAGGTGATGCATCAACATCATCTAATTCCAGAAATGAAGGCTCCCACGCATGGTTTGCAGCCAAATTCCAGGAAAAGGTCATCAAATTCCTCATCACTTGACTTTTTTAAATCATTAGCATAGCTATTCACCCAGTCTCTTTCACCTTTCTCCCCTCTCAATAGCTCAAGCTTCAAATCTTTAATTGGCATGGTTAAAACGATCTTTGAATTAAAGTTTGTCATGTCTACTGTTTGTCAAGAAAAATATGCTGGAGAAGAAGAGTGCAGGAAACGTTTGGCTGGCAATTCAGCCGGACGAGTCGGCGATGTAACAGATATATGGGTTATTGAACTAAAATTGCATGTGGTTTACAGGTTAAGTTAACTTGGAATTAATCACAATTATAACAGTACTATATCACAGTTCAGTAGCCGGCTCACTTTAGGACGTACTCTAGCTGTCTGTCCGACGCAGAGAGTTGCTGCAACAACTATTCTTTGCATTTGAACAATGTCGAAGTCTCTCTGCCCATCTTCGGGTCCAGCAAAGCTTTTAGATTCCCGCTCTCTAATAATGGCGTTGCCTGCAGGCTGCATTAGAGTACTTTGGTTATTCATTAATTTCGTCAGGTCTGGTCAGGGGACTAAGAACATAACTAAACATCGTCAACAATTCAAAGAGAGTGAGAGAACTCTTACCCACTTAACAAGGTTCTCTTGTTCTTTCAGACCTGTGGAAATGATTGGTTTCTTTCCGGTTAACAATTCAAGGCGAACGATGCCAAAAGAGTACACGTCAGTTTTGTCACTGACCCTCCCATACATGAAATATTCGGGAGCTATATACCCAAAAAGTTCCAACAACATCATTATGTGCTGCATACGCTGAATCAGTAGGTCCCCATGTGGCAAGCCCAAAATCATATAACTGATAGACAAAATTAGAGCAGCATCGAGACTATGGTACTTAGAATTCAATTGCCTTAAAAGTTGTTTTCAGATGCAATAATTTGCTTACAGTAGTACCTGTGGCTGAAAATGATTTGATAGGAGAATGTTAGAAGATTTAATATCTCTGTGAATAACAGGCTGAGGACATTCATTGTGCAGGTGATTTAGAGTCTCGGCTATCTCAATAGCCATTTTGAACCTCACTTTCCATGGCAATACAGACTTCCTGCTATTACCTGCATCACCATTGATACTTGAATAACGACACTGATCCCTGCATCGTTTCTAAAGAAGCAACCTAGATGCTCAAATACACTTGCCTTGTAGCCTTTCCTCTAAGCTCCCCTTAGACAAGAAATCGTAGACCAGAATTAAATGATCAACCTCGACGCATATGCCAATTCGAGGCGTAATGTGCTTTTGCTTTAACGAAGACATGATATCAACTTCCAAGGAGAAGTCATTCCTAGCTTCCTTGTAGTGTTTTAGGATCTTCACTGCCACTTGCTTACCACCAGGAAGATATCCTTAGTACACGTTGCTACACCCTCCCTCCCCAAGGAAGTTTTCTGTTGCAAACATGTCAGAAATAAATTTATAGCTATATGCCTTATCTAGCTACCCCTTTAAAAAGAGAGAATCAAAACTGAGGAGAAATGATGAGTTTCTCTCCTCAGCTCCTCATAACTGAACTGCTTGCAGCCGGATGAGCACAATTTAAAGAAACAGCCCAGCTTCTTCGGCAGCTTCATTGATGCTGCTAAACAAGCCTCACTGTGCTTATCCTCGTGTCCACATATATTGTTTTCAACGTAACTCTCTGCTTCTTTGGAAACAACATCAATTTGAATATTTGTAGTTGCTTCTTTGGATCGATTGGGTAGACTCAAAACCCATTGAACCACTGAAAGTCCATCAGCCTGAGATTCTTGCAGAGATTCTGGAGATGCAGAAGTTTTTATGCGGAAAAGAAGCCAGCCAGGCCCTGATCGTGTGGATTCTTTGGTAAGTAAAAAATCAAAATTTGAAGAAACTTTCTGTTTAAAGCCAAAATTCTCATCTTCTCTACTGCTGCTACCATCTCTTGACTCAGTTTCAGAGGCATGAAACAATTGGATTACAGTCCCTTCAGTCTTGCATTTCTTGACAATACAATCATCTGTTTTGAGATCAGAAGAACTATTGTTTTCTTTTGAATTCCATTCTACCAGTGACATAGTCCTTACTTCTGAACTTCTCAATGCTTCCAGAGCTGGACGATTGGTTCTTTGAAGAAGAGGCCAGCCAAGAGCTGACTCTGGCAGCTCTCTACGGATTACAGAAATTGATCTCAAAGAAAGGTTTTCCTCGTAACCAGTGCTGTCTTTCAAATGAAAACTGTCATCTCTTGGTACTTCTTCAAATCTTTGACTTGTATCGAATGTGATTTCATGAACATCAGATGGCTCTTCTCCTGTTAAACTGTAATGGTTTATAGCAAGACAAGACATTGGATTTAACTTGAAACCTGCAAAATAATGATTGAAATTAGAGACAGACAGGTTTTTTTTTATCATTATAACTTTCACGATTATTTTTCCAGATTTAAAGGTGATGCTTCAAACCTCCTATCAGGTTAATTAAATCCCTTTTGAACATAGTTTTTGCCTCTCGAACAGACAAAATAACCATAGTTGCTGGTAAGTGATGGGCAAAAAACTTATCCATGAATGCCGGTTCCTGAAAGATAAAATATCTACAAAATCAGAGAGAAATTCACAAACTAAGCCATTTTTTTGGGTAAATCCTCTATCTCAACTCACCTGGGAGAGTTTTCTGAGTTTATTTCCGTTAGCACTGACAAGGCTGCACAATGCTCCTCAGCTTTCATCAGAACCTTTTGGACAGAACTAAGAACTTGCACCAACCTTTTCCACCAAGCCCTTACAATCTGAACAATCTTTTGTGACTAAGCTGTCATTATCTTGAGAAAAACACATGAAAAGCAAAGAAGAATATCAGCCAGCATCAATCAAAAAGTAGTCAAAACAAAAAACATGTAGAAGTTGCTCTTCATACCTGAACTAACAAGTGCATGATGCACAAGTTCGGCAACCCTAGAAAGGTCAAAGTTGAGACATTCTACATAATAGTCATTGCCCTGTTTCTTTTTCTTCAACCCTTTTCCTGGAACTGCCTTACGAATGCTTAGTTCTCCTTTCATTGCGTTCAGGCCTCCCTAGTTCCAGCCTAATCTTACAACTCCCCTTAGCAAATTACGTATGTTTCACATTTCTGCCATCTATGACCATTCAGTCAAAACATTAGCACCGCATAAGCCCGCCATTACTATTCATTCCATCAATAGAATATTGTATTCTATCTTGTATGAATTCAAACAATAACTATCTGGAGAATTACAGTAGGAAAATAAATTCTAAAGAAGCCTCCTAGTCATTTCATGGTTAGATTAAAAAACCGTTTGGGAACGCATTCCAAACCGTGTTCCCAAAAAATTTATTTATTTTTTATTAAAATTTAATATGACTTATATGTTTTGAATCATTTTAATGTGTTAATATCAAAAATAATTTTTTTAAAAATAAAAAAATATTATTAACATGCATTTCGACACAAAAAATTATTTGAAAAATAACCGCAACCACAGTACCAAACATATTCTAAAAACAACACTAAGAAGTACAGAAACCCATATGATTAGATTCTTTGATTTTTTTTTTTAAAAAAACCATAGATAGTTTGAATATTTGACCATGTTATTTGTTTTTATCTAATCTTAAAGCATTTTTTAAATACACGGGCAGCAAGGCAGGAGATTGCCTGTGGATTTAACTGGAAAAAAAAATTAACTTGGCTTCACCAAAAATATAAAAGGTATGGACAGCATGACTCATTCATTTTTAATGCAAGTCTAACCATCTTCTGTTTTTGACTATCATGGCTTTTATAACTATTTTTAAAGCCAAACTTGTTATCAAAAGTTTTACTTAGAAATGTGATTTTGAATTAAAAAAGAAAAAAAGACATTTTTCCTACCTCCAAGAAAGACTCACCTTGAACTATCATGGCTTTGATAGCTTGTATGTAGATATAAGATAATTTATATTTGGATATGTAGGAGCAATCTCAAGGAAGAATAAACTAATATATTATTATTAATCTTGATGGATATAGCTCAACTGGTCAGGTTCTAGATTTACTCTCTAGAGATCACCAGTTCGAGTCTCACAAACCTTAAAGCCATTAAAGACTTATATAGTCGTTAACTTTAGGGCTCGTAGGATTAGTCGAGATGTGCACAAACTAGTCCGGACATCTACGTTAATATATATATATATATATATATATATATATATATTATTGTTGCATTCATTATAAAAATTGAAATTGAATTTGTGGCATGCTTGGAAAAATCATAATTCAAGCCAATTGACTACGAAACTTCATTTTTAGACCTATAGACCTAGAGTAGTTGATGATATTGTCAAGCTACTTAAAATTTATTGTAATAATTCCGTAGTTGTTTTATGACATTTTCTATTTCCTATTTGGTATATATAAGTGAATTAGCGTGATGATAAAACAAATTATTTCCTATTTGGTATATATTAAATCATAAAAAAAAGAAAAAAAAACACAATGTCACGTGAGAAAAGTAAGAAAATGTAAGACAAGAAGACCCTTATGGATGAGTTAGTAAGCTCTTGTATGATTTAATAAATATTAATGGTAAAATTCTGTTAGCTAATTAGGAGAAGTAGTTTTCCATTTATTTATTATACAAGGAGATATTACTTCAATTACATTTAGAATTTCGTTCTTTTATTGAAAACTTGATATAGATGATGAAGGCACGTTTTTCTTAAATAATTATTCGAACTTGAAAATATTCAAACTCTTGCTCACTGCAACTTCCTGATCGAAAGAGGAATCGCAGAGAAGAGATGATCTTAGCCGGAATAGAAGACGAAGACAAATGGCTAGCAGAAGGAATCGCCGGCATTCAACACAACGCCTTTTACATGCATCGCGCTTTGGTAATCGATTAAACTTTGCAATTTCACATAATTTCCGATACGAAACCCCAATTCTTTTCTCAATTCCCAAATCTCAGGACGCCAACAATCTCCGAGACGCTCTCAAATGCTCAGCTCTAATGCTATCAGAGCTTCGAACTTCTAAACTCTCTCCGCACAAATACTACGATCTCTGTAAGTTTCTAATCTTAATCTCTGAATTCTTCGAACTCAATTCAATTGAATTTTATCTATATTTTAGATATGAGAGCGTTTGATGAATTGAGGAAACTAGAGATGTTTTTCAAAGACGAGAGTAGGCATGGCGTTTCGATTGTTGATTTATACGAACTCGTGCAGCATGCTGGCAATATATTGCCTAGACTGTAAGTTACATAAGTAACTGCTGTTGTGATTATTTTTTTTTAATTTATTGTTTGGTTAAAGTTGGCATTGTTGAACTTTTTTTTTAAATAGGTATCTACTGTGTACGGTAGGATCAGTGTATATCAAATCGAAGGAAGCTCCGGCTAAGGATGCGCTTAAGGATCTTGTAGAGATGTGTCGCGGTGTTCAAAATCCGATTCGAGGATTGTTTTTGAGAAGTTATCTTGCTCAAGTTAGCAGAGATAAATTACCCAACCTTGGGTCCGAGTATGAAGGGTAAGAGATGTTTGTTTCAGGAATTAGCTGTTTAAGTTTAGCTAGTCTCTTACTGTCATTGTGTTAGCAGTGTCTGAGGAATGGGTTTATTCATAATTTCGCATGGTTATAAGTTTTTATCAGCTTTCAATTTGAATTCAACGCTGTTTTTCTGCAGAGGTGAGGACACAGCAATGGATGCAGTAGAATTTGTGCTGCAAAATTTCACCGAGATGAATAAACTTTGGGTTCGGATGCAGCATCAGGTTTGATGTATATCTGCCAACACCTGTGTTCCTATGTTTTTATTTTTTAGACATGCATAGCGCCACAGTACTTGCACGCCATATGGGTAAAATGGATCATGAGAGCATGATTTTTGGCCATGCAGGTGTTTTGGTGTTTGTGATTATTCATACTCTTTGGTGATCCTGAGTTGAGGCCTTCAATTGGGCTTTCTCGTCTGCAGGGGCCTGTTAGGATTAGAGAGAAGCTGGAAAAGGAAAGAAATGAGCTTCGTGATCTTGTAAGCTTTTAATTTTTATCTATCAATGAAGAAGCACTCTTGTCGAAATGAACTTATAAGAATTACACGCATCTTATTTTCCTTTCTTCTTAGGTAGGGAAGAATCTCCATGTTCTTAGTCAGATTGAGGGCGTGAACCTTGAAATTTACAGAGACACTGTTCTTCCCAGAGTTTTAGAGCAGGTCTGATTCTGTCTGTTTTCTTTTGTAGGTTCGTTTTCCCTTGTTTTGAAATCTACAACATAAATACATCTCTATGTCGTATCTGATGATATGTTGAATTTTCATGTAAATATGCTGTTACAGATTGTCAACTGTAAAGATGAGCTGGCGCAGTATTATTTAATGGACTGCATAATTCAAGTCTTTCCAGATGAGTACCACTTGCAGACCCTTGAGACATTGTTGGGGGCCTGCCCCCAGCTTCAGGTAGATTGTTTTCCAGTTCAAGGACTGTTTTGTTCACAGACAGGACTAAACATTTCTAATCTGTGGCCCGTGACCATGATTTAGTTGCCTCAACTATTATATAATGTACAAGCAAAATAAATTCTTCATAATGGACATTTTTAAAGTCTGGATAGCAGTACTTTATCATGTAGTTGTGCCCAATTTCAATACACATCCACCCGCAACCCCAACCATGGCTGGGTGCCACATTGGTATCTATTTATTTAGTTTTTAATGATTATTAAGTTTAATAACTATGTTATTATAACAATGCAAACGTTGTATTTGCCTTCTCATTCCTCTTTTATTTAAGGTCTACATGTTGATATATTTTCTCTACGCAACCTTTTGTGGTTCCAGCCAACAGTTGACATTAAGACAGTGCTATCACGGTTAATGGAAAGATTGTCCAATTATGCTGCTTCAAGTCCGGATGTGAGTTATATTTATGACCCTGACCCTCATAAGTCATGCTTTTGCATTTTTGTTAATGATGCCTATTCTTCCAGGTTTTACCCGAGTTCCTGCAAGTAGAAGCTTTTGCTAAATTGAGCAGTGCTATTGGAAAGGTAAATTTCTCCTAAGTAAAAGTAACAGAACAGTGCTTTGCTGGTGTTTAATATGACTCCTGAGCAGTGCTTTGAGAAATAGAATCATGGGTTGGCCTCTTGTAAAGGTGCAAGACTAAAAACCAACAGTAATGTATCATAGTGACAGAAGTGAGTGAATTTGATGACAGCCCCAGAAGTTAAACAGAAACACTTAAATCCTTTAATATTTCTCTTTTAAATTATGTGTTTATTTCTATTGGTCTTTAATCTGGAATTAATCCTTCACAAGTTGACTGGCAAGATTTCCATGGCAGGTGATTGAAGCACAGGTTGACATGCCTATTGTTGGAGCCGTTACTTTGTATGTGTCTCTCCTCACATTTACACTACACGTTCATCCTGAACGCCTTGATTATGTGGATCAAGTACTGGTATGCTTTCTTTTAATAAATGTGATTAATACACTCATTTGGGCACATAAGAAATTCCCCGTTCTGCATGTATTTTTAACATGATATCAGCTGGTCCAATTACCATACAAGCATACAGCATTCAAAATTGATATCAAAAGATGTATTCCATTGAACAACTTTTAATATTTTTTAAATTTATTTACAGGGGGCATGTGTTAAGCTCCTCTTTGGCAAGCCAAAGCTTAAAGAGGGCAGAGCAACAAAACAAATTGTTGCACTTCTGAGTGCTCCATTAGAAAAGTACAATGACATTGTCACTGCCTTAACGCTGTCTAATTACCCTTGTGTCATGGACTGTCTTCATGATGAAACAAATAAAGTCATGGCAATGGTTATTATTCAGAGCATTATGAAAAATAATACTTGCATTTCTACTGCTGACGAGGTAAAGTATTCCTACTTATTCAAATCTCATAAATTATTTTTTGAAAATATGGTAACCTTTGCTGTTTTTCTCATTTTAGATTGAGGTGTTGTTTGAATTATTAAAAGGACTGATAAAGGGTTTGGATGGGACTGCTGCAGATGAGGTGCATGTTGAAAGTTTTTGCAGTATGAATTTCATGTTGTAGATACATGGTTGCATTATGAATTTCATTTTAGAAAGATGTGAATGGTTACTATTCTATTGATAGGCTGCTTTCTAACACTCCCTTGATCTGCAAATATAAATAGCTCGACGAGGAGGATTTCAATGAAGAACAAAATTCTGTCGCTCGCCTTATACATATGCTTTATAATGATGATTCGGAGGAAATGTTGAAGGTAAGCTATTGGTTTAGAGGTTTCTTTGCAGGCTTATTATGATGTTAACTTTTCTTCAATAGGTTTATAAATTGTTATAATATCGCATATATTATTAGTAAAGTGAGGAGCTTGGATGAGCTTCTCCTGGACAAATGTACCTTATATTTATTTAGTCTTATTAAAATTGAGAAGCCGATTGATTGCTGTGAAATTAAAATGTTTGGAGCCTTTGGATGAACTTCTCCCAGACAAATGTACTTTATATTTATGCAGTCTTATTAAAATTGAGAAACAATTGATTACTTTGAAATTTAAACGTTTGGAGCCTTGAGGTTTATACTGTTTAGGCCCTGTACTTTCATACAAGTTCACCTTATTGATTTTTTTTAATAAATAAGTCTCTTTTCATTCAGATTATCTGCACTGTGAGGAAGCATATAATGGCTGGAGGGCCAACACGATTACCTTTTACAGTTCCTCCTCTCATATTCTCTGCACTCAGGGTACGTTTCTTCCATTTGCAGATGCTGTAGGATTAATCTCTTCACTGTCAATGTATGCTTGTCTCTAGCGAGCTTGCCAGATTGTATGCCTGATTTCAAATTAAATGAATCAATTTAGATCTGAATGTGTGACATTGCATATTGCAATCTTTTCAACCCTGCTATGGTTATTTAGCACTTTGCTATTCACATAGGACAGGCTTTTGGATGGAGAAAAATTGGTCTTAAGGATTCTAGATTTCTGAGACTTAAGAGTTGTGGATGTGGTTTAAATTCGTGATCTCTGATCTTACAACAGGAGTTTTCTTTAGTGACTTTTATGTTTCTGCATAACCCTAGACAAACAATGCGGATGTTTGTCTACAGGAGTACTTAATATTCTCTTGAACTGAACTGTTCATCGAAATTCTGTGTGGTTCGCAGTTGGTGAGAAAGTTGCAAGCTCAGGATGGAAATGTAGTAGGAGAAGAAGAGCCTGCAACACCTAAGAAAATTTTTCAGCTCCTGGATGAGGTAAATTTATATCAGCAATTTTTTATTGCTGTTAAGATGTGCCATGACTGATGTCTTTACATGTTCCCTGCATATATTGTTTTTCACCCTGTTGAGTTTACCCATTATGGACAATTTCCTTGCCAAAAGCGTGCTCAAATTTTATTTTATTTTTTCTTGCTTTCTTATCAGCCCATTGCTTCGTTGCTTGTCACATGTTCAATGTTATACGCTAATGTTCCTTTCTTTGATTTAATTCATCTTCTTGATGCTTATAGTATGCTATCTTTTTTATCAGACAATTGAGGCTCTTTCGTCAGTTCCCTCACCTGAGCTGGCATTAAGGTTGTACTTGCAATGTGCTCAGGTATACCATGGCTAAACTTGGTATTTCAGAAAATAGACCTGGAAATGATCAAAGGAAAAAAAATATTTATGTTCAAAGTCCAAAAAAATAAAAAATAAAAAAACAGTTGTAAAATTCATGCACACGTGTATCCCTTACACAATGACATTTGAAATACGGCAAAAAAGGGCCTTTCTTTATTCTTTGAGCCATTTTCTGGTTTGAAAGGCTATAATGTCCCCTTACCTCCCTGGTTTCGTTACTAATATCACCATTGCTTTTACCATATCTTATAAGGGATAGCTTTTCTGCTCACACTTGTGTGCAAACTTATGCTTAATTATGCATTTCTGACCTCTTTTTTGTTGTTCTATGATCATAATCAGGCTGCCAATGACTGTGATCTTGAGCCAGTTGCTTATGAATTTTTTACACAGGCATTCATATTATATGAAGAAGAAGTTGTGGTAATTACTTGCAAGCCATTTCCTTCCACTCGAGCCACACACAAAGAGTGACCGTCTGTGCATGTTCTTGAAATAAAGAGTGTCGTGGGTCACATTTACCTAATTAATTTGTTTATTAATTACATCTATACACTGTTTCAGGACTCAAAGGCCCAGGTGACTGCAATGCATCTAATAATTGGGGCTCTCCAGAGGATGAATGTATTGGGTGTTGAGAACAGGGACACTCTAACACACAAGGCCACAGGAGTAATAGTGCTTGCTTATCCTGTTATTACGGTGTCATTTCCATGCAGATTTTTTTCAAAACCCTTCCTGTCTCCTTGACTTTTCTTTCGCCTTTTGCCAGTATTCTGCAAAGCTTTTGAAGAGACCTGATCAGTGCAGAGCAGTGTACGCTTGCTCACATCTATTTTGGGTTGATGAAAAGGATGGCATCAAGGATGGGGAAAGGTGCTGTACCTTTTTGCTTAAAACCATTGTATTCTACTTGAATAACTGTACAGTTTTGTCCATAAATCAATTGGTCCCCTGCCAGGTGTTCTTACTTTTGAATCTACATTATTCCAGGTTGTAACAAGTTTTAGCTTCTTATATATGTGAAGAACTCTTGAGAGTATGACTCCAGATGCCTTCTCTAATTGCAGGGTCCTCCTTTGCCTCAAGCGTGCCTTGAGAATTGCAAATGCAGCTCAGCAGATGGCCAATGCAGTAAGTGGTACAAGTGGGCCGGTCACATTGTTTGTTGAAATACTGAACAAGTGAGCAGCTTGAACCTGTAATTTTAAATTTCTGATCCCTATGTCACATATCGTCTGGCATTATACGGTAATTATGGACCCTCTGCACATGCTTCAGGTACCTGTACTTTTTTGAGAAAGGAAACCCACAGGTTACCAGTGCTGCAATCCAGGGGCTGGTAGAATTAATAGCTAATGAGATGCAGAGTGACTCCACCACACCAGATCCAGCATCAGATGCCTTCTTTGCCAGCACAATCCGGTACATTCAGTTCCAGAAACAAAAGGGAGGTGTCGTGGGTGAGAAATTTGGGCCTATCAAGGTGTAAATAAGATGTCCTGGAGTTGTTTGGGATTCGACGGGAGGAGTCGTCCAGGAGTGTTGGTTTTGTGTTCTTGAAAGAAAAAAAATCCGAATTTCTGAAATTATTATCTTTGGTGGATTCTTCTTGGGGGAAATGTTTCAAATAATTATTGGTCAAGGCGTCGTGGTGCCCAAGTGCCTTTTTTTCTCCGGGTACGTGTCATCTGTACAAGTGCCTATTATTCGGCTAAAGTGACTGAAATATTTCATTGCATGTATACTATACATTGGAAAGGTATCGGGTGGCTAAAGAACTAATGTTATTGCGAGTAACGTTTGCTGTGTCATATACCTTCTGAGGGAGACATTCTACTTGCACACACGAATTTTGTCCCAAGGCAGCATGCTTATGAAAGAGGGCAGGGTGGTTGTTTTACATGCACGCATTTAAAGCTTAAAAGGAAAGGGAACTCGAAATTACACGCTCCATGTTAACTGGAATGGCTCCTACTATGCTCCTTAGCACCTGTACGCTGGAATAAAATACCTTTCGATGAAATAATGATGTTTTTGACGATTCCATAACAATTGCCATGAATTATGACCTGTCATGGCCATTTCTTGAACTAAATTCAGTATCGGAAACTCTCAAGTTGTTTAATTCAATCCCAGTACAAGAGGTAAATAGCATGGAATCCAAAAGCGAGGAATACATTATAGCTTAAACGGAATACAAAACAACAATCATATTATCGTACAAATCTACTGCAGAATAGGGTACGAAGCAAGTGGCCCGAGATTCTGCGACCCTCGTATAGGAGGTCAGCTACATAGATTAATCACATCATCTCATGCCAGGATGTTAATACGCGAGACAAATTTAGATATTACAAGCCGAATTTAACCCAAAAAAAAACAGCGCATTTTGGACAAGGAATGCAATTCAATTACAGACCACGAGATTGAGGAAAACACGAAACAATCAATCTGGTGTTTTCATGGAAATCCCCAGAATGTCAGTCGGGACTATACAAGACTTCCTGCTTCCTTGAGGGGGCCAAAGAATGGAAAGAGGTGACACAGCAATGACTGACTGCAGTGAGTGGCAGGCAGGCCATCTTCTATTCTGTCAAACCTAATCATGCCTTTCTCAATTACAATATGGAGCAAGCCTTTTGCCCCTTTTTCTTCTTCTTCTTTTGCTTTGGAGGCTGCAGCACCACCTTTATGGCCGCATCAAAAACCCCCTTCACATTCTGAAATTACAAAACAAATCCCATCAATGGCAATGGCAAAACACAGTGCCCATGGAGAACAAAAAAAAAAAAAAAAGAGGATGTGTATACCTGCTGTGTTTTCGAACTACATTCAATGTAGAAAGGAGCTCCAATAAGTTTTTTCAGTTCCTCCCCCTTCAACAAAGGCAAAGCCAAGGCAAGAAATTAATTAAAAGGAACCTATACAAAGAAAGTTTTGGTGCGTGGTGTGTTGGGGGAAGGGGAGACACTCGAGGATGGTCATATTTACCTGAGCAGTAGTAATTGGCACTGCACCAGGATGGTCAACAAAGAACTGCTTGTCTTCTCGAAGATCTACAGATGGAAAATGATTATAACCGTAAGAGAAGTTTCGCTTTGAAAAACATTAGTTTGAGACAAATTTTAGTCCTCGGTTGATAATGGGAAGCGTCTCTCGAATTTTAGTCCTTTATTGGAAAAGAGGATTGTTTCTCATTTTCAACAATTGTGCATAACATAATCAAGAACCAGTACAAAAAACAGTACTTGATGAAATTGTGCATAATGGAAGCAAAGAAAGAACAGCTGCTAACTCTAGCTGGCAAACTCAGCTAATACAGAGTCGTTTTGCATCTCGATAAAAGATGATATAGAAAATGGATGCAAATAGTTTGGATGAGAATAGAGTACTAAAACCTAAAAAACATTGAGCTCCCAAAACAGTTGCACAATCAATGCCTTGATCCTAGATTCATTGCAACCTAACATTCTCAAAAGGCATTAAATAAGTACATATCAAATTTTCTAAATACATGCCAAAATGAAAAGAAAAAAAAGTGCACAAAGGAAAATAAGCAATGTGTTGTGCAGTTATTGATTGTAGTATAAGCTAGGACACGGTTGATGATTACTGATCAAGGTTAAGACTGGGCCAAGATCAAAGCCAAGTTGAACTGGTATGTTGCACAAAGGGACAGTGATTAGTCGGTTTAATATGATGCAGAAGTCCTATAACAGTAGCTTAGCCTAGAAAATCCAACCAGCTAGTGAGACAATTCAGATATTCCATTTTGCGATTAAAATGTGGTGATAGAGATAGTCTTACCAAGTTTTGTTCCAACGAGAATAATTGGAACCCCGGGAGCATAATGCCTCAGTTCTGGAATCCACTGAAATGGAAAACCAGCAAAAAGAAAATTATCAGTACAAGGAAATTAATCAAACAATTATTCATAGACGATCCATAACCTTTTTGGCAACGTTTTCATAGCTGGCCTTGCTGATTAAAGAGAATGCAAGAATAAAGACGTCTGCCCCACGATAACTCAAAGGTCTTAATCTATTGTAATCCTCTTGACCTGTTCAATGAAATTCTTTAAACTCAGCGCAAGAAAGCACCTCAACTTATAAACAAATGAATAACAAGATTTTGTAAAGAAAAATTACCAGCTGTATCCCATAATCCTAAGTTGACAGTGTTTCCATCCACAACCACATTCGCACTGAAGTTGTCAAAAACAGTTGGTACATAGTCCTGTTTCGCATCACAATAGCCAAAAACCAGATAATGACAACATTAATAACTGGTTATGTGTCCCCGGACATTATTTAACGAAAAGCAAAAAACACACTACAATACACACCATATAGACCTCTAGACTATTTTAAACTCCAAATCATTTCTAAAAATTCACCAACAACATCAATGTACATTGAAATCTGCCCAGGGATTCTTCGAAATTCAGCAATGAATAATTACCAATCTAGATAACCAAAATGACTAATTCTTACAAACACAATCAATTCAATGCATTTATCATGAAAAGTATACAACAGAAGCCCTAAATTTCAAGTTCAAATCTAATTTTGTAGCCTCAACTCTATACCAGATAAAAGAACACTAAAAACTGGAAGAAAAAAAAAACAAGAAAAATTCAGTAAAATTGCTAAAACGTATTTTCACAGATCAAAACAAGATAATCTCAGAGAATGATGCTTCAAACTAAATTCTACGATCAAGCAAGATAAAAAGATCTCCCAAAAAAGACCGAAATTACGAAAACGTCCATAGACAATGTGCAAAGTTACGATAGAGGACACACGGAGAGAGAGAAAGAGAGAGTACCGTAGGGAAAGTATTGCTGGTGTAGGAAATAAGCATACATGTTTTGCCAACGGCGCCGTCGCCAACAGTCACGCACTTAATGAACCTGGACGCGCTCATTTCAACCGTCCGATCTCTTCACTTATCACTACAACAACTACTACTTCTTCAATGCCTTCGATTTCTCCTTTGCCTCTCTTTTCTCTGATCAGAAATTGAAGCCGATGATAGTAACCTAGAGTTATGGTTGTTCATTACCAGTTCAAGAGTTGAAATAATCGTACGCAAAGACTCGATAAAGAACCCTAATTTGAGGAGTGAAGAAAAAATTGGAGAGCTAAATAACCCTAATTTTTCAATGCGAGAAGAGAGAGTGAGGAAGATAGGCAACGAAGAGAGAAGAGGAGAAGGGACACTATTTTTGCGGTAGAAGCGTATGTGCTGGGATTGGCTTACCTAGACAACCTTTTGCCAGCTAATCCCTATCCAAAAGTCTAACCACTCTTCCTTTTCTAATTGCCTAAAGTTAATAGCAAATCTTTTCAGTTAAAATATCATTAATGTTTTTCTTTTCCATCTATTATTATTTAACTTTTTTTGAATTTATTTATTTTTGTAACAGTTTTTATATATAAAAAAGTAATATTTGATTATTATCTTATAATAAAATAAATAGAAACAATTAAGACGGAGGGCCGCGTCTCTTCGTTACTTTATGTTTTGAAAATATAAAAAATTATTAAAAATTATTCTAGAAATAAATTTTCTTATATATTTTTTTAAGCCTTTATCTATTTGATCAAATATATTTTTGTTTTTATTATTTTTATTTATTATATCTTGAGATAGTAAATAAACACTATACAAGATACTATTATTTAATTTTTTGGAATTCTTTATTTTTTACAGTCATTTTTAAACAATTTTTGTATATGAAAAA
>Ga0307507_10006928_pt1 | contig 16874 bp, 17 predicted proteins | sample 7_EM_MG_FD_207223 | JGI IMG/M metagenome (GOLD analysis project Ga0307507, IMG submission 207223) | Populus trichocarpa ectomycorrhiza microbial communities from riparian zone in the Pacific Northwest, United States - 7_EM | ecosystem: Host-associated > Plants > Roots > Unclassified | place...
AAATACTCTTCGGCAACTTGAAAAACAGAAGACGAAAAATGGATGAAAAATGGAAATGTGTCAAAAACAGACACGATGTCCATTTTTGAAAAATGGATGTTTTTCGGTCATTTTTCACCTCATTTCTAGCTCCATTTTTCATCCCATTTTTCTGAAAAATGAAATCAAAAATGAGATCAAAAATGGATCAAAAATGAGAACTGTGAACACCCCTATCACTTTACCAATGACTTTTTCAGCCATATTTCATCTCCTTCTCTTTGTAACGGTTATCTGAAGGCTCTCTAATGATATCAGAACCGTCTAAATACCGAAAAACCGCTGCCTGAACGAAAATTGGTGTTTTTGAGGCCAGATCCACTAGTCCGGACAGATTTTGGAAATTTTGGGCAGACCGGAGCCGATCCGGACAGAAATTTTGAAAATGGGTACGGACAAAAAATCGGAAATTTGGTATTTTTGGGATCCGACCTTTGAGCCATATGTATGTCGGGGGTCCTGTTCATGGCGGTGGGGATGTCGGGCTGACATATGTCACCGCCACATACCGTGGCTTCCCGGCGGTTAAACTGTGGGGCAGCCCTTAAAGATCGCTTCAAATGACCTATCTCTCCTACTAGTCACTCCCTTAATTCTCTCGAACTCAACTCTCATCATGTCTGAACCTCTTCACATGCGCGATGTGGATGACGACGTCCCCGTTCTTCCGGCAAACATCACAACTTCGGAGGAAAAGAATGCGATGTATGTGGATATGAAGGAAGATTCGAATTTAAGTAACGCATCCATCAGTGAGTCCCTTCACCCGTTTTGGTTTTACCAGCTCTGACGAGTATGAAGACTACGGAGAATTCGTCTCTTCTGGCAAAGGCCTCGAGTCTCTCGCCACGATCGGTCCAGACGGTCAAATTTCGCTCACGTTCGACCTCAAACAACACCTACCAGACCTACCGACGGACCACGCGCGAGAGGTCAAAGAGTTTGCCATCGATCAAACGAAATGGCGGGATTACCCAAGCATGAATATCGTTATTATGATCGTAGGCAGCAGAGGAGACGTTCAGCCTTACGTTGCCTTGGGCAAAGTCCTCCTCAAGGATGGTCATCGTGTACGGATCGCGTCGCATGAGACTTTTCGATCGTTCGTTCTGGAGGCTGGGCTTGAGTTCTTCAGTATTGGTGGGAATCCGCAAGAGCTTATGAGTTATATGGTTAAGAGTCAGATTGGAGGCCTCTCGTTCATGCCATTGCTCATACTGTGTGTTATAGACCCGGGTCTTATGCCTGGATTTGAATCCCTTACCAATGGGGATATCAAGAGGAAACGGACGATGCTTGCTGAGGTATGTCGTTGCAGATAGGTCTTCAAAAATGTTATTGACAATGATATTTGAAGATGATAAACGGGTGTTGGTTATCATGTCATTCTCCTTGCGCAGACACAGGAAGAACCTTTGCAGCCGATGCAATTATTTCGAACCCGCCTGCCTTTGCACACGTACACTGTGCAGAGGCCTTAGGCATTCCCCTTCTAATGAGCTTTAGTACGTGAATTCCCCACAAATACTCATTACGCACTAAAGATGCTCTCAGCGATGCCTTGGTTTGTATTCCGTGTCAGCTCTAAATAAATTACAGGTGATGACAAGCCTCCAGGAGTCCAACAGCAGCCTTCTCGCACCCGCTGGTGAACATCACCAATTCTAATGCCGGATTTGGTCTCTCTAACTACCTAAGTTACGCGATGGCTGAGATCCTCACCTGGCAAGGGTAAGTTAACTCCATTGATATCATACGGCCCTCTGACGATTCTAGGGTTGGCGACGTCGTTAACCACTTCCGAACATCAACACTTGGCCTCCAGCCTCTCACTCTACGATCCGGAGCAGGCTTGGTAGATCGCCTCAAGGTTCCATGGACATATTGCATGAGCCCTGCCCTCGTGCCCAAGCCTGAAGATTGGATGAATCACATTGGTATTTCTGTCTTCCTGCACGGAAGTCCACCTGTTGCTGATGTTGGATAGATGTGGTTGGTTTTTACTTCTTAGATCTCGCATCAAATTATCGACCGCCAGAGGAATTGGCAACCTTCCTCGCAGCGGGAGAGGCCCCCGTTTATATTGGGTGCATTTTGGCGTTTTCACTAATACTTCCAACTGTTATCTGACTCGCTTTAGGTTTGGTTCAGTAGTGGTCGACGACCCCGCAGCGATGTCAAGTGAATCTCAGTTTTTGTCTCATTGTTGTCATTCTTATTCACACACTCAGAGATTATATTCGATGCGACCAAGCAAGCCGGGGTTAGAGCTTTGGTTTCTGCTGGTTGGGTAATTGGCAAGCTTGACTTACCATCCCGTGTCGTATGCTAAAGCCTTACTACATTCAGGGTGGACTGGGAGGCTTAACCATCCCTCCCCACGTCTTTATTCTGGGAAACGTACCCCACGACTGGCTTTTTGACAACGAGCGCGTGTCTGCCGTCGTCCATCACGGAGGTGCTGGCACCACCGCGGTCGGTCTCGCCAAAGGCCGCCCAACTGTTGTTGTGCCTTTTTTTGGAGACCAGGGGTTCTGGGGTATGCTTTTATCTTTTGTTGGGGGCGTCAACGCTGACGTGGTTTTGCACAGGAAACATGATTCACAAGTCTGGCGCAGGACCTAAACCTATTCCGCACAAAGAGCTTGCTGTGGACAACCTTCGAGATGCCATTACTTTTGCTATCAGCCCTTCAGCGAGAGAGGCTGCGAGGCAGATGGCGCAGGCAATCCATGAGGAGGTTTGGTTTTTGTCTTTGTATTTTCATGTACATGCATGCCTAAATATGACCATCTGCAGGATGGGGTGAAGAGCGGAGTGGATAGCTTCTATCGTCATCTCCCTCTCCTTAACATGCGCTGTGACTTGGACCCTTCGAGGATGGCGGTTTGGTGGTCCACGGAACATGTACGCTTCTTTGATGTCTCGTTTTGGCCAGAGTCTAATACTACTTCTTAGTGTATGAAGCTTAGCGCTTTCGCTGCCCAGACCCTGTCAGATGCCCAAAGGCTAGACTTGAATTCACTGGATCTTCACCGTAATATCAAACACAACTCTCCATCCTTTCGTGCCACTCATCAAGGATCTGTTAAACAGGGACGAAGGAGTATGAAACCACCAAGAAAGTTTCAGACCCAGTTTCTGGTGGTGCTAACGCTATATTTTGGACTGTCACGCATTACTACGCTGGTATTGCAGAGATCTTCTAGTACGTTTCTCACTTTGAAGATGTTGATTGATATTGATATTCACCCAGCCGTCCGGTTCAGGGCATTATCCACACAACGACTGCCATTCCGCAAGGTGCGCTAGGGGCCCTCCCCACGAACGCGAAGAGCTTACAGTTCTTCGTTCCTCTGCCTTTGATAGGTATCATGAAAATTGTATTTTCCGTTCATGAAGGGTTTCAACACGTCCCGGAATTGTACGGCTCCAAAGTGCGGAAGCCTGGCAAAGTTACAGGCTTCAAAAGCGGACTCAAGGAAGGAGGAAAAGTAAGCACTGCTTGTTCTTGCAGTGTGAATACTTTCCTGACTGTTATAGAGCATCTTTTATGGATACTATGATGGAATCACCGGCCTAATCAAAGAACCTGTGCAAGGTGCTAAGAAGGAGGTGAGCTTTGCCATCATTATAGGCGACTTAAGCAGGCTCATCCCCTACAGGGTTTTATCGGAGCCATCAAAGGATCCGCTAGAAGTTGTGAGTGCAATATCGTGTTTTCAACCTGATGCTGTATCCTCTCTCGTAGTCATCAATGTCACCATGCGACCTGCCGCTGGTATCATTGGATTCATAGCATACCCTTTGCAAGGAGCCTGGAAGAGCATGCAATCCGAAATCGGACGTACTCAGGAAAATCGACAACACCTTACGCGCCTCGCGGACAGTAAAGCGGCAGTGCAGCAGAGCTCGCCAGCTCAGCGTGCTCAGATTATAGAGCGATTCAACAAGGCGTTACATGATACACCTGCAAGACGGAAGCACTATATGGAAGCCGCAGAGAAGGCGATGTTTGAACATATGGATTTGGATCCTCATGAAATTCAGCAGGGGAGCATGTTGACCAGTCAGACGGGCAACTCCGATGTAGATGTACCGTCAACGAGTACATCAACTACATCTAGCACACTCACGCCGCCAACCACTGACACGGGTTCGGCAGATACAAGCTTGGATGAAGACGCCGCGTTCCTGAAAGAACTGGAAATGGCCAAGAGGTTATCGTTGGCAGAATACCAAGAAAAAGGACGATGGTAAGAACCGACCGTGACGAAGGTAAATCTACATTATAGATAGAAAACAAACAATTGTACAATAATTAGGTGTCGACATACTATTGACCATCGACATCAACGTCCATGGGTGTGGATGGCGTTTCTGGCGTCGGGTTATTGTCCTTATCTTTATCTTTGTCTTTGTCCCTGTTAAGCGGAGGTCTTCCTCGTTTTCCCCGGCCCCTACCTCTTCCTCGCCCTCTTCTAGGTGGAACAACACTTTCTTCGGCAGTTGTATCGTCTTCTTCCGCTCCATGGGTTGCAGTGGTTCCAGGAGTTGCAGCCGCGCGTCCACGACCACGACCGCGCCCTCTCCCCCTACCCCTCGCTCGTCGCGGAGTTCCGCCTCTCCCCCGAGCCGACGTATCGTCCTGATCGACATCGTTGTTACCATCAAAGTATTCGTTCCTCCCATTGCTGGGATCATGCCTTCGCTCGCCAGCTTGCCCTGTCCCCCTCTCTTCGTCCTTCTCCTCCGCCGTCCGGTCCTCGCTCGCCAACAGACCTTGCAAGTCAGGGGGAATCTCCTGCATCGCCACACTAGGCGCACCTTGGAGGTATCGTAATTTATTACGTATACTTATTGTGATACGTTGAAGGGAGGCGGGAGAATTCTGGTTATCGACTTTTCCAGTCAGAGGCGGATGCAATTTCCAGTGTGAATCCTCGAAGAACGAATCGTAGACTGTGGCCGGTAGTTCGTCCGGTATTTCTGCCCCGACTAGAACAGATGTTTCGTACGTCCAACATCGGCTAACATTTTTTATCGTGTAACCACCTCCGCCTACAACGAGTAGAGGGACGTTGTATTTTCGAACGAAGTTGACACATTCCCCATGCGCAGCAATAGAGAGATTGAATGCGCCAAGACGATCACAACCCAGAGAATCAGCCCCGCATTGTAGAACGATAGCTGATGGCCGGAATGCTGTGACAGTATCATCAATGACGGTTTTAAATATCGTCAAATACATGTCGTCGTCAATGCCATCTAGGAGAGGAACATTGAGACAGAAATGCTTTCCCAGCCCGTTCCCATTGTCATCAAGTTTCCCAGTTCCCGGGAAGAAATCGCCAGTATATTTATGGAAGGAAACTGTCATTACGCGATTGGACTGATAGAAAGCGAGTTCGACACCATCCCCGTGATGAATGTCAATATCAATATAGAGAACGCGGGGGTGATACCTAAAATATTTAAACATCGCTTTCAGTGACCTCCACATAACAAAACACAGGCGAACCTGAGGAGTTCGAGAATACCCAGCACAATGTCGTTGACGTAGCAAAAGCCACTAGCTTCGCCTCGTTTTGCATGGTGCAAGCCACCAGACCAGTTAATAGCAATGTCAGTAGTACCCGCACACAATTTTCGAGCACCCGCAAGAGAGCCTCCAGCATACATGCGGCAGAAATCATAGATGTCGGCAAAGATAGGACAATCCTCAACACAGTTGAAATTGTCGATCATCTGCCTCATTTGCCCTTGGTTTTGAGGAGTTACCCTAAGTGCTTTTTGTCAGAAAGTTCAACCAAAAATGATTCACACCTCTTTCATTGCAACTAACTTTGATAGGAATTCAATATAATCGTGGTCATGGTAATTCTCAAGTTCTTCTTGTGTCGCTGGCCGAGGATCGTAAATGTGATGAATCTGCTTATCAAGTCCATATCCCATGACGAGCGCATTCGTCAAAGTAAGTCTGTGGGGTTTCATTGGATGCCTTTCCTGCAAAATGAGAGAAAAATGTGTAAGATGGTTGAAAAAACAGCGAATTGAATTATACGTACTCCATAGTGTTGAGCTCCAACACCTTTTGGAAAGTAATAGGACACGATTGGACGGGAATGCGGCTATAATTTAATAATTAAAATTAGGAGAAAGTAAGAAACCAGAAAAGCTTACGTTTATGCGCTCAGTGATTGGTTGAGCTGTGCCATGAACTCCACGATCAAAGAAATATGGAGAAGACGAGAACGTCGTCGCTTGCGATGAGCGAACCATGTCCCGCTTTAGAGTCTTTGAAGTAATGCGGTGTGGAAAACCTTACTCCACAAGGGGAGCGTGGCCAGACGATGAACGTATGGTGTACGAACTTGAACTGCCGCTAATAGTAAAAGTAGAACAGATTTGACCACACCAAAAGTTTGGTTGATGCCAAATTTTGTTTTATTTTGAAAATTGTACTCTTTCGGAAGAGATTTGATGGCGTTAGAAGCGATAGAAAACTGAAAAGCCTACGAGGGGTCAGCTATGTAACTTAGGAGGAAGGAATTCCAGCTATGGCTGAGTCATCAAATCTCACGGTAGTCTTACTCACCTGTTCCTTCAAACCCAATGTCACAATGAACAGCAGGCGTCTCGCACCCCCTTCTCTACACCATAGAAAATAAACTTGACTTGTGCGAACTGAATTCACATCGTTTCTGCACAACGTCCGGCACGCTCAAACTAGAATTATGCGGCATTCGTCGACGCCTCCTCTTGTCTTCCTCGTGATATGTCTAACAGTGCTCGCGCTGGCATCTTCGGGGGACAAGAGGACGGAGTACACAGGTTGTGTTTCTACTTGTCAAGTAGAACGTTGTAACCCACATCCATCCCTGGTCCTTCCCCTTTCCTTAAGGATGACAAGATGGACGTGCACAGACGATTGTAAATATCTCTGCATGCACGAACTAACAGATCGGGACGTCGTGTGGGGCCACGACATTCATCAATATTACGGGAAATGGCCTTTTTGGAGGTTTGCAGGTATGCAAGAGCCTGCGTCCGTCGCGTTCTCTCTGTTAAACCTCTGGGCCCATGCGGCAGGAGGGATGAAAGTTTGGAAAACCGTACCGGCATCGCATGTCATGAGGCCGTACTACCTCATCTGGTGTCTTGCTAGCATAAATGCCTGGGTATGGTCATCAGTTTTTCACACCCGAGGTAAGCCTTTTCCCACCAAATGAAATATTGTCCTTATAGGATGAGTAGACACACCCACCACCGAAAAACTCGATTATTTTTCCGCTGCGCTTGCTATTCTCTACGCCTTGTACTACACCACCATTCGCCTTTTCCACCTCTACCCTGTCCCTGAACGCTCTCGGCTCTTGAGCCCCGCAAAATCACCAATGAATCACAAGCGGAAACTCCTATCGATCGTCTGCATTTTGACGTATCTGGGTCATATTTCCTATTTAACATTGCTACCCAGATTCGACTATGCTTACAACATGGCGTTCAATCTCGTCCTGGGAGTTCTTCATAATATCTTGTGGACGTTGTACACTCTACCGACCTCCATCTCCGTCCTAAAAAGATACCCCTCCCGTCCTAAGTCCTACCGCCCATCATTTGCGACAAGTGCGGGTGTAATTGTCGCTTTGACGACGCTAGCGACATCTCTAGAGTTGTTCGATTTTCCTCCATGGCGGCGAATTATAGACGCTCACTCATTGTGGCACGCAGTAACGGCTCCAATCGCCTTTTACTGGTACAGCTTTTTGGTTGACGATTCTCTTGATCCCAGCTGGCGTGAGCACCGCGCGTAGCATTTCTTCATGGGGTGTTACCCTCTGTAAGCTCATCGGCCGGGAATTAGATGATAGTTGCAAAACAATGAGGTCAATTCAGATTGCCACTGCAACGCCTGATTTTTCCTGCACAATTAACATTTTTCGGGATGCTTTTCGTGAGCTTCTCAGCTCAGTTTAAATTTCTCAGCGTAGATCACTTGTCACACATCGAAGGATGCAAACACTGATTTATTCCGACATCGAACACAAGATAGCTAATTGTCCTTGCTCCATTCCCTTCCAGCCTGTCGACAAAACCTCCATTTTCTGGTGGGACAGAGCATGACGCTATTCCAGGCTGTCGTACATATCAGTAAGTGGGACCGGTGCGATTGCTGGTCGATGCATACCTCAAGGCTTACTTGGTTAACTTGGTCAGTTCAATATTCTGAGCAACGAGCTGATTGGGGTTGTGCAGGTTGAGAGTGATGACGTCTGTGCCGCGGGAGGCTTCGAACCAATAGTAGACCTTGTTGTCGAGGTCTCGGATAGTGAACTTCTTGACGTCAGCGTCGGACGCTCTGAGAACGTATTGGGTAGTAAGGTCAAAGGGGCGCTTGTCGACTCCAGCTGCATCCTTGGTGAAGGTCGAAAAAACAAGTACGCGACCGCGCTCGACCCATCCGTCAAGGAGAACAACGAAAATGTTCTCGTTAGAGGCGTAGGGCGCGTAGTTGAATTTTCCTGTGTAAACTGACATGGCTCACAACTGTGGGGACGTATAGTCAACGTCTCTAGTATGGCGATTTGCTTCGTACCTTGTATGCTTGAGAGGTTGAGGGGCGGTAGTGTTGTTGGATATCTGGTTGGGTATTATGTGTGTGCCGTGCTTCTCTTTTATATCTCTTCAAATTTTGTAGCTTTGTGATACATGTAACACTTTCCACGCCAGACGCCACGACTAATGCTCCAACCGCACTAAGGCCAATCGCGTGTGGCGCCTTATGTCGTAAGTGTGGTGAGATACCTTGGAGAAACCACATCCTTGGGTGAATCTTACCCTTCTAATAGAGACGGGATTCGTATGCGTAGAAGATTCGCTCATTATCAGATTATCTGAGGTTCTTGATCAGTGTGCCATGAGGACTCATTTTTTGCCCAAGCCAGCATTGCCGTCAATTGTTTAACACTTTGTGGTGTCGACATCTGTACGCTAAATTTAGAAAGATGTGTCATGTCATGCGGATTGAAACACGTCCTGTCACGCCTTGAACGTTCGAATCACGTTTATTGTTATCACCATAAATCGTCATTTAGCGACAGACTGAAGAAAATCCGCTTGCACAGGAAACGTTATCGAAGAGATTGTCAGGATACATGCCAAGATTTCAGATCCTTTGCAATATCTGCCAAGAGCATTTACCTCTTCAAAGAATCTTGTTCTTAAAATGTGGTGTGTGTATCTTCAATATCAAACTGAGATCGTTAATGGAGTTGAGGCGTTCACAGGACATGGCTTCTGTAAAGAATGTCTGGACGAGAATGCCAGAACCGCAAGATCCATTTATAACGAAGCTAGTTGTGGCTCATGCCGGGCGCCCACTGGTGATCACGAGCCCCACCCCATATTCGCTACTTTCGCGGAATACTCAGTGGAGGAAAGAGCTGACTACGTTATAAAAGGGCTAGATAAAATTGATGAAACGTCACCTGCAAGTAGCGTGGAGAAGGCGGGACGCAAGATTCGAGAGGTAGAGAAAATGCTCCAGCTGGACGCAACAACTTCGGTACGTACGTACCCCATGACACACTCAAATTCACGAACTGACGTATCATGGAAAACTCAGAAGAAACTTCTACGGGCTGCACAGACACTTGACCAACGTGTGACGCCCTTATTTGCGGAGCTGGAGCGTATCAAGAAAGATAATGAAATCATGCGAGATGCATTGAAAGAGTCAAAGATCGATCTTGAAGTTACAGAGTTGTTGCAACGAGACGTGGATGAATTGAGCGAACTACTTTACGACGCGCAAAAAAGTCTTGCTTCCGAAAAAGAGGAAAACAACTGGTTGGTGATAGCTTCACGAAGGCAAGCAGCCCAAATTGCGGAAAAGGACGTCAGAATTCGAGAGTTGGAAGGTTTGGTTGAAAAACAGGAGAAAAAGGTACTCCATTCAACAGGGGCACTTCCCAATGAGGGAGTTCATTTCTTCATCAGATCGGGCTCCAGGCGACGAAGCTGAAGGCATTAAGTCGGAAATCCAAGCCTCCCGGCGAGTCTGTTCAAGATCCAGATGCCTCGTTACAGATCGAGCAACCTCCAAAGAATGTGGTATGCTTTCTTACTTCGTCTCATATTTTTGTTTAGAATGGCTGCATGATCAGGTGTGCTGAATGTGGTGCGTTACATACGTCCAAGTGAAAGACAGCCGTCATGGCAGCAAGCTAGCCAGCTCCTACATATCCCTGGTGAAACAAGTGGTGGAATTTAAGGGCTTGTACCTTTATTATGTACAATTTTATACATGTCGATTATAATAGAGTCGAGACTACTTATGGTGGTGGAACTCGCTACATGATTCTGGTATTTGACCCGAGTATTAAAATTTTACAAGCCGAGCATCGCCAACGTGACATCCCGAACATGACCCTCAAAATGATCATATCCAATGAAGCCAAGGTGTCCCTGTCCAACATCCGCAAAAACAACGCTCGACTGGTAGTTGTTCGTGCGCGAGTTCCAATATGAGGCACCTTTGGGTCTATACACAGCCATGGTGGGTTCTATTCCTGCAAGAGCCACTTTGCCTTCATCGGTAGCCTCAGGAAAATCCTGGTGCTTCTTCGTGAGCTGGTTTTGTGGGTTTTTGACCAGCTCTGTAGAACCTGGGTTTACGAGATCCCAAGAGAAGCCCCATGATTCAAAGAAAAACTGTTTCACCTCAACGATGGTGAGATCAACGGAGAATAACCCCCCGAAAACGACATTTCCACCAGCCTTGGAGTAGTCTACGATCTTGGATAGGATGTACGCGTTATTGGGGTCGGCAATTGCTCGACTTGTTACTAGGATGCCTACGAGGTCGGGTGAAGGCATAAGTTCCACCATCCGCTCATTCGATAGTTCGTGGACAACTTCGACCCTACGCCGCAACTCGGCAAAGAAGTTGGAAAAGATGTCCTCCATGACCTTGCTTAATCCAAACGAAAGAACCATCACAAACTTGCGCGATGAGGGCCCTGCAATTGGTGGTGGAGGGTCTAGGAGATCGAGGAGAGCAAGAACCACGTCGGTCGATTCTTCCTCGCCATTGACGTCCCCAATGTAACCCAAGTATCCTTTTCCGACACGCGTCCGCAGAACAGGGGATTCAAAACCAGGCGTGGCTGGTTTCGTAAAGACATCCCAGTCATCATCGTCATCATCCGATAGATCGCCACCTGCCAAGTAAACAATGTCCGAAGGGCGAACAGATTCAATGTTGACCGCTTTCATGCTGTAAGACTCTGGCAACGAGGGGTTCCGCTTCCCAGTTTCACTGGTCCAAACCGCGTCGAATTCGCTACGGCCATAAGACCCTCTCCTCCAACTCAACCCAAAGGCAGAAAAGAACTTGGACATTTCCGGCTTGGACGCCATAGAGGGAAACAAGCCTCCAACAACAAGTGTGCCCCCTGACTTGGTGAACTCAACCACCTTTGTCAAGATGCGTGAGTTCGTCGACTTGATGATGCCTGCATCAGCCACATATATCGCTCTGAGATCTGGAGATTGAAGAAGCTGTAGAGCTTGAGCTGAGGTCGAAGCAGTCCTGACTTCGTGGTTCTCTTTTAAAGTTGAGACCTGTTCTTCATGGATACGATGGAATACCTCTTCGTCTTCGAGAGTGATAATGAGGGTGAACTTCTTGGGAGATGGCAATGACCCAAAGCTGCTTAAAGCCTTCCCATTATTATCCTCTGTCTTGATACTTGTAGTTGGTGGTTCCAGTGAAGCCAGTGGTATGTTCGGGGTGTCCAGAAAGCCAAGCATGGCAAGAAGTGTATTTGTCGAGCATATTTCGCCATTGACGTCGCCAAGAAACCCAAGATGTCCCTGTCCAACGCGTGTGCACGCCGCCGGAGCTTCAAGCGAGTTTTTGATTTTAACTGGTGCGAAAACTAGAGACTCAAGTCGAGACTCTTCATTGGGTTTGTACATCGCCATCTCCGGGGAGATGCCACCGAGATGAAGCGTCTTCATACTATAGGCATTCGCTAGCGACGGGTTCCTGGCCGCAACCTCATTTGAAGGGTTGAGCACGAACGTAGTGCGGTGGTAGGCGCCGTACGTCCAACTGAGATCGAACGTTTGGCGGAAAAAGGCTTCCATTTCGCGACCAGAAACAAATGAGGCGAAGTTGCCCCCAATGGCAGCCGAGCCGCCCGACTTGACGTACTCCGCGAGCTTTGTGGCAGCCTTTTTGTTTTTGCGCTTGACGATTCCAGGGTCCGTAACCAAAACGGCTGCAAGGTCAGGCGATGAGAGCAGAGGGAGAGCCTCGGTAAGGGACTTTGCCTGAACAACTTTGACCTTTGCACAAATGGCTTTGAGGAAATGCTCGTGTATGCTAGAGAAGAATTCCTGGTTTTCAAGAGATAGCAACAGGACAAAGCGACTAGAAGCTGGAATCGTAGTTTTCGCTGGGGACTTTGCCTTTTGCTCGGTCTTGCTGACGAGAGCGCCATTCTCTTTTATGTGATTCGCGATTATCCTCCGACTTGCACGTCCTGCAACCCCGTGGACACTAGGAAGGTGACGAGCGAGGGAATTGAAGGCCCCAACATCAGTAGTCTCCTGTTTTGCAAACGCGAAGATTTCCTGTGCAGATGCAACTTGCTCTGGGTCATGCCACCAGCCATTCGAAGGCATGGCCCGTGACGCCTTCGTGTGTGAATACACGCATCTATTGGCACCAAATTTACATGTTCCAAGCAAGTAGTTGAGGCAAATATTCTTCCCACTACCATGCAGAAGGATAGTAAGAAAGAATACTGTAGGACAATGTGTAACTCACAGATTATCACGAACGCTTTTGTTGTCAGGTGCGTGGGAGTATGCACAGATCTCTCCCCTGTTGCATTCGAGTCTGTTATAAAAGCGGCAAGGAATCCCGTTCCCAATATGCTTGCAATCTTCTGAGTCAGAGTCCGAGAGTAAATCCCACGCTTCACCATCGTAATGCGGCCAGATGAGTTCGTCGGATGAATATCCATCTCCGACGTCTCCCTCAAAATCCGTGAGTTTTTCAATGGCTTCCAGTTCGTTACGCGCCTCAGTGCAGCTAGGATCCCGTGCTACAACTACCTCGAGATCTGCGCCAACGTTACCGCATGTATAATGGTGACGGTGGTAGGATCACGTACCAGCCATTGCAGCTCTGAACTGTTTCATTGCCTTCCTAGCCATCGCTCTCCGAAACCTAGCCTTGATCATCCGGGGATCGAATTGAAGAGCAGTTGTCGCTGCCCATGCAACCTCTTCATATCTTTCTTAACCAGTCAATTCTGAACAAAGACGCGTCATTGAAATGACAAACAGCTCAAGTTTCATATATGCTGCCGCTAAGTTGGACATTAGAACAGGCCGTGGACCGAAGAGCTCGACAGCCTGAGCATAAACGTGAGATGCGCCTTTATAGTCGCCCTCCTTAAATAGGCGGTTTCCCTTTGAGTAAAACGTAAGACTACGCGTATGAAGGTTAAACGTTAATCACTGAACTCACGTCGTTTTTTAGCTTCTCTGTCTCCTCCCGACGCCGGGCAGAGCTGATGACACGCTGTTCTTCGCGTTTTGCGAGGTCCCCATCTACAATCATTTCCTCATCGTCCACAACCGCAAAGCCGGTGAATTCCATGGAGGACTTATTCAAAAACTTGGTATTCCCCAGCGTCGGTAAATGGAAGGTACCAAGGGGGGTAGAATGCTCCAAGTTTTTGGGAGGTTTTATACATGTGAGTTACGTAATCACAAACGTCCTGCTCATGTCGTCACAATTTCGAAATTCAACTTGCAGCCGTCTTTTACTATCATCCCTCCAGAACGTCGATGTCAGAATCAAAGCGAACTGCTGGTTACCACGAATTGTCAGCCTGATCCTTGTTTAAGCCGAGCCGGTGTGTGACGGCGGCCTCACACTCCGATCCTGAAAACACCAAATTTCTAGTGTTCAATTCGCATGAACGCGATACTTCAACCCCGTTCTACTTGACCCACCGACTGCTTTTACCCGAGAGGAACATGCATCTTACTCTCAGTAGTCCTTCTCATGGTTGAGAACCCCAACACGGCTTTCCGTCCGAGACAACAAAACGGAAGCAAAAAACATCTAATCTCTGTAAGACCTGAGCCGAGTTTATCTACTTCCAATCGCGGACCAGCGGCTTGGTAATGACTCTCGCATCGCCGCAAGTGATTATCGCGTGAGTGCACGCCAAGAAAAATGACTTCCACTCACCCCAAACTTCCAGGTGCTTGCTCATCGCTTCATATATCAATCTAATTCTCTACACATACGAACTTTACCTCGCCTATCAATACTTAACATGGATGTGGGAAGTTTTCTGTCGTTTACTGGGGTAAGTCGTGGCCAGAGATCTCTTCAATGTGTTCACAATGCCCCGTTTAACAGGACAAACTGCACAATTACGAACCTCGCATTGGACTATCGTTTACGGGCGGATTGGGCACCTTTGTTGTGCAAACCTTCATGATCTACCGTTTATTGGACATGGTTAGCAAAGAATTCCACGAAATTCCTCATCTGTCTTGAATGCCTTTTCTGCTGGTACTTCGATCAAGATTATACCTGTATTCCTGTTTATGCTCGTCCTTGAAGTGGTGCGCCCTCCGGGTAGTCATAAACAAAATATGAAGCTGACCCTACTACTTTTTCAGTTTATCACTACTGCAGCGGCAACCGCCTGAAAACTCAATAGCCGTCACAAACACTTCCGTTTCGTAATGTAAGCCATTCGAAGAAAGATCTCATCCTACTCAATCGGTTTCTGTGCTCTCAGTCTTCATCATAGCGAGCTAGTGGCCGCAAACATATCCCTTACTTTCTGCCTTTCCTGGAACATCGGCCATCTCGAAATTTACAGCAAAGAGACTAAAAGGTGGGTGACTGTTAAGACGAAACTCTTTTGACTGATAACACCGAGGCGGGTTATCCGGATGCTCGTTGTGATGGGAATGGTGCCAACCGTATTGTCTCTGGCAACGCTCATGTCGTGAAATATATGCAACTCGAATTCTGGTACTCACATCTGTACAGCATCCATCGCAATAGGACTCCTGTTGGGACGAGTGTTCACGATTACTATGATATACGCCCTCCTCATTCGAGAGAAGCTCAGGGGTGATTCCCATTTACACTCGACCTTTACTGACACTGTTTCCGTGCCTTTTCCTGGTATGTTCACTTTTTGAGCGTGGGTTCTAAGCTTATCTCCTTATCAAAACAGGTCCTACGACACCACCTCCAAAACCCAACGACATTCAGGTATTGAATTTCTGTTCTGAGTGCTGATTGTGATTTAATTTGATGATACAGATTGGTAACCTCGCACGCTCCTACCCTCGTTCATTGCAAACCCTTCAGGTTGATGATACTACTCCGACCTTTACCTGACATGGTCTAAAGCTCAGCCTGGGTAGACTTCTCCAGCTTTCAATGATCTATCTTTTGTTACGATTTTTCACGGTGCACTTTTTAGGACTCACTGCACTCCTATTTCTTCGTTACACGATAGGACCAAGGCCAAACTGCACAAGCTGGCCTGGAGTTCAGGACTTCAAGTTGTCGAATCCTCCAACGCCGTTTCAAGTGAGTCTTCAAGGAACTAGACTTAATGATGAGTCTGCGGCCGCGCGCGGTAAGCTAAGCCGCAGGGGAAGATCGCATAAATGTACATACTACATATGTATCTGTCACAAGGGTGCGTAGCTGATAGAGGCAGTTTTTTGTATTTTGGGACACCACTTGGGCCCTTGTTTGGCAATAACCTTGATGGCCATGAAGTCATGGTAATCGTCCGATAAGATAATTTGTAAACTCTTACCTTGATGAGGACTACCCCGCTGCGCTCAGTATTGACGATCGCAGGTTCGGATTCTAGTGGAGGCGCTGGAATACAGGTACGTCGCGTCACCAGGCAGCGATACGAAGCCAAGTAACTCTACCCCTCTGCGCACTGACAGGCCGACCTCAAAACGTTCGCGGCTCATGGATGCTACGGAGCAAGTGCGATAACGGCCCTCACAGCTCAGAACACCCAAGGAGTACACGGGGTGCATCCGTGTCCTCCAGAATTTGTTGCCCAGCAAGTCAGTCCGCATGCGTTACTCCGATCCTTCCGACACCCGCAGGTTAAACAATTCCAAAGATACACTCTGTACTAGAGGATCTCGAAATCAATGCGATCAAGACTGGCATGCTCTATGACGTTGAAAATACCAAACAGGTAGTCAAGTCGTTGAAGGCTCACTACAAGAACAAGGCTTTACCTCCCTTGATTTGTGATCCCGTTTGCGTCTCAACGTCCGGACACACGCTTCTCCATCCCGAGGCTGTAGAGATACTGATCGACGAGCTCTTCCCTCTGGCTACTCTAATAACTCCAAACAAAGCGGAGGCTGAGCTGTTCTTGTCCTCCCGGAACCCGTTTGCGGACATCACGAGTCTGGAAGACATGCTGTCTGCTACCGAGGAGTTACTGTCATTTGGGTGCGCGGCCGTTCTCCTCAAGGGCGGTCACATCACATCGACGATGGCAGACGTCATTCGCATTTCTAGTGGGCATCCTGGTATCAATGTCGTTCGTCAGGGACTGTACGACGAGAATATGGAGATTCTTCAGACCGGAATTGACGTTGCCGACCGTCCTGAGCTGGTCGTTGATGTGTTGTACCAATCCAATGGGAAGAAGTCGTTGTTTGTCATGCCGAGAATCGAATCGACGAGTACTCATGGGACAGGATGCACGCTGAGCTCGGCCATTGCATGCGAA
>Ga0307507_10006931_pt1 | contig 16870 bp, 12 predicted proteins | sample 7_EM_MG_FD_207223 | JGI IMG/M metagenome (GOLD analysis project Ga0307507, IMG submission 207223) | Populus trichocarpa ectomycorrhiza microbial communities from riparian zone in the Pacific Northwest, United States - 7_EM | ecosystem: Host-associated > Plants > Roots > Unclassified | place...
CGCTGCACGTAGTCTTTGTACCTAGATGACGAATCAAACAAAGCACATGAACAAAAAAAAAAAAAAAAAGAAAAAATAAAAGAACAAAAGGCATGAGATTTGGGTTCTTCACGCAACCATCTAAGTTCTTTCATACACTATACTTTCAATACCAAAATGGTTATGTATGAAACTTCTGGGAACCAAGACACGACTGTGTTATATGAGCCTAGGGATCGACGTTGCTAGAGAGGAGTCAACGGACTTAGCTATCGCAACACCTATTGGGCAAAGAAAAAGTGATCGTTAGGAAACTATCGGTTACCTGCTGCAAGTATTACCCGCTGAGAAGAGGATTGTAACATTTTGTTGGGTCAACCAGCAGCACCTAACAAACAGACAAAACGGAGACCAATAACGAAAATGACATCGACCCCTTGCGGAAATTCTCGACCTATCATCACTAGGAGAAGGACTTGAAAGGGCCTTAACGCAAGAGAGGGCACCGAGCCCTACAACACTAGAGCCACCATCACCAATTGGATCTGAAGAAATAGAAGAACCAGGAAGGATACGACGAAACACGATGGCGGCTACAGCAGAACAAGGAGGAGCTACATCCTCGGACACAACCCCGATCATAAGCCCAAACCAGATGAGACAAATCATCACATCCCTAAGTGGAGGGACGAGGAAACCCAAAGCCAAGGAACCTGAGGTTTACCGAGGAGAACGACAAAAACTACGAGGATGGCTAGCCCAACTCATAGTGTACTACAGGACAGGAGGGTGGCAAAACGGCCACGATGAGGAAAAGATCCTCTGTGCAACAAGCCTGCTAAGGGACGACGCAGGAACCTGGATCACACCATACGCAGAAGAACGAATCACCCCAGCATTGGACAATTGGGCATGGTTCAAACCGGAATTACGAAGACAATTTGGCGTGATCGACGCCAAAGGAGAGGCAAGGATCAAACTGAAGAAAATGAAGCAAGGCAAACGATCAGTTACTGAATACTGGAACGAATTCCGCCTAGTGGCTAGCGAAGCCGAGTTGGACGACTCGACTGGAGGAGAACTGCTTCTAGGAGGAATGACCGTAGAATTGCAAAACGCCTGGGGAGCTAGCAGCGAAGAATCCGCGGACCTCGAAAACCCTAGCCCAATGGGCAATCAAGAAGGAGACCAAGTTGGCAACGGTCAGGCATATCCAAGGATCGCCACAGACAAGAAGCGTCCAACGAGAAACGATCACACCACGAAACCCCGGTGGGACATACCCACCCTCAAATAATGGCAATGAGAACTACGGCGACCCCATGGAACTGGACGCGACTCGAAACCGACCGAGATTCAACATCTCGAGAGAAGAATTCCAAAGGAGGATACGAGAACAACTATGCCTCAAGTGCGTACAACCTGGAAACTTAGCCAGGAGTTGCCCGAAAAAAGATGGACCCAAACCATTCAACGCACAATCCAGGAGCTGGCAACCCTTGAAGAAAACCGCCCCTTGTCAAACCAGACGAAAGATTAGGGAAATCGAGGTCGAACAGGAACCCGAACAGTCGGGAAACGACGACTGTCCCCAGTAAGAGATGGTTTGAGGGAAAGACCCGAAAGAAAACCCATCATCATGGAGAACTACTACGCGGCACTCAACTACACAGATACACGCGAAAACGACAATGACCATATTATGGTCAAAATACAACTACACGGCGAAAAAGAGTCAGTCACTATCAACGACATGATTGACTCAAGAGCAACGGAAGACTTCATAGAGAGAGCAGTCTGCAACAAACACGGGATCAAGATGATTAAAGCAAAAAAGCCCCCGGAGATTTACCTTGCGGACGGAAAACCAGGCGCTATGGGCCCCGTTACCCATATGACGAAAGTACCTATGGACATTAGTAGCCATAGGGAATTGGCAACCTTCCAAGTGGCAAATCTCCAAAACCATGAGGTCATTCTCGGGATGCCATGGTTGAGAGAACACAATCCAACATTCAATTGGAATGACAAAAGGATCACAGTCAACAGCGAATGATATACGACTTGGTTTCTCAAAAGTTCGCCTGTTGCATATGCGGTACCCGAAGATAAAGCCCTGGAAGACAATCTCATCGCCAGATTCTCCAAGGTCCAGGCCAAGAAAGGTCCGACGACCAATGACCAGAGTGTCAAAGTTAAGAAGCTATCCGCTGAGGCCAGAGTGCCCATGAAGGGAACAGCAAGAGCGGCAGGACACGACCTGTACGCTAATGAAGGAAACGACGTTCCTGCCAGAGGGCAAGCAATTGTTGGGAGGGGGATAGCTATTGGATTACCTCACAACACCTATAGACGAATTGCACCACGAAGCAGTCTAGCTGTCAAACATCGACTCACGACAAATGCAGGGGTGATAGACTCCGACTACAAGGGAGAAGTGAAGGTGGTCCTAGCCAACCTAGGAGCCCAACCATACCGAGTAGAAAAAGGGGATCGGATCGCACTACTGATCATCGAACAAATCGACAACAGAGAACTACAAGAGGTAACTTAGTTGGACGATACCGACAGAGGGGATCAAGGATTCGGGAGCTCCAACACCACCATGGACCAAAGGGTCAAGGGGAAGGAGGCCAAACCAAAAGTGGAAATCAACAAGATATCGGCAAGAGCCTTCGGACAGTTCTACCGAAGAGGAGAAACAACGGGCATCCTAAGATGGGACAAAGTCGACCACGAAATACAGCTGGAAGCTATCAACATCAGCCCAGAGCTGGCGACAAAGAACAAAAGAAACAACGAGGACCAAGATGTCAGGGACACGGTTCCACGAGAATATCCTCACCTGTTAGATGTATTCTAAAAATTATAAAACACGACTGTACCACCATACCGACCAGCGATTGATTTGGGAATCGAGCTGGAAGAAGGAGAAACAGTACCCAGCAAACAGATCTACGCCCTCAGTTACGACCAACTGCAAGCACTTCATCGATACATTAAACAAAACGAGGACCGCGGGTGGATCCGAAGGGTGAAGTCAGGAAGGGCTTCGGCAATCAGGTTTGTCAAAAAGAAGGACGGCAAACTCAGACTATGTGCCGATTACCGGGCCCTCAATGAAGTTACAAAAAAGGATCGACATCCACTCCCACTCATTACCGAAGCCCTAGACAGACTACGAGGAGCCAAATACTTCCCAAAGCTCGATATCAAGGAGGCTTACCACAACATTCGAATCAGAGAAGGAGACGAATAGAAGACTACCTTTTCAACAAAACTGGGAACCTACGAATATCTATTGATGCCATTTGTGCTATGCAACGCACCAGCAGCGTTCCAACTATCGATCAATGAGGTCCTTATGGAACACATCGACATGTGTTGCATCCTCTATCTGGATGATGTACTAATATATTCAAATACCCTACAACAACACTTAAACGACGTCAGCAATATCCGCGAAGCAATACGAAAATCAGGGATGCAGGTCAAACTATGCAAGTGCGAATTCCACCAAAGCGAGAAGGAATATCTAGGATTTATCATTGGACAAGAAGGGGTCAAGACAGACCCAGTCAAGACATAAGCTATATGGGACTGGACGACCCCCAAGAAAATAAAGGAAATCCAATGCTTCCCAGGTTTCTGCAACTTCTACTGACGATTAATAGAAGGTTTCAGCAGGACGGCCAAACCACTATATGCAAGAACAAAAGAGGAATGCATTGGCAACTGGGAATGGGGAGACAAAGAACAGCAAGCATTCGACGAATTAAGGACGAAGCTCACCATGGCCCCAGTACTGGTTTATGTCGACCACCTCGCACCGAGCAAAATCGAAACAGACCCCTCGAAATAGGTCTGCTCCGGTATACTGTCACAACAATGCCAGGACTGAAAATGGAGACCAGTGGTGTACCGATTTAAGACAATGTTGGACGCCGAATACAACTATGACATACACTATAAAGAACTACTGGCGATAGTTCAAGCATTCCACGAATGGAAAAGATACACAAGAGGAAACCCCAAACAGATACGGGTCCTGACAGACCACAAGAACTTGGTCACCTTCATGACGACAAAGGAACTAAACGAACAACAAGCGCGATGGATGCAAGAACTAAATCAATACAAGTTCAAAATCGAATACCGGCCAGGAAAGGAAGGAGGAAAACCAGACGCCCTCACAAGAAGAGAAGGGGACCAACCCACAGCAGGAGACAAGAGACTCACTCGAAACGTGGGAATCTTACTGCCAAAAGGACGATACTGGGATATCCCGGACACCGAAGAAATCAAGCTCTACATGTTGGAAACGACCGAGTTTTGAGACAAGAACGAAGGAGAGATACAGAAAGCAAGCAACGACGACGCAAAAATCCAAGACATCAAAAGAAACTTGGATGAAGGAAGAAAAGAAATGAAAGGAGTAGCGCAATGGCTATGCCAATGCAAAGACGACCTCTTATGGTACCAAGGAAAGATTTGGATACCAAACGACAAAGGGATACGAACCGCTCTTATCACTAAACACCACGAACGCCCACATGCGGGGCATGGCGGATCAGCAAAAGCAACCGAACTCATTAACCGACGATATTATTGGCCCAAGATAAGAGAAGATATCAAACGATTCATAAAGAATTGCGACACATGTCAAAGAACCAGAGTGGTCCGACATGCACCCAACGGATTGCTACAGTCAAACGAGGCAACCGATTGACCATGGAAATCAATCGCTATAGACTTCATTACGGACCTGCCAAAATCAGAAGGATATCACACCAGACTGGTGGTCATCGATCGGCTGACCAAAATGAGCCATTTCATTCCATGCTCGAAGGACCTGGAAGCACGGCAGTTCGCCCATCTCTTCATAAGGGAGATAGTCAGGCTACACGGACTACCACACGATATCATCACCGACAGGGGGACGCTATTTACATCAGATCTATGGAAATAAACGACGGGTAAATTAGGAATCGAATGACGACTCAGCACGGCGTTTCACCCACAAACAGACGGACAGACGGAACGAACCAAGGCCATATTGGAACAATACCTCCGAACCTACATCAACTATCAACAAGACGATTGGTGTGGTTACCTACCATTGGCAGAATTTGCATACAACAATGGCTATCAGGAGAGCATAAAGAACACACCCTTCTTTGCGAATTGTGGAATCAACCCCGAATACGAGATGATGGGTCATCTGATCCAAGGAAAACAGACCAAACGGGAAGAAAGGACTCAATTACATGAGTCATTAAAACACGCGATGGTGGCCGCACACTTACGACAAAAAGAATACTACGCTCTACACAGAAAACCCGATCCGAACCTACAATCAGGAGATCTGGTGTGGTTGCTGCTACGGAACATCAAGAGCACAAGACCATCGAAGAAACTGGACTACAAGAAAATCGTAGGATTTAAAATCTTGGCAAAGATTGGAACAAGCGCATATAAGCTGGCCTTACCACCCTCGATGGCCATACACAACACATTCCATATCTCCCTCCTGGAACCTTACCAAGAACACAGATTCCCCACACAGATCAAAGAACCCCCTCCTCCTATCCCGATAGAAGGAGAAGGCGAATACGAACTCCACGATATCATTAACTGGCGACTCCCCTACAACAAGCTCCAATACCGAGCTAAGTGGAAAGGCTACTCACCAGAACACGATAAAGTCTGGTACCCCGCAGAAAACTTGAACAATGCAGAACACATAGTCCAACGATTCCACCGGCGCTACCCAGGAAAGCCCGGAGTGGATACACATCACGATCAACAGATCTTCCTCTGCACCTCCCCCCGTCGTCAAACAAGAACCACGCTCACACACACCGGAGAGCGACGCCCAGCGCACCACTCACAACGCTAGCCTCACTAGCCCAGCATACTCGGGCTCTCCAAAGAGGGAGGTAGCGCACGCCTCCATGAACTGGACGGACTGCACCAATGATGGATCCCAAATCCATATTGGCGAGAAACAAGGGTCAGGCTGGTACCCACAATTCACCAGGAGATCGAGAAAACCAAGTGTCACCCACGACCACGACTGGCGACAGGAAATGGAAGCAAACCCAGGAGAGAACTGGGCTGCACAACAACCTCGCCGGAGAAGAGCCAGAAGGGCTCATAACCAAATCACGAGCTGCGAGCATTGTTTTAACGACAATTACAACAAACACCGATGGGAAAAGGTGGACGCCGGCTATCTCCCCCGCCAAGTGGGAGAGAAAGCGACACGGTCAAAGAATGACAGAAGGGAACACAAGAAGAGAACAGCCGTGAGGACACGCCTGGAAGGAGAGCGGAGCGAAAAAAGCAGTTGTTCCGGACGGGGAAGGTCTGGAAAAAACGATCTCGGACCTCCGCAGCCCACTCGATTGCGCTGCACAAACCATTGTCGCAAAAGACAAGGACCTCGAACGACTTGACAAGGAAAAGGAAAACCTCCAACAAGTCTAGAATCGAACCAAAGAGAGGATGCGCCAAATCGGTGGTGTGCTGTGGAAGGAACAAGTTTAGAATCGAGGGACCGATGCAAGAGGGAGAAGGGAGCTAATGTCACAAACGGTGACTAAGCAAGGAAGACTCTCACATGACTAATAAATTATTAGTCATTGGTTTGTTATCTTTCACACTATGAGATCAGTTGACTCTTAGGTTTTCACATGACGACGCAATAGCGTGTCATTGATTTATTGTTATTGGTTGATAGTTGACATGACGCACGATTGTGGTCATGTGGTTTATGTATTTCGCACATGACTCATAGTTATGAGTCATGGGTTTCGCGCATGTGACCCCGTTAGGGCACATGACAGGTTTCATGAGTTTTGATTGGTTGCGAGATATGGCGCAGATGACTCGGACAAGTCAGCTGATGGATTGCACACTATGACTCACTATGGGTCATGAGTCGCGTGACACGAGGGTATGAGTCACGCAGGGTTAGGGTTGAGGGAAGAACCCCTATATAAGGGCACCCTTGGGGCATCAGATTTGGGTCACGAACCATCTCCCCTACACACCCGGCGATTGAAATCTCAACACCATGAGAATTCATCGTCAACACCCACCACCACCGCACTCTCCGTGAGCTGCACCCTCCCCCTCACGCCTTACTTCCCTTATCATGTCCTTCGGCCCTGGCGTCCTTGTTTCTAGGGGTCGTTTGGCTCTATCACCCCCTCTCTCCGCTTGCGCTTCCCTGCCTCGCTTAGCGTTTGCACAGTCGGCAACACCTTCTCGCCCATCTTACAGACGGCTGGGACTACAGTTCGCAGTAGGAGAAAACTTTTCAACAGGCCACAGTCGATTTCTCCATTCTCTTCACCCTTGCTAGAGGCTGCCTAGTCAGACACGCACACGGTTACCGATAGTTTCCACAGTTATTGGGTCTACCCCTCCCCTCCCACTACAGGTCTCGTCCCGTTGCCCGGTTACACCTAAAATCCACTCCCTCAGCTGGCACCCTACTGCCTCTTTACCTTATGACATCCTCACGATTTCTCCACGGTCGCACCCCTCGGTTACCCTCACTCGTCGTATTGCACTGCCTCGGTGGCGGATGTCAACGCCTTGGGTTCTTATGTAATGGTTGCACGGTCGCGCTGCTTTTGTGGCGCATTGCTTGATTCTAGTGGCCTCCCGCACCCCCTATTGTTCTTCCTTCATTGTTGTTACTTTAGGTTTCGAGAAGTGGTTATAACAATTATTTATTTTGTTGGTGTCTACGGCAAGGGTTTTCCTGTTGATTTCTCCCCATGTACTTATTTGATTTTCTTATTCCGCCCCTTTAGTCGGAGTTTGATGTCCTATTTTGCGTGGCTGGTGTGCGGTTGGTTCCAGACCAGAGGAACGTGGGTCCATGGTTTTTTCCCTGGCGCTGGTTGGTTAGTTATAGGAGGTTTTTTTATGCCATAGCTTGCGCTGTATGCACTTTTTGTACCTAGAAGACGAAACAAATCTAAGATGATAAAAAAAAAAAAAAAAAAGAAGAAAAAAGGCATCAGATTTGGGTTCTTCAAGCAACCATCTAAGTTCTTTCATACCCTATACTTTCAATACCAAAATCGTTCTCTATCATACTTCTGGGAACCAAGACACGACTGTCTTATATGAGCTTAGCGATCGACGTTGCTAGATAGGAGTCAACGGACTTAGCTATCGCAACAGCTATTGGGCTAAGAAGAAGTGATCGTTAGGAAACTATCGGTTACCTGCTGCAAGTATCACCCAGAGAGAAGAGGATTGTAACAATAAGTAAGGCGGGGAGGCTGGGGTGCAGCTCGCTGAGAGTGCGGGGGTGGTGGATGTTGACCATGAATTCTCATGGTGTTGAAATTGCAATTGCCGGAGGTGTACTGGAGATGGTTCATATGTAGTGAAGATGGTTGGTCCCCAAATCTCATGCCCTGAGGGTGCCCTTATATAGGAGTTCTTCCCTCAACTCTAACCCTTTATGACTCATGCTCTCGCAACACACGACTCATGACTCGGAGTGAGTCATAGTGTGAACTCCCCCAGCTGACCCGTACCAGTCACCTGCGCCATATCTCGCAACCAATCAAAATCCATAAAACAAGTCATCCGCTCTAATGTGATTACCTGTGCAAAACCCATGACCCATGGCTATGAGTTATTTGCGAAATAGCTAAACCACATGACCACAATCGTGAGTCCTGTCACTAAACAACTAATAACAATAAACCAATGAAACACTATTGCGTCGTGCCCTGAAAACCCGGGGTAAACAGATTCCATAGCATAAAAGATAACAAACCAATGACTAATAATTATCAGTCATGGGAAAGTCTGCCTCGCTTAGTCACACTTTGTGACACCCACTTTCTCGCCAAAGTTGATTAGCCAAAATCGAGGTCTGTATGCTGAGCATCTGAAGCTAAGGAGACACAGGATATTCACAACGCAAATCTCCACTAAGGACGCAAATTGATGTCCAGCTTATATCTGAATGCACCGGCCACTACCACCAAAGTATCAGGACACTCTGGACGCAATGCCTATTCTCAGGATACAATGTTCATCCTCAGTACGCAACACCTCTTCTTTCCGCTATGTTTCCTATCATCGGAAATCAAAGCAACTGTCGACTATTTACCCGTTCCTGACCTAGGTTCCAATATCATTTACACATATAGATGTCATTGCAATAGTCTATTAAATATCTAATTCTACTTCTCTAGCTAATGTTAATCTTATATGTATATAAATGTCTCACCGGACTTATCACTTCTCCAGGCCGGGAATTTCTGATACCTCTTCCTGGCCTCGTAACTTTATAAATATTGATTCCCTAGCAATATGCCCTATACAGGTGTCTAGCGGGCGATTAGCACCACGACCTCTAGGAAACAGAATTAGAATACGCCAAGCAGTTGTGAAGGAATCTACCAGCGAGTAAAGTTCAACCAGGGTGATCTAGATTCTCTCCACAGAGGACAGCGATTTTATGGATTTTGATGCAACCATGATACAATTTATACCACTGTGTAGCTGACATCCAGTGCAACAACCTGCAAAGAAGCGAATCGAACTCTGTGGAGCAGTTGGGGAATGATATGCCATTGACTATTTCCAATCTCAAGCCCTGTAGCTCTATGAGTATACACAGTGTAGAGATGACCCTTATACCGGCCTGTAGCTAGTGTCAACCTGAGTATTCACCCAGTTAGAGATCTCAAATCAGTGAAGTAGTTGTCGAGTTGACCATAAGGGCGGCAACCAGGGATGAGGTTACCATGGAAAAGTTCAGAGTCCCGTCGCGTCAAAGGCTAAGTGCTTAAAAACCAGCACAACAATTTGTTCTAAAGATTCTCATAGGTATCACTCGCTTTGGGCTTTGAGACAGGAGTGACCTGGCATTTCGGCTTTCTGAAAGATCAAGATCTGAAAATAGAATCTTTAGCGAAATATTAAGATTAGGCCCGAGGGTATGTTAGCTCTCTCACTTTGCCCTACATCAGTAAAACATATTTCAAATCATGCGTATTATACCTACCTCCATGTAGCAAGTGACATGGCCAGGTACCACTATACCTCCCAGTCCTTCAAAGACATCAGATTATACAAAAGAGCCGTCAAGTTACAGCGGGGTAAGTAATATTACTGCAAGGTTCCGGAAGATACTGGTGACACGGAAACCTACATGGGGTACTGATAGGGTACCTACGATGCTCAAGCGTTCAAGCGTCCTGGGTGGGTCATAGAGTACTACCTAGGCTCTGGTGTGGAATATTGTATGGCCCCTACTTCTTAGATTTCCTCCGGTATTGTTGGTATATTCCTGAGTTTCTCCATTGTAGACGGTTGCCTCCTGGAGTCCCCTGGGGAACTCTGCTCATCCTAAATAGCCTGGGTGGGAGTACAGAAGTCCAGTATTGTTAGTGTACTAAGGGGTTTTTCCATTGTAGACAGTTGCCTCCAGGAGTCCTCTGGAGTACACTGTTTGCTCTATAATACAAGTGTGAGGGTACAGAAGGGCCGGGTATATTAGCCGTTACTTAAGTCACATTTTCCGTTTGCTGGGGCCTTTTTACAAATACCTAGCCCACTAGAGAGAAAAGGCTCTGGAGGGGCGCAATAGGACGCTGGGAGGCCTGAATAAGACTCTGGGAGATATGAATAAGAATCTGGGAGGTGTGAATAGGACTCTGAGAGGCTCACCTAATTTGAAAGTAGTGCCGAGATTTTCCAACACACCACCCATTTCCCAGTTCTGTTGTGCTGCTGAAAGGCCGCTTTGACCCTTTCTTCAACTAACTCTCTACCTAAACTATTAGTACTTTATTTACTGCTCACAAAAGCGAGAACTCTGAGTGATGTGAGATGACTAAGTCTTATGACAGACTTAGCATAGTGTCAACAGGAGGCATTCAGGTATGATTGCGCCGTCTAAAGCTGACATTAAGTAGAGATACCAGTATTCTACATGATATCTCGGGCCGCAGAGCTCCAAGCAGGGCTGGAGGACCACCATTGGAATCCCCTCAGCAAGAGCCTTCATTTGGGCCATCAAATGTCCGATTTGGACAATCTTCGAGGTTACTTCTCTACACCTTTAGACCTTGGCAGAACTTTGAAGTCTACTCACTATACGACACGGTATCATAGGCTACAGGCATTCGATCATCAGGCAGATACCTGTGGTAGATTCCCCTCTTCGGAAGCATTCTTTAGAGCCTCTAAACGTCCTATTTGCACCATTTGCAAGACCTCCTATGCACACTTTTACACATGGGCGGAATTTTGGACCTTGCATTATCTGACATGATTACTTAGGCTACAGGCATGCTATCGACAGGCAGATACCTGCGTTGGATCCCCCTCATTGAGAGCGTTCTTTCGAGCCTCTAAACGTCCTCTTTACACCATTTTCAAGGTCCCTTCTTTACGCTTTTTGACTTGGGCTGTTACAATCCTCTCTTCTACGGGTTATGCTTGCAGCAGGTAACCGATGGTCTGCTAACGATCACTTGTTCTTAGAGCGATAGCTGTTGTGATAGCTAAGTCCGTTGACTCCTAACTAGCAAAGTTGATCGCTAGGCTCATATAAGACAGTCGTGTCTTGGTTCCCGAAAGCGTGATAGATAACGATCTTTCTATTAAAAGTATAGTGTATGAAAGGACTTAGATGGTTGCGTGACGAACCCAAATCTCATGCCCCGAGGATGCCCTTAACCAGGGGTTCTTCCCTCAACCCTAACCCTGCATGACTCATGTCCTCGCGTCACGTGACTCATAACTCATAGTGAGTCATAGTATGAAATCCATCAGCTGAGTCGTCTGAGGCAGCTGCGCCTTATCTCACGGCCAATCACAATCCATCAAAGAAGTCATGTGCCCTAATGGGGTCAGATGCGTGAAACCCATGACTCATAACTATGAGTCATGTGCAAAATACATAACCACGTGACCACAATCGTGCGTCATGTCAAATATCAACCAATAAGAATAAACCAATAACACGCTATTCCATCGTCATCTAAAATCCTATGAGTCAATTGATCTCATAGCATGAAAGATACCAAACCTATGACTAATAACTATTAGTCATGTGAGAGTCTGCCTTGCTTAGTCACAATTTGTGACATTAGCTCACTTCCCCCTCTTGCATCGGTCCCACGTTGCTAAACTCCTTCTTTCCACCGCATTCCCCCGTTGTGGCGCATCCCCTGTTTGGCTCAATTGGAGGCTTGTTGGAGTTTTTCCTTCTCCTTGTCGAGGCGTTCGAGGTCATTCTCTTTCACCACAATGATTTGGGCGGCGCGATGGAGTCGGCTTCAGAGTTCCGAGATTTTCCCTTCTAAGGCGTCCACGTCCGGAATGGTGTTTTCGCTCCCCTCACGACCTAGCCGTGTCCTCAGCGCTTTTCTCTTTTCTTGTTCTCTCATGTGATTCTTTGACAGGGTCCCTTTTTCACCCCCTTGTCTGGGGTAGTATCCGGCCTCCACTTTTTCACACCGGTGTCCATTGCAACTGTCGTTTCAATGGTTCTCCCAGCTCGTGATGTCCCGATGGGCCCTTCTCACCCTACCCTGACGAGGTTGTTGGGGGGCCCAGTCCACTCCTAGGTTTGCTTCGATCTCTTCTCGCTAATCGTGGTCCTGGGCGACACTTGGTTTTCTAGATCTCCTAGTAAATTGTGGGTACCAGCCTGACCCTTGTTTTTCACCAAGATGTATCTGGCATTCGTCATTGTGGCAGTCTGTCCACCTGATGGACGCGTCTGTCACCTCCGGTCTTGCTGAGCCCGAGTAGTCTGGGCTAGTGTGGGTAGCGTTGCGTGCACTGTCCTAGGCCTCGCTCCCTGGGGCGTGCGAGCCTTGTTCTTGTTTGACAACAGGGGAGGTGCTGATGACGATCCGTTGATCGTGACATGTATCCATTCTGGGCTTTCCTGGGTAGCCCCAGTGGAATTGTTGGACTGTGTATTCTGCATTGTTGAAGTTTTCTGCCACGTACCAGACTTTGTCTTGTTCTGGTTAGTCTCCCTTCCACCTAGCTCGATATTGGAGCTTGTTGTAGTGGTGTCGAGACTCGATGATTTGGTTGAGTTTGTATTTGTCTTCTCCTTCTATTCGGATAGGTGGAAGGGGTTCTTTCATCTGTGAGGGAAATCAGTTGTCTTGGTTAGGTTCAAGGAGGGAGATGTGTAACGTGTTGTGTATGGCCATTGAGGGTGGTAAAGCCAGCTTATATGCGCTTGTCCCAATCCTGGCCAAGATTGTGAATAGTCCGATTTTCTTGTATTCCAACTTTTGTTCGTTTGTCTCCTGGTCTTGATATTGCGTGGCAACAACCAGACCACATCTCCTGATTGTAGGTTCGGATCGGGTTTTCAGTGTTAATCGTAATATTCTTTTTGTCGTAATTGGGCTGCCACCATCTTGTTTCTTAATGACTCATGTAACTGAGTCCATTTTTCTGGTTTCGTTTGCTTTCCTTGAATCAAATGAGCAATCATTTCCTATTCGGGGTTGATGCCGTAGTTTGCAAACAATGGTGTATTCTTGATCGTCTTCTGATATCCGTTGTTGTATGCAAATTCCGCAACGGGTAGGTAACCACACCAATCGTCTTGTTGATACTTGATGTATGCTAGTAGGTATTGTTCCAGTATACCATTGGTCCGCTCGGTTTGTCTATCTGTTTGTGGATGGAAAGCCGTGCTGAGTCTTCCTTCGATTCCTAATTTCCCCGGGGTTTCTTTCCATAGGTGTGAGGTGAATATTGTCCCCCTGTCGGTAATGATATCATGTAGCAGTCTGTGTAGCCTGACTATCTCTTTCATGAAGAGATTGGCAAACCGCCGTCCGTATAGATCCTTCAAGCATTGAATGAAATGGCTCATTTTGGTCAACCTGTTGATGACGACCAGTATGGTCTCATATCAGTCCGATTTGGCCAGGTCCGTAATGCAGTCCATAGCTATTGATTTCCATGATCGATTGGGGGTGTCGTTTGAATGTAGTAATCCGTATGGTGCGTGTAGGACCACTTTGGTCTTCTGACATGTGTCACAATCCTTTATGAATTGTTTGATGTCTTCCCTTATATTTGGCCAATAGTATCGTTGATTGATGAGTTCCGTGGTTTTCGCCGTTCCACTGTGTCCCGCTTGTGGGGTGTTGTGGGGTTTGGCTATAAGAGCTATCCTTATTTCTTCGTTGTTTGGTATCGAGATCTTTCCTTCATAGCATAAGAGGTTGTCCTTCCACTGACATTACCCTAGTGCTATTCCTTTCATTTCTTTCCTTCCTTCATCCAAGTTTCTTTTGATACTTTAGATTTTGTCGGCGTCCTTGCTTGCCTTTTGTATTTTTCCTGCATCCTTGTCTCGAAATTTGGTTGTTTCCAATATGGCGAGCTTGATTTCTTCAGTTTCTGGGATATCCCACTATGGTTCCTTTGGTAGTAGGATCCTCACATTTCGGGTGAGTCTCTTGTCGCCCGCTGTGGGTAGGTCTCCGTCACTTCTCGTGAGGGCGTCTGGCTATCTCCCTCCCTTCCCTGGTCGGTATTCGAGTTTGAAGTTGTATTGGCTTGGTTCTTGCATCCATCGGGCTTGTCGTTCACTTAGTTGCTTCGTCGTCATGAAGATTACCAAGTTTTCATGATCGGTCAGGACCCGTACTGTTTATGGACTTCCTCCCGTGTATCGTTTCCATTCGTGGAAAGCCTGACCTATTGCCAGTAGTTCCTTGTGGTGTATGTCTTAGATGCATTCGGCATCTGACATTGTCTTGGATTGGTATGCCACTGGTCTCTATTTCCCGTCCTGGTATTGTTGCGATAGTATACCGGAGCAGACATATTTTGTGGCGTCTATTTCGATCTTGGTTGCTGCGAGGGGGTCGCAGTAGACCAGTACTCGTACTGTCGTGAGTTTTGTCCTTTATTCGTTGAATGCGTGTTGTTCTCTCTCTCCCCATTCCCAGTTGCCGATGCATTCCTTCTTTATTCTCGCGTATAGCGGTTTGGCTGTCCTGCTGAAACCTTCTATAAATCACCTGTAGGAGTTGCAGAACCCAACGAAGCATTGCATTTCCTAGATTTTCTTGGGGGTGGTCCAGTCCCGGATGGCCTGTGTCTTGACTGGGTCTGTCTTGACCCCTTCTTGTTCGTTGATCAATCCTAGGTACTCTGTTTCGCTTTGCTGCAATTCGCGTTTAGATGGTTTGACCTTCATCCCTGATTTTCGTATTGCCTCGAGGATGTTGCTGATGTCTTTTTGGTATTGTGGTCTGGTGTTCGAATATATGAGTACGTCGTCTGGTAGACGATGCAACACATGTCGATGTGTTCCATCAGGACCTCATTGATCCATCGTTCGACCACCACATCAGAAAAAATAATACTCGGCGCCTGGTGCGCCCAGTGCGTCTGGCGCATCTAGCACACTTAACGTCAATCGAGAATCAGGACGCAACTACTAGTTCCGCTCACTCAGGACGCACCTGGCGCAACACTTTATCTTCCTGAACGCACCTGGCGCAACATCTAATCTTCCAGAACGCACCTGGCGCAACACCTAATCTTCCTGAACGCACCGGGCGCAACACGACATCTTCAGGAAAAGAGTCAAGGGTTCCCCCTTTACCCGTTCCTGACCTAGGTCACAACACTGATACATGATTAAAAGTTTATTTCAATGGTCTATTATATTTCTAATTCTACTAGTCTAGCTAAGTGATCTAAATACAGGCGTCACCTTCCCAGCTTCCTCCGGGCACACACTCCTCCGGCAGTGCTACAATAGAGACCACCTCCATACAAGACAGCGAAATCCTGAGTTTTGATGCGACAGGTACGTACCTTATACCGGCGTGTAGCTAGCGTCGAGCCCAACAACCTCCCGCAAACAGAATCTGAATCCATCAAGTAGTCGTAGAGTAATCTGCCATCGAGTAAAGTTCCACCAGCATGGTACCTCCAGAGTGGACAGCGAAATCCTGAGTTTTGATGCGACAGGGACGTACATTCTACCGGCGGGTAGCTGGCGTTGAGTCCAACAACCTCCCGCAAACCGAATTCGAATCCGTCAAGTAGTCGTGGAGTAATCTGCCATCAAGTAAAATTGGGCCAGACTGGTACCTCCACAGTGGACAGCGATATCCTGGGCTTTGATGCTACAGAGATGTACCTTATACCGGTGTGTAGCTGGCGTTGAGCCCAACACCCTCCCGCAAACAGGATTGGAATCCGTCAAGCGGTCGTGGAGTAATCTGCCATCGACTAAAGTTCCGCCAGGGTTACTACCCAACACCCCCTCCACAGAAGACCGCGATATCCTGCGTTTTGATGCCACAGAGACGTATCTTATACCGGCCTGTAGCTGGCGTCGAGCCCAACAACCTCCCGCAAACAGAATTGGAATCCGTCACGTAGTCGTGGAGTAATCTGCCATCGAGTAAAGTTCCGCTAGTATAGTACCTCCACAGTGGACAGCAAAATCCTGAGTTTTGATGCGACAGGGACATACCTTATACCGGCGCGTAGCTGGCGTCGAGCCCAACACCCTCCAGCAAACGGAATCACAATAGCCCAAGCGGGTGTGGAGTAATCTGCCGTCGAGTAAAATTCCACCAGCTTGAGTAACTAACACCCCCTCCACAGCAGCGATTTCCTGAGCTTTGATCCTACAGAGACGTACCTTATACTGGCGTGTAGCTGGCGTCAAGCCCAACAACCTCCAACAAACAGAATCAAGATCTGTCCAGCGGTTGTGGACTAATCAGCCTTCGAATCCTGGAATCGCCAGTCCTGTAACTCTATGAATAGTAGTCAGGTAGGAATGAATCCTATATCAGTGTGTAGCTGGCAACGAGCCCAAGATGATGCA
>Ga0307507_10006932_pt1 | contig 16866 bp, 11 predicted proteins | sample 7_EM_MG_FD_207223 | JGI IMG/M metagenome (GOLD analysis project Ga0307507, IMG submission 207223) | Populus trichocarpa ectomycorrhiza microbial communities from riparian zone in the Pacific Northwest, United States - 7_EM | ecosystem: Host-associated > Plants > Roots > Unclassified | place...
ATAAGAATTCTTGACAAGGCAGCGAACTTGTAAGGACAGTGTCGGATCGTGTTGATATTTGTAAACGCTCAAGGGGGCTATACAGAGTCAGGAGTCTAAAAGTGTGTTGTTTTGTGCAAATTAAGGAGACTTGCCATAGAAGCCAGAAAGTTAGCTAAGACAAGGTAAACGAAGCCATAAATTCGTTCTAGCATGGCTAGTAAAAATTCTATAAATCACACCCGATTTAACAAACCCAAATCCAAGCCTTAGGGCTACCACTTGCGATTTTATACACAAAAATTCGTAAACAAGTCAATAAAGTTAATTCTACTAAATAAAACATTTGGGTATTTCTTAATACCTTGAGAACCCCAAACTCGAAGCACCGCGCACGTATAGTGGGTGAAAGTGTGTTAAGGTTTTTTTAAAGTGTGTGTGTGTGTGTTGTTTAGGTGTGGTTCATGCACCTGTTCAGTCCATGCGTCGCACGCTCCCCCCTTTCCGCGTGCACCGGTCTTCTCAGTGTTTGGCTGCACCCTCTCCATACCAAATTGGGCACTCCAGTTTGTAAAAAAGTTGGCCTGGCTCAACTCACTGAGGCCACAATTCAACAACAGTTTGACAGCCTTGCACCAGTGCACTGATTCTGATGTGTCTGACATGCTTAATTCAACATTCTTTCCCAAGTGCACTATTTCTCATGCACCATCCCTCCTCTTCCTCCTCCTGCTCTTGCTTCCCCCATTCCTCCTTCCCATTTTCAATTCCCAGTTTCAGCCTCCATCCGTGCTCACCCCTCAGCTCACAGTGAACCCCCACTTGATTTCTCATCTGCTTATTATTATGTGCCTACCTATCAGAACCCTCAATTTAGTTGAATCATTAAATTTTGTGCTCCAGTACATGATTAAAAATTTTCAATGCCTAGTGCATTTTGATGCACATGTGATGCATCACTGACATGGAGTGGCTTTGGGACATCAACAATGCCACCTCTTGCCTCCACATGGCCACCAGCTTGCTCTTAGAGTGACCTGGTTGGCTGCATTCATTTTGGTTTGGGCAGAAGAATCATTTTGGGGAACAGAGACAGTATAGCCAAACACAACTGCTACAAGAGTGTGGGGCTAAAAGTATGCAACTATGCTCCATTGCCAGCCCCTTGGTGATGTGGCTGTTGTGGCCCCTGTTTGTGGTGTTGCCACATCACAAGGGGCAAACAGGGTTCTTGGCCTGGTAAAGAGGTAATAAAAAGCAGATAATTATGTTAAATAGTTAATTTCACATTAGTGTCAAAAATATGTAAATAATGAAGATTCATTGTCTGGCTTCAACCAGGCTCCCTGGACCAATATAGTGACTAGTAAATTTATTGATTGACTGATAAGAGGATGATAAAAGAGAAGTGCATTAGACAAGGATTGAACCAAAAACCTCAGGCTCGTGGCTTATGTGTGCAGACTACAAATTTGTAGTGCAACATTACCATTCAACTACAGGACCTATTAGAAAATTCCCAAGGCTGCTCATATATCCAATCTCTAACTGCCACTAAAACAAGAATATCTTCCAGTGCTGCAACATAGAGGAGCTTTTTTCCTAGTGTTTGAAAGTCTGGTCCAGTCTGGTTTTTTGATGCCCACAGGCTTTAACTAGTTCAGTCCTATGGAACAAAAAAATCCATAGGACCGAACTGAACCAGACAGTAATCCAGTCTATTTTTCAGTTGTGGTTGCCCAAATTTGGGGTTATTCCAGTTGTTGGTTGCCTCATTTCAAAAATCATTCAAAACTGTTCAAAGACCAGTTGAAATCGGTTGCAACCAATTAAACGTTCACGTGCATTACATAGCCTTGTAACGACATTTATTACCCTCAATTTGATCTTTGGTTCATCAAAAACGGTTAAGAATTGGGAAAGATATAATTAAATCCATTTTGGGACAAATACTTTTTTTGTGCAACTTGTACCAGAATGACTTTAGTTCTAACTCACTCAAATCTTCATCATTTTGCTTCATTCTATTTTTGGATATAGAAACTTTAAGTAGGCAAATGTGCTCACCATCTATCAATGTAGTGTATGCATCAAATAATTTACAGTTGTCACATTACATTTTGCCTGAGTCTTTATGAGATGTAATTCAGTTTCAGTCATAGATATGTCAAATCTTCATTAAATCTCTTGAAAATTGGTTCAATGATGGGTATTTACAGGCTCTGCTATGTTATATAACCCATTTAATTTTCAGAGTAATAATAATTGAGATACAGATGGTTTATATTGGTACAATGAATTTTATACAAAAGAACCGGTCTGAACTGGTCTAAATCAGTTCCATGGATCACAAAAGACTGGTCCTAGGTGGTCCAGTTCAGTCCCCACAATATCTGGGTCAGTCCTAGACTGGTTGCAGTTCATGGTTGCCCATTTTGGGGGCAAAAAACCGGACTGAACCAGACTTGTGAACACTAGCTTTAACTGTAACCATAACTGGTCTGCCCCTTTCCCAGAAGTCAAAAAGACCTGACCAGGCCACAAAAAGACTGCAGACCATGGTTTTTTGCAGTCTCTAGACTGGTCTCAGTCTGCACCAGTTTAACCGGTTTATGACTGGTCTTTAGGCCGATATTTTGTAATTCTGAATCAGTAACTTTATTGACATTTCCATTAGCTTTAAAATGAGCCCAAGAACGTTAAATTCCGTTGGGAAGTGGTGTTTCTATAAAATAAGTCTGGTACATCTACTATTTTCAACAGTATTTTGCATTTTCAACCATATCTCTGTCAGTTTTGGACTGATTAATATGTTCTTGGGTACATTTTACAGCTTGATGCAAAACCCTAGACACCTCCCCAAAATTTCTGGACTCTGCTTCGCTTTGTACAAACAACTGCATTTGGTGCAATTCCATGTCATGGTACTCAGTGATGTCAAGTGTGGAGTGCTCCATTGTACTATTATGCTTGTAAATACTACAAACAGGGTTTGATGGAGTGGAGGGTTGCATCACTCATGCCTGCCATCCCTCTTAAAGTAGTTGTTTGTACAAAGTGAGGTGGAGTCCAGAAATTTTGGGGAGGTGTCTAGGGTTTTGCATCAAGCTGTAAAGGGTATTTAAGGGGCTACAAAAGACCAGTCCAAAATGGGTAAGATCAGTTCACTTTAACTGGTCTTTAACCAGTATTTTTTCAGTCTTTACATCTCAAAAATGAAAAGACCAGACTGCAGGTCCACTCTGGTTATGGTCTTTTTCTGGTTACAAGACTGGACTTCCAAACACTATTTTTTCCATAAATTATACATAGTACATGGGGCTCTTTTCAATAAAATACAATTTTTTATGAAATCTAGTTACCTTCATTCAAACCATTAGAATGTGGTTGTGTTACGGTTGCAACCAAGTGTCAACAATGGCATGCAGTTGCAACTGGTTCAAACCCTGACACAACCACAATTGAAACCCCAGCTGGTTGCAACCAGCAAAAAAAAAGTCCGACATTCCTTCCCAAGCAACAATTTCTTTTGTTCCTCAGCCATCCCTGCAGCAACAAATCACTAATGAATATTTTATATATCTGATATCACTTTTGTGGCTGCAAAGTTGAAGTAACAATGAATCTTCTTTATTGACACTAATGTGAAATTAACTATTTGACATACTGTCCCATTTCATTCAATTCACACAGGGGTGTGACCTGTGACTGGTTGTATGAAATTTTGGTTTCGATCAGTGGGTAAGTGACCTGTGACACTGCATGAATTTTCATACAAGTCCTGGTAGGCAGTGCCAAGAGCCGAGAAACCATACTAGTGCTGTTGGGCACTGATCACTCAATGACACTAGTCTATAGATAATATAAATGACAATTCAAATTGACTGGAAGAACTGAATAGCATCCAACCCAACAGCCTGCCTCTGAAATATAATACTAGAGGGCTCCTGAAGGAATTTGGGTGCAGGATGAAGCTAGTGAGCTTGGGCATGGGAAGTGTCACAGGATGGCAAATAAGTTTTATACAGGCTTTTGGAAGCACAAAGACAATGAGGTGTCAGATGAGGGTTTCTGATTGAGAGGTGATAGAACATGCCTATTTCTTGCCCCTTTGCAGCCTTTCCTTGGTTTCCTGGGGTTCCATTGTAATGCAGACATCTTGGACACATAGCTGAGAGAGAGGGAAAGCAGAAAGAGTAAAATAAGCCAGAAAAAAACGGATTTCTGACTTGGTAAATGGTTTCATACAAGAGCTATGTACATAGGACAAGCATGACATTTCACACAAATTGACAAGGGCTGTGATGTGTGATGTGCAAATTGAATGAAATGGGACAGTAGTTATCTGCTTTTTATTACCTCTTTACCAGGTGATGAACCCTGTTTTCCTGTTGTGCATCATCTAGTGCTTGAAAGTCTGGTCTTTTGGCCCAAAATGAAAAGACCAAGACCAAGACCAGTCCACACATTTTCTAAAACCTCAAAAGACTGGACCTGGACTGGAAAAGACCAAGACTGCAGTCATTTTCAGTCTTGGACTGGTCTTGGTCCAAACTGCTTACAACCAGTTCAAGACTGGTTTTTCAACTACATATGCAATAAATTTTGCAATTGTGAGCTGCTAAATTTATTGCCATGCTTCTTAGCATTTAAACAAGTGCAAGAACGTTAAATTACATTGAGAATTGATGTATATACAAAAATACTCATGTACATCTACTATTTGCACAAAATATTTTACAGTTTTGAGAATATCTTTGTCAGCTTTTGTCCTGAAAATATGATCTTAGGTGCATTTTGAAGGGTAATTATAGGGTTACAAAAGACCAGTCTTAACTGACAAGACTGGTCCACCATAACCAGTCTTTTTGCGGTCTTGGAATCTCAAAAGTGAAAGACCAAGACTGCTGGTCCAGTCTTTTGCAGTCTTGGTCCAGTCCAGTTGCAGTCTTTTTTCAGTCTTGGGACTGGACTTCCAAGCACTAGCATCATCCTTGTGGTTGGCAAGGGTTGTGGGTGGTGGTGGTCACTGGAGATGGTGGTGGTGTGGGTGGTGAGTGCCAGGTGTTGTGGATGGTGGTGGTGGTTGAGGAATAGGGTTGTAGTGGCATGACATTGACAGGACAAGAAGATGCAATACAGCCATTTGCATAAGTCATTGAACACTTCGTTTTTTTTTGTGTCATCATGTGTGGATTTTCCTGCAGCCAAACAAATGGTGATCGGGTAGATACTTAACAGTAAATAATGTGTGCTCTACAGCACTCCTCTCTCTTTGTACTGCCTCATTCACCATCCTGAAGCCTTGTGTCCAGGTGAACTCACTGGTTCCCAAGATTAAAAACTAATTTTCGATAGAAAGGAACATGTTAAGCTCTAGAAATATGTACAAAAGGTGAGCCCCAAGCCGAATCGCTTCATCAGGTTCTCTTCCTTGCCTTTCATCCATCTCAGACAATGCCTCGTGACACTCGTTACACTCGTTACACCATCAACAAACCTGATGGCACTCCCTTTCAAGAGCTCATCATGTTCCCCACTTTGGCTCCTCAGCTTGCACATCCCCAGCATGCTGCACCACCGAATGCTCCCCCCAATGGAGCTGGTGTTGCTGCCACTCCCAAGGAAAATAACAGTAAGCTGTAGATGTGCTTAACTTTTACTTGTCTCAAGTCTTATTCTCCCAGATCTGTCTGATTTTATGACTGTGTATTCTTCTAATTTATTATATGTCTCTTCATCTTGTTGGCAACTCAGCTCCTGAGCACACATTCTTTATCACTGCTATTCTATTTTTTCATGGAGCAGCCAGCCATGTCAGCCAGCTTTTGGTATGACAAGTTATTCTGAATGCGCCATTTGTTAGCAGATCAGGACTCTAGGTCATGTGATCATTCACTCAGTACTATATCTACTTTGCTCTCTCCTTCTTTTCCCTCAGTTGTCATCTCCCATTCCCTAGTGTTTGAAAGTCCGGTTAGGTCCGGTTATTGGGTGCCCAGGGGCTCTAACCGAGACCGAGACCAGTTATGCTTCGTTCCCGAACCCAAAATAACCTAACTGGACCGAAAATAACTGACAAAAACCGGTTAGGTGCAGTTACTAACCAGTTAGGACCGAAAAAATTAAAAACACATTAAAACCACATATATTTCTCATATTTCTCTCAGTAAACATTATTTCCATGCATCATAGCTTTAAAATGAGCCCAGGAACGCTAAATTTAGTGAAGAATTGACAAATTCATGATAATATTCTGAAAAGTCTACTCTTTTGGCCAATATTTTAGAGATTTGACCATAACTCAGTCAGATTTTTAGTGTTTCTCATGTTTTTAGATGCGTTTTAAAGGGGTATAATAGGTCCGGTTACAACCGGTTATAACCGGTTTTTTAACGGTTAGTTAACTGCAAAATAACCAGTTATTTCATTTCCAGAATTTACTAACCACTAACCGCGGTCCGGTCTTTTTGCAGTTAGGTCCGGTCTGGTCTCGGTTATTTTCCAGTTAATTAACCTAACTTCCAAGCACTACCATTCCCTGACATCTGAGCATATATATTCCCTTTCCCTCACTCACTACCTATATACTTATATGTATCTAGTATGCTCTGCATTCTAGGTAATACATTATAGTTGTCATCTCCTGTTCCCTGACATCTGAGCTACACTCTGCATTCTAGGTTCACAGGTTATGGGCCCTGCCTAAACCAGAAGCTGGCCAGCGTACAAGGGGATGCGACGACTCAGATTATTTTTTATTTTATTTGCTCTGGGCGAAGTTACATTCTGTTCACCATCACTTGCAAGGTTACATTCCGCTCACCATCACTTGATGCGACGTCATATACCACAGATACACAACAAATCAGTTCTTTTTGTGTTTACAGGGTTTTTCTACTCAGGGCAAGGTGATATTCCATCCACCATCATTCAATATGATGTCATATACTGCGCATATATGCACCCACATGCTTACATACCAATACTCACCACTCAACGTGATGCATATACCATGCACTATGGATTGACAATCAACCTCCCAAGCTCCTCATCACATGGACAACCATGATTTTGCACATACAATGGACCTAACGGCTGGCATACCATGACACATACAGTCAGCCAAAAATGTTCTTCAGCGCCAACCACTGCCACACCTTCCTTCCACACTTTCCTTTCCCCACACCCATTCTCTACCTACTATCCCTTCATCCACATGAGTTGAACAACCGATACAGCATTTTTCTTCACATAATAACGAACACAGTCACTTTCCTTTGAACAACGATGAACACCATCCTTTTTACGATACAAATCAACCTTTGAATTCGCACAATATGCAACACTGTCCTCTTTATGATACAAATGTTCCACACTTCCCTGTTTCTTCCATGTACCTCATCCTCCCTACTGGGCCACCAGTATATCATTCCCATAATAACATCAACAATGCACCAGATAATCTTTTATCCCCAACTCCATTCCCACATCAACAATACCCTTTTTCTTTACCTACTTTGAAAGAACCATCTACACCCTCTACACCTATGTATATTCCCATTCTCACTGGAAGGTCAGATTGGTGCTCTTGGTCTGAAGCATTAATGACAGCTGTTATGGGCATGAACTTGTTCAGTCACATTGCTGAGTCTTATGATCCTCAATGGGGTTATGACCCTGGCTCTGTACCAACATATCCTCCCACCATCAATCATAATTCCTCCCCTGATGACCTTCAGGCTTGGACTCTTTGGTGGACTAGAGATGGACAAGTACTTCATCTTCTTGTCTCACGACTGTCACCCACTGTACATGCTCAACTTCCTGGAGCAGGTTCTTCTCAACCTTGACAACACACTGCCCACTCAGTCTACCAAGAGATTGTTTGTCTCTTTGGTGGTACTGGTTTTAATTCTGCTGCTGTCATACGCGATGAGCTTGTCACACTCCATTGTGCACCCTCTCGTATTCATGACTATGTATCAAAGTGGAGATCAGGACTTAACTGCTTGTCTTCAACAGGACATCTGTTTGACCGCGCGGATGCTCTGCGACATTTTGTCAAGCACCTCCCTTTGGTTCCACCTTCAATATAATTCAGGAATCAGTACTCTATAGTCTTAGTACTGCCTGGACAGCAGATCAGCTCCCGCCATTTGAGTCTGTCATCGAGAGGGTCATGAATGTTGAACTTAACCCAGTATATTTTCAACCTCCTAGTTCGCATCACCCATACTCCGATACATCAACAATGACTACTCCTTGCTTTAAGGGTACTACAGTCATGCCTTCTGTCCCTACCTCCACCTCTTTATCTCAGTCTCGTCTGCCGCATTCTGGGAATTTTTGCACTGGCTGCTGGCAGACGGGTCACATTGTTGATGATTGCCCTCAACATGGGGGTGAACAGGAGAGCAGTACTACAAAACGATCTATGCCATCGGCTCATGCCTTTGTAGCAGATGTGGTTGTAGACCCAGATAATGATGGGGGTGCAGTTCTTCATGACCAGCATTCTTCTTCATTATCAGGTGCAGAGGAAGAGGACACTCCTACCTCTTTTACTGTGCTTGATACTACCCTTTTTGTTTCACCCACACCTACTTCTCCTGTAAACAACAAAGTTTATTTGGATTCATATTGAACAGGTGTGATTACAACAGCTCTGTCTACCATTGCCAACCTCTCTCCTGTCTGCCTGTCAACATTGTCAAGTCTTTACAACACTATCCTTGACTCTGGGTGCACAAATCATATTATCCAAGATCGTTCTCTATTCTGGACTTACCATACCTCCATGGCTGTCCCTGTGAAAATGGCAAACTGCGGGATTCTTGAAACTCTGGCAAAAGGTGATGTCAAGTTTCGCGTTCAGTGTGGTTCGCAATCTGTTGTCTTTGTTTTACGTGATTGCCTCCATGTGCCGTCTGCTCCCATAAACCTTCTCTCTGTCAGCACTATGCAGGAACGCTGGATGCAGATTCATTTTAATGAAGATTCAACTGTGATTCATTTTCCCTCCAATCACCCTATCCTCACTGGCCTATATGTTCAAGTGTCTGTCCTACATTGTCTCTCCTTCCTCAAATGTGCCTTTCTCCTACCTACACCACCTACCTCTGATGGTATGGAAGTTGCATTTCCCACTTTTCCAGTCCTGACCAGGACACCGTCTCTGTGGCATCTGTGTCTTCGTCATCTGGGTGTTGATGCTACCCATGTGGTTCTCCCAAAGAATTACACTATGGGAGTTGACTGGACTGGCCCTCTTGATCTTTCAGAATGATGTGTCTCTTGCCTGATCAGCAAACATCTGCAGATACCCTACTCTACCAATTGTCTAGCAGCTAAAAGTGATGTTTTTCCTGCTTATCGCAAGATTGAGTACCTGTGGGAAGCTAAATCCAGCAATCATGTGGTTGCGATTCACATGGATGGCACTAATAGTGCTTGGAAGTCCAGTTTTTTGCCTTTTTGGTCAGTTTTGCTGCTAGCACATTGCCATAAAAATTCCCCAATGAAGCTGGGGCACCCGAAAAGGAAATTTTTTCGGTCTAAGACCGGAAAAAAGACCGGACCAACCCTGAAATTTTGTGTTTGCAAACCCCAATTGTCACAGGGAATTTTTATCACAATGTTCTAGCTCAAAAAAAGGGTCAAAAAACCGAAAAACCGGACTTTCAAGCACTAGGCACTAATGAGTTTTGTTGTGGCTGTCTGGAGGCTCTTCTGCATTCTCATGGGATTGCTATGCAAGTTACTGCTCCTTTTGTGCATTCACAAAACAGAAAAATTGAGTGTTTCATTCAGACACTTGAGGATGAGTTTCAGACTTTGCTTGCAGACTCTGGTCTATCCATATCATTCTGGGGTGATGCCGTCCTTACAGTCACATATATTCGCAATCGATTTCCTATGTCAGTTCTACCTTCGGACACCATGCCTTATGAGGAAATGGAACACTCCAAACCCAACCTCTCCCACCTTCGGGTGTGGGGGTGTCAGTGTTTTGTTGCAATTCCACCTGAACTTTGTCTTAAAGGTGGTCCTCATTGCTTCGAAGCTATTTTTGTTGGATATGTAGAAAATCCGCTCAGGTGGCATGTCAGAGACCTCAACAGCAAATATCATTTCTCTTGTGATGTCTTATCCAATGACTTAGTTCCTGGCCTTCTCTCCTCTTCTATTCCCTTTCATCTTCTACCCCCTCTCATCCTATTCACATCCTCACTCCAATTAATGGTCAAGCATTCAATGATGCTATTAAGCTTCAAGACAATCACTATTCAGGAAGCACTCTGGATCCGCTTATTCCTCACTATTCACAGACTGCTAGTACCTCAACCTTTCCCATTTCTCTGTGATAACCAGAACACGCTCACTCTTATCAAATCCGAAGCAATCTCTCACTTGAAATTTAAATGACTTGGATTCCTATTGTAATCCTGGTCCCGGATTACTCTTGTTTGGACATGTATCTCTATTTGGACTTGTTGCTTCCTTTCCTATTTTTATCTCTTCCATATGAGCTTTCACTCTTGGACTCTTACCACCATCTTACCATACCCACTCTACTTCCCTGTACCCATATTCCCCTCTAATCCTCCAGAATCATATAAGTGGTTAATTTCTGTTTGTTCATTCTGTAAGTGGTGTTATCTATCCTCCGGGATAGATTTCCACTTTTTTTGAAATTACGCTGCCATTATAGGTTCTGACATGCATTTCGCACATATAGATGTCTTTGGATTTCCTATTAGGTGTTCTCAACATGTCTTTGGATTTCATATTAGGCGTTCTCTTGACGTGCCGTCATGTCTTTTCATATGTTTACTGCCATGCTTGTCCCTTTGTGACATGTGCTTAACTGCTTGATCAGTGGAGGGCACTTTTTTGCCTGTACTGCTGTACTGTCGCTGTCTGTGAACCCCTTTTTGGGATGTGCTCACATCTACTGTAACGCTGGAACCCCTTTGCTTCACCCGTACCACCGCCCTTGCTCAACGACTTCCCATCCTCAAAGGCTTGACTACCAACACTCTTGCCAGAAATAGCTGCTCTCTGTCCTGCCCAAAGCCATCCTCATCCTTGAATCTACCAACTGATTCTCCACCTCCCTCAGTATCATCCAACTCTTCTGACTCTGAAGAAGATGCATACATTCACAAAAATCATGCATATATCCACAAACTTCACCATTCCACAATGTCTGCACTCGCAATGGTTGAACCCACCAGCGCCAAAGCACCTGTCTTGACTGCAGGAGACATTTCTCCCACAGTTATGATGCATTTCAAGAATGCAGCATTGGACTTCTTTGTATTGAAATCAGTACCTGCTGAAAAACAAGTCACCATGATCATACCTGGGATTAAGGATCTCAGGATCCATGACTGGATCTCTGCAGAACACACGAGGCTCATTGACCTTCCATTCTCAGAATTCATGTCCAAGATGAGGTCCAACTACCTCCACCAAGACTGGGAGGACCAAATCCAGAATCAAATCCTTACCTCCACTCTCACTCTGTCAAAGGTCTCCTTCTGGAACTGGTCTCAGCAGCTACTCAAGCTGAATTGTCTCTTGCATGGCACTGCTTCAGTTTTTGATGACACAGCCCTTCATAATCATCTTGAGGCACACCTCGATGAAGAACTTTGCGTGTGCCTTAAACACAATGAAGCACGCAAGGACAAAATCCTGAAAACTTGGATTGCATCTGTCCGTCTGATTGATGAAGCACATGCTGTAGAGACTAAAAGACATCATGAGCTCATCGAGGAGACTCTTGACCATTAGGCTAAATGTCAAAACACAAAGACGGACAGCTTACATGGCCCATCTCATCGGGGTAACACTAATACCACATCCACCACCTCATCCTCTGCTTTGTCTTTTGGCAAACTTCCCCCTCTCACTGATAATGAATGTACCCTGGTGAACAAACATGACAGCTGTACCAAATGTCATTGTTTTTACACCGATCATCATTCTCAATCGTGTCCAGATGGATTCCCCCCTGGAAAAGGCTACAAAACGCTGACTGTAACAGATGCATTATCCACAAAGAAGGGCAAGGCTGTTGCTAAACCAAACACCAAGCCTGTTGCCGCCACTACCATGTCTATCGAAACCATTGACTCTGAGGACAATCTCTCTGCCATGGCCGCAATCCTTCCCAACTCACCCAGCAACTACGCGTCGGACTCTGATGAGGACTGGGATGTTTCGCGCCATGAGGTGAGTCGTGCCCCACTTTGTAGTGAACATTTAATCTGGAACCGTCAAATTAACAGTCTGATGGATGATTTTCCAGTAAAGACTCGTGCGCTGATCGATAACGGTGCTCACCTCGTCCTCATCTGTCCTGAACTTGTAGATCGTCTTGGTTTGAAGAAGTATCATTTGAAAACACTGGAACTGGTCAACATCGCCATTAGAAAGGAAAAGAAGAAAACTGAACTGTATTATTATGTCAAGCTCTCACTCTCCTCATTAGACTCTGCATGGACTTCTTGTACCATTAGAGTGATCATCGCACCTGGACTCTGTTTACCGATCATTTTGGGACTGCCCTGGTTAGAACAAAATCACATTGTTATGGACCATGCTGCTAGAACTTGCATAGATAAAATTAAGTTGTATGACTTATTGAACCCCCCACTTATCCTGCCTCCTCCCCCTCCAAAACCTCACTTGAAAGAGCAGTTAAAAATGACAAGGGCAGACAAGAAATTAGTTCTTGCAGAACTAATGATGGTCTGTCATGATTGTCTAAAAAATAAGAAACTACAATGAAGAAGTCAAGGATTTTGATGTTGCTGGCACCATCCACAATCGTCTTGAAGTACTCTTGGCACAAGAACAACTCAATTCACAGGAAAAAAAGTTGAAAAATGAATACAAGGATATTTTTGAACTGCTCCCACATGCTGATGAACTTCCAAACAAAATTGTAGCTGAAATACACATCAAAAATGCTGAGAAAACTATTAAATCACGTTCATATCTGCCCCCATGAAAGTACAAAGAGGCCTGGCAAATTTTGATTCAACAGCATCTCGACACAGGTTGTATCCAACCTTCTTCCTCCCCATGCGCCTCACTGGCATTTATTGTTCCAAAAGCGAATCCAAATGTTTTACCACATTGGGTAAATGATTACCAACAACTGAATGAAAACACTGTCACAGATAGTCATCCATTACCCTGCATCAATGATATATTAAATGACTGTGCAAAAGGCAAAATTTGGGGCACCATTTATATGACCAATAGTTTTTTTCCAAACATGCATGCACCCAGATCATGTGCATCTTACTGCTGTCAATATGCCTTTGGGACTTTACGAATGGCTGGTGATGCCTATGGGTTTGAAAAATGCTCTGGCAATCCATCAACGATGTGTGACTGCTGCTTTAAGAATGCTAATTGGTAAATTCTGTCACATTTACCTTGACAATATTGTTATATGGTCAAATTCACTGGAAGAACATGAACGAAATGTGCGCGCTGTACTAAAAGTGTTGTGCACAGTGCAGTTATATGTCAACCCTGACAAAATTCACCCGTTTTGTACGGAAATTGATTTTCCAGGGCATCATATTAGTGCATGCAGCATTGAAGCTGACAACAAAAAAATTGATAGAATACTTAACTGGCCTGTACCAAAATCAGCTACTGAAGTGAGAGGCTTCTTGGGTCTGGTTCGTTACATTGCTGCATTCTTGCCGTCAATTGTGGATCACATGGGCATACTCTCCCAACTTACAATGAAGGATTCTGAAAAGAATTTTTCATCGTGGATGCCTAAGTATCAGGTGGCTTTTGATGTGGTTAAACAAATAGTAACAAGTTGTGATTGTTTAACCACAATTGACTTCTCAAAAATGCCTGACCACAAAATATTCGTAATGATGGATGCCAGTGATAAATGTTCTGGTGCTGTATTGTCTTTTGGTCCCTCTTGGGAAACAGCGCATCCCATCACTTTTGATTCTATGACTTTTAAAAATGCAGAACTGAACTATCCCGTACATGAAAAAGAACTACTCACAATAATCCATGCACTAAAGAAATGGCATGTCAACTTGTTAGGCTCCCCTTTCCTTATCTACACCGACCATAAAACACTCGAAAATTTTAATATTCAGAAAGATTTATCGCAACGTCAGGCATGCTGGATGGAGTTTATGTCTCAATTTGATGCCAAAGTCGTGTACATTAAAGGCAAAGAAAACACTGTTGCCAATGCCCTTTCCCACCTACCATCTCCTGATGTCCTTACTGAAGCACAAAACTCTGTGCATCACCTGTATAATTTCTGTGACAATGATGATGATGCAGCAACAATTGTGTGTGTTACACTTCCATGCCTGTGGGGCCCATGGGAGTCGGCAACTCACTTGTCATCGCATGTGCCTTTTGTTCCATTGATCTGTTCAACTCTGGAGATAATGGCTGATAAATCCTTTTTGGATGATGTTAGATCTGGATACATCCAGGATGCATGGTGTAAAACCCTACCCGCCACTGCAGTTAGTTGGCCTGAACTTGTCTTCCATGATGGTCTGTGGTACATAGGAGACAGACTCATCATACCGTGTTCTGGTAATCTCCAGGAGACACTTTTCATGCTGGCACATGATGTGATCAGACATTTCAGTTTTTACAAAACATACAGCTCACTCTGTAATGCATACTATTGGCCTAACATGCAGTGTGACCTTGAGCAAGGTTACATTGCATCATGTCCTGATTGTCAAAGAAATAAATCATCAACTACCAAACCATATGGACCCTTGCACCCATTACCCATTCCAGATCAGCGGGGGGACTCCATGGCGATCGACTTCATTGGCCCACTTCCAGAAGACAACAGAATGAACTCAATCATAACATTCACCAATCATCTTGGCAGTGATATACAATTGATTCCGTCTCAGACCAACATCTCCACTGAGGAACTGGCATATCTCTTTTTCAACAAATGGTATTGTGAAAATGGGTTGCCATCTGAAATAATATCAGACAGAGACAAGCTGTTCATTTCCAGATTTTGGAAGTCACTACACAAATTGACCGGCATCAAACTGAAACTGTCTACTGCTTATCACCCGGAAACAGATGGCACCAGTGAGCGCACTAACAAAACTGTCAACCAAAAAAAAAGAAGTGGAAATCTATCCTGGAGGATAGATAACACCACTTACAGAATGAACAAACAGAAATTAACCGCTTATATGATTCTGGAGGATTAGAGGGGAATATGGGTACAGGGAAGTAGAGTGGGCATGGTAAGATGGTGGTAAGAGTCCAAGAGTGAAAGCTCGTATGGAAGAGATAAAAATAGGAAAGGAAGCAACAAGTCCAAATAGAGATACACGTCCAAACAAGAGTAATCCGGGACCAGGATTACACCCTCCCCCACTTTAAAAAAGAAAAGGAAAAGGAAAAAAGGTTAGTAATAATATAAGTAAAATCCGAGTGCCAGGTGCGTCAAAACCCAATGGGAAAAAGCTACCGGCTGGCAAAGAGGAAAGAAATCTACCTAAAAAATATCAAGGAGATCCATTCTGTGATGCCAGCCAGATATCAAGTGCTTCGCAATCTTCCAATTCAGAGCCAGGTAACCATTCATTGTTATGGTACCATGTTGAATGTAACCAATTAGGCTGGGTTCGCGCCTTACCAAAGATTTGTTTTGATCTAATGAATACAGTGAATAAGTCAACAGGCTTTACACCTTTTCAATTGCACATGGGATGCAGTCCCCATGTGATACCGCCTCTTGTACCTGCAAAATCCTCAGCTACAGTAGCGGACATTGATGCATGGCATGTTATTCGGAAGTTGGAAACCGATGTTTTCAAAGCTCAGGGTAATCTGCTAAAAGCGAAACTTTCACAAGCTGTTCAGGCTAATAAACAGTGCACGCTGACTTTCCCTTTTGTTACTGGCTCTCATGTGCAGTTGTCTACCCTACACCAAAGGAAAGAATACAAAGCCAAGGGTGAGAAACACATGGCAAAATTCATGCCTCATTATGATGGCCCTTACACAATCATTGATACTGATGAAGTGCACTCCACAGTCACTCTCGACCTCCCTAATTCTCCAAATATATTTCCAATGTTTCACACCTCACAAGTTATCCCTTACATTGAATCTGACACGGAAAAATTTCCCTCTCGCCATTTCAAAGAACCAGAACCTATCATCACTGATGAAGGTCATGAAGAACAAGATTTTGTCAATATCTTGTTCTTCATGACCTTCATCAGTGATGATAGGTTCTGGTTCTTTGAAATGGCGAGAGGGAAATTTTTCCAGAACAAGATATTGACAAAATCTTGGATGTGTGGCACCATGGATGGGGCTATCAGTACCTGGTTCGTTGGTGTGGTTTCGGACAAGAACACAATGAATGGTTACCTGGCTCTGAATTGGAAGATTGCGAAGCGCTCGATATCTGGCTGGCGTCATGGAATGGATCCAAGGGGGTCCCGGGATTTGAATGCCGGACCGGGGGTAGGGGAGGGGGGGGGGGTCCTCAAGCTCTTAAAAAAATTTACTACTCAAATGAAAAACTGGTCAAGGCCATCAATTTTGCTCTCAGTTGCTCTTCAGTTATTCCAATGTGCTTTACACAGTCTACAGACACATTTCTGACTCATAACTAATAAATTTTGAATTTTTTCTTCATTTATGATGAATAACAGGTGACTGGCTGAAGATCAAGGCTTACAGTGCTTCTTCCAGTTGAGTGCCAAAAATGCCTTTTTGTAACTTATATAGGCATACTAATATATTTTCATACTTCCCCCACTTCTTGTGAACCAAAAATGCGATATGTTTTTCTTGGAACTGCCTTTTTCGGTCTGA
>Ga0307507_10006933_pt1 | contig 16863 bp, 19 predicted proteins | sample 7_EM_MG_FD_207223 | JGI IMG/M metagenome (GOLD analysis project Ga0307507, IMG submission 207223) | Populus trichocarpa ectomycorrhiza microbial communities from riparian zone in the Pacific Northwest, United States - 7_EM | ecosystem: Host-associated > Plants > Roots > Unclassified | place...
ATTCCGTGGGAGAATGAAATAGATGCCGTGAGTGAATGAAATAGACACTGTGGAATGAAATCAGCAATGAGATATTCGCCGTGCAGGAATGAAATCAGGAATGAGATATTCGCTGTGAATGAAATGAAATTTATTTCATTTCATTTACGGTAGCTGATCAAGATGCCTCATGGCAACTGTCGAGAATACATGATGTAGATGGTAGCTACCAGTCGCGACATGGCACCTGGTTTAAACTAAAGAAAATACAAAGAAAGTACTGTATAATGTATGTATGGTAAAATAAAGAACGACGACGAATGACGACACATTTGTCGTTCGTCGTCCGGTTGCCAAACGTCGCCGTCGGCGACATGGCAACTAGAATGGGTATCAGAAAAATAAAAGGGGGAGGAGGGTCCTTGCTCACCGAATAAACGACGATGATTGCTCGTCGTCGTGTTCCCCGTTTTTCATCTTCGTCGTCGTCCATCTGCATTGCTGTGTTTGTCATCCATGGGCGTCATCGTGTTCGTGTGCATCGTCGTGGTCATCGCCGCTGCGTGGCGTCCTCGCCATGGTGGTGTTGCCATCATGTCGTGCTGGTGGTGGTTGTGTCGTGGTGTTGGAGTGTGGTCGTCGTGTCGTGGTTGTGGTTGTGGAGCCCATTATTGGTTGCCACGTCATCGAGAGTGACGACATGGCACCTGGTTCTGTGGTTAACAACAAAGTGAGGGGTGGTAATGGGGACTTACTTAGGATAGAGACGATGAACGATGACTATGTCGTCGTTCGTCGTTTGCCACGTCGCTGTCAGCGACGTGGCACCTTGGATTCCGTCATGTACTCGTGGCTGGTCGTTGTTCACTGGGTGACATGGCATTGCCACGTCATTCGCGTTGTGGTGGTTATGGGTGACAGATGTGGGTGGTGGCCAATGGTGACAGTGACAATGACATGATGGTGGCGATGAGACGACGGTGGTGAGGAGGCAGTGGTGGATGGGCGTCGTCGATGGTGGTGGTGGTGGTTGAGGAAGAAGGAATTGATGGGTTGACGACACCCAAATCGAGTGTCGGCATTTGCCGATGCTCAATTTGGGCATCGTCGATTCCGTACCTCTCATTCCGGGGCCATTCCTTCCCTGTGATTCCCGGAACCATTCCGGCGGAATGTGAATTCTGTTCCACATTCCGCTGGAATAGTTTTATCAATTTGGCAGGCAACTGTGCCAAAATTGATTCCTACAGAATTCCGGGAATTGACCAGATTCCGGCAGAAATCAGTGGAGGACAGTAAAGACCTCCAACTGTGCACTATCCATGAAGAGAATCTCTTCATCCATTGTGACCACTCCATATGCAAAGAACACTGTATGGGACATCATTAGCTATGCAGAGGAGGCTAACAAACACTATACATACCAAGATTGTATTCAACATCACAACCACAAAGATCGAATAGCCAGGGCACCTCATCAACATCGTCACCACAATAGCTTCAGCTTTCTGCTTCCCATGCAATTTCACAATCTTGTCAATGTGCGGCTGGCCAGAATAGTTTTTGTCGAGATGGAGCACATAGGGCGCGAAGGCCGGTCTTCCCCCCAGACGATGTCCACAAGGTTCTCTTTCAGCGAAACACGTTCTGAATGTTTGGGTGCTAGTTGTTTGGTTAGAGATTCAGCATCCACTGTTCAAGGGTCTTGATGAGAATGGAAGTAGGGTGCAACTTGGGCAAGATGATCTACATGAGAGTCGTATCAATGCCAATCCGGGTGGAGGGCGACAAGTTCTTCAAGGGTGATACCCATCTTATTACCGAGCAAAACAACCCACGGCACACCTTGTAGAGAAAACCTTGCCATATAGGAACATCTAAGGGATGGCTTGGATGAACCGAAAGGCTGAGACATACCTGGAAGACCTAGCTTCATCAACTCCCAATTCCTATGCATTAATGGGACATTGGTGATGTTATGAGAACAGTGTTTCAATGTCACTTGTCTAGCTGTTTCTCAGCCTGAAGAAAGGAACGTCCATCCATGAAGAGGTAAGTCTTGTCTGTAGTCATGACAGCGCATCCTGTAAGTCAAGAAACCATTGGCCAGAGTTCCACATAAATCGTCTAAAACTCACCTGCTGGACCATTGAACCCTGAGATGAAAGCTCTCTGCTTATCACAATTTGCCAGATACTTGCTCGAATCTGTAAATGGTTTGACTTAGTCCCAAATCCAAGTTTTCGAATCTAATCGCAGTCCGTACATTCATCCTCGCTGGAAACCACAAAGGCTTGCATCGAGTGCTGGTTCATCAGCTTGTGAAGCTTAGCCAGGCATTCAGTAGTATTGATGGTGTGGACTCCATCTGCTCCCATGGTTGTACAGAATGTTGTTGCCATAATACGTCACGGTAGAGATGAGACTCACTGTTGGCGACTCCAAGAGCTAGTCCAACCATTTAGTCAGAATTTCGGAGCATGGTCACATGCTCTTGCTCTCAGCAGCATGACCATGTGAACATCATGACCCCGGGCCGACTCGGAACTCCTCAACTTCAACTTGAACTTCGAGCCTCAGGCTAGTTGATACTGTCAAGCAGGCTCTTCATACCCAGGTTTCAATGGAGGACAACTTTCTCAGTTCGCTAAATGATGCTTAACTGAGAGGTCAGATGCGACCTTCTAAATGCATCATGACTCATTTGACAAAGACTGTGACTCTTGTAGCAGTAAAGTATTGGCCAGAGACCCCTCTACAGATTCTTGCAGGCCCAGGCAGTGGTCAAACAAAGGTAAGTCCCCATGACTGTGGCATGGCCGCTTCTGAAAGCTGACCCATCTCCGCGTAACTCTTAGGCCCCAACATCTAGAATTGCGCATCTAATTCTCAATCACCGTCTGCCACCATTCTCCATTTGCACTGTCACATTTACCAACAAAGTTGCAAATGAAATGTGGGAATGACTGACAAAACTGATTGGTAAGGAAAGGACGTCACAACTTAGAAGGGGGACTTTCCACACTCTTTTCGCAAGATTTCTTTGGAAATATGCGCACCTGGTCAAACTTGCTGAAAATTTCACTGTATGTGACGTGGAGGAAAGGTAGTAGAGGAGTTCCATCCACATCCCACACTGATCAACCTCTGCAGCAAAAAGAATCATTTAGGCACTCCTCAAGCCCTACACCCCCTACCTCACCTCAGAAAACCTCGATCTTCAGCCTGGACGAGTAGTCTCTTCAATTTCCACAGCCAAATCGAGAGGACAATCAGGTTCTGATTTCCTTGAAGAGGTGGCCAGGACTGAGAGAATGATTAGGCAAAGGAACGGACTCCCACTTGGCAATGAATTTGAGGAAATGAAGACGATTGACTGCATCATTGGTGAAATCTTTGTGGAGTACAAGAAAACGCTGAAGCAAAACAACGCAACGCCTTATATTTCAACAACCTTTTGATGTATGGCATTAGACTATTTACGAAAAATGATGAGACCGTCATATGGTGTCGGCATATTCTAGTCGACGAATTGTGTGTCTCCACATTACTTTTGTTCTCTCGTCCTAATATCTGGATTTCAGCCAAGATATGAACATAAACTTATGAGAGCTCTCACAATCACCCAATGTGTTACCATCATCGGGGATCCTGATCAAACCAGTTAGTTATTCTACATCGCACATTTAAATAAGTCCTGACTTTCTGCATTGCAAGTCTATGGTTGGCGCTCTGCAGAAGTGGGAAATCTTTCCAAAACAAAATTATGGCACTCATGCTTATCTGAAAAACAAAGTAAGTTGATCTTATTCTACGGCAAACTTGAAGTAGACTTCACGTCATTCAATGCCTCATGACTTGGACTTCGCGTTGGTTGTGCATTGAGCCTTGACTTAGACTTTGTGCCAGTCAATCTGGGAGGTTTGACTATGCACCCCTTACCTCTGGCACATTTTCGACAACACGGTGAGTTGGTTCATCTGCTTCCCACCTATGTTCAGCGATTCCGAGGCTGTCGTGCTCTCTGGCCAGTGCTACAGCCACTAGGCCTATTCCGCTGGTAAGGGGTAGCACTGTGCTTCCACTAGCATTGCTTCACCAACGACTCACCATGCCATCCATCTGCCTCAGGTTCTATTGCCACCCCCAGTGATTTCCTAAAAGCTATTGGTCATGCTTCCGAAACCAAGCTTTCGGTGGAGAGCTGGAATCAGCTATGGGGAATGACTCGTCCGGGCATGTGTAAATCTGGTGTTGCCATTTGAGATCGAAAGTTCATTGTCTCCTTGTATAATAGTTCCTTCCAAGGCGTTTCTGAAACCCCCTTGCCTTTGCTAGATACATATTATGGTGCATGGAGAAATTTAGAGCTGGTATTCCCATCCAAGAGTTCATGCATGAGCCTCTCTCAAAGAAAGCAATTAGAGGGTATGTAAGCGCTCAAATGGTGTGTTCCTCATTCTTATACAATATACGATGAAATAACAAGAGAAGAAGGGTGCTTACCAATCAAATTTTCTTTTGCCGAAGGAAATTTACTCCTCTTGACTTGCTGCACACAGAGTGCCGACGCATTGGACATTGCCGTTGTCCAAGTGTTGCTTCAAGGCATCGCGATGACTGAAGGTGCACATGCATCCCCCAATCCTCTGCTGACCCAAAAACACATATGACAGAGCGTCACGGGGGATTCTTTTGTACTGACTGACACTCTCAAGGAGAACTCCCTTGCACCACCAACCCTTGGACTGGTCGTCTTCAGTTGGGCGTGTATGGGTCTTCATGTGTCTCTTGAAGTCGAGCATCTGCCTGTTTGTCTGCTTCCAACCACATTCTGGGCAGATGAAGTCATTTGGTGACATGAAACGGCGGAAACTGCTTCGCGAATAGCAGCAGATGTTCTCGAAGATGCCTGCTTATTGCGACAGGAAGGAGATACGCAAGCATGCTTTACAGAATGACGGTTATGGTGGGAGGATGGTGCCAAGGTGCCAAGGCTGGGGAAGAAGCAGCAGAGTCGAGGTGTGTTTGCAAAGACTCCAGAGAAAGATTGAGTGAAGCATAGAACGACTCAAAAGACCTCTTTTGAGCGGAAGTGGGAAAGCTGAGTGTAATGTCGTTTGACCTAGTACAAAGGTAATTGATATACAATGCGGGTGAAAGGAAAAAAAAACTCACGACTCCTCATCCTCAGCTGGAGTATCCTTGCGTTTGGGCAAAAACAGAGTACCCGAATGCTTGGGACATGCAGTGTCCTCATGCCTGTGCCAGAATGGGTGCCCACATCCTCAGGATGGGATTCTTGATCACTGCAGTAGTCATTGCCTGGCATAGCAGTGGATTGGGTCAAGTTGGAGTTACTCGCACTCCTGTCGCTCGTGAGGAAGCCATGCAGCACATGATGCATTTAATGTGGTAGCTATATAGGCTTATGAGGCCATTGGAAGCCCCTGCCCCAAGTTTCTCACTGGCTGGGATATCTTTTCCGCAATGGTTGGAAGCGGCCTCGACTTCGACTTAGGATACCCAATAGATCAACAATAGATTAGTACTTACTTCAAGATGTAACACAGCAGCAGAATCAATGATGGCATACGGCATACGCCGGAAAATGATAGGGAGAAATGAAGAAGTCAAACGTCAAAATCCTACCGTGGAGTTCCCACCAACGCTACCTGTGTACCAAGTTGGTCCCCAGAAAATGTCATGCATTATGAGATTTATGCATTATGAGTATATGCATTGTGAGAATGTCGACTGTAGTTTGAACTCTAGACACAGCGATGCTAAACCTCCTAACCTTTGCAGCTGTTCCCCTCCTCATCTTTGCTACCATCCCCTTCTTCATTCCCCTCATCTTTGCCAGAGTCATGGGAATAATCCTCAGCCGCAGAACTATTTTGAGGGAAAGGTTGTGACTGGGCAAGGGGGAAAAAGTTGATATCGGGGGTTGATAAGTCTGGCTTGCCATTGATGGATGCCAGTGATTCAAACAAATCTGTAAGTAAGCCATCCTACAAGTTCTCCTTGAGTTCCTTGTAATGTTGAGTGAGTGATTTTTTTAACAGTTGTACATAAGAAAAGAGATGGCCCAAAGTGCTGGCCTCTGAAGGCAAAGCGAGATGGCTGCCATCAACAGCAGTTTCTATGTTCAAAAAAATTTGTGCTTCCCAAGGGTCTGGTCCACATCTATCGTGCCAGCCCTGGAGCTGGAAATGGTACTCTCCTCTCATCTGAAAGAAAATACTGAGATCATGTGATGAAAAAAGATGAATGTTCTTACGATGGCACAGAGAAAAATGATTGAGTGTAATGGGAATGCATACTTCACCATTTTTTCCTGAGCGGCACCTGCCAATTGGTGTAGAGCCGTCACAATTATCGACTTGCCATATTTATTTGGCAGTTGGCTGAAATTCTCATAAAAGGCTTTTGCAGCCAAAGCGAGGTGTGGAGAAGCAAGTTGTCCTTCCAAAGTTGGTGAGCTGGTAGGGTCTCATGGTGGGGGTACTGCATGCCAGTAAATAAGTGAGGCACCGATTATTTTGAGAATCATGCGACATTTGACGGGGCTGGATCGGCCTTCAACATCTAGGCTGACCAATTTTCCAGGAATCATTTGTATGGTGCAGTCGTTGTCCGGGACTTGAATAGTTTGGAAGTGCCTCTTGCAAACTAGCCGACACCGCATAACACAGATTCTTAGGAAAATCAGGATCTAGAGGAAGGGTGATTGACATCATCATCAGTACTCCCCCTGATGTAGCAGCCACCCACTTACAGCTTTCTGTAGCTGTTGTAGGTACCATATGCGCATGGGTGTCACGGCTCCCAATGACCATGGATCGGTGGCCGCCATTTCTTCCCCTGTCACCCCTGGCCAGTTTTGCTGCACGATTGCAAATGATTGCATAAAGTTGTTTTGGATCAACCTACCAGCAGTATTTTTGATATCCATCCAGGCACCAGCAGCAATTGTTTGGATCTCACAATGTCATAGAGATGGGGAAGTTCCTTGCCACAAATACTCTGCCAGAATGCGAGAGAGGCATTCGAATAATGCCAAATCAAACACGTGGGTTGCATGTTCTGTGAAGAGTCTGTGGTTTTCCAGTTCTGTCTTGGATAGATTAGCTGGAGAAAGGGTCTTGAATTGAGATAGCAGATCAGCCGGCCTCTGGTAGAGGAATATTTCATCGGTGCCCTGGTAGTGCTGGAGCTGGTCTTCGAATGTTCCAGGCATGCCTGTAATGATCTGAAATGCCGCCGCATGGTGTGAGCAATGGTAGTTTCGCCCAAAAAAAGATCTCACTGTAGAGCATGTTTCAAGCAGTGATGAAGGTGCCCATGGGCCCCTGCTTGTTGCTTTCATTGCCACTGGTAGCGGTAGGTGTTGCTCCTCAACTACTCAGCAGCATGATCCTGCTCTTTATACTGAGAAGTAACTTAACTAGTAGTAGTAAATTGTGTTTCGCATGTCCGAGATGGGCCTGAGTTATGCAAATAACTTGAAATCACATCCGGGGTCCGATAACCTTTGCCAGAGCCACAATCCCAAATTCAGGCAACTGAAACTTGTTGGACTCAGAGCTTCCAGTGCGAGTAGCCCTGTCACGGTGACTACTAGTATGGGAGCCTGACTCTGGTCCTGCATCCCGTGGAGTCCGCATCGAAAGGCTCGCATGATGAACTTACCCCTCGGACTCCTAGACTCGAAACCAGTTGCCTTGGAGTAATTGCAATGTGAAATCTAAGGAACTTGAAGGTGGGATGCGGATTTTTTTTGGGTATGAGGTCGCAGTAATTAATGGTACATAACTATTAATATCTACCTACCCTTTGATTGCCGGCGGTTGAAACATCAAATTTTGGAATCACCCCTAAAGTGATGATTATGTAAATTATCATAACTTAAAGATTTATAATAAAGACAACATTACAAACAATTGCATCGATGGTATAGGTGACACCCAAATTGCTGTCTCCTCGGCATCCTACTAAATAATTTCAACTTCTACAAGTGTTGTCCCTCCAGCTACTTTTATGCTTGTTAATGAAGGCAATCAGTACTGCGGACTTGGAAAAACTGTGCCGGGACATCAGACCTCCCACACATATTCATCCAGGAATGATCTTTAGGCCACGTCAGCCCAACTAGGGGCTTTCTTTGAAATTTTGGTGCACTGCCCTCCCCCTTTTGCCAGATGTCATTGTCTCCTCCTTCTTCAGTTTCTTGTGACCACGATTACAGTGGCTTATCACTTGAAAAACACCAGTACTTGGTGGCATGGCTAGATTCAGGAATTTCCAATGTTAAGAAAGTATTTCCAAGGCTGCCCTTGCAGAATTCCTTGAAGGAGAAGCCACCAAATCCTTCACCCAAACGATCATCACCTCCTGAATCATCTGGGACTCCTCCAAGCCCCAAACCCACTTCATCCTCTCTTACCAGCACCTCTTACACCACCGCACTTACTTCTTTAAATTTGGAGCAGATGTTGCACATGGATACTGGGTCAAAATCCTCCAAACTGTTCGACAGTGTTTTCCCTGATTCATCAACCAATGGGGGGGAACAAACTGACTTTGACGCCAGTGTCCCAATAACAAGCTTTAGTCGATCGACATTAGGAGGCTTCACACAACAGAGGTGGTATCATTACGTTAGCTCCTCTGACCGCCCTTCTTGTATCATCATGCCTTCACCCTCGGTTCCATTTCCCGATCTCCAAGTTGCAGATTCAAGTTGCACTACAACTATTGATGAGGCCTTTAGGTCGTTTCTGTGAACCGAAGGCAAGTTAATGCCTGCTACCCTCTACCCTTCTTTATAATTAGAGCGAAAGACAGATAATGCAGCATGGAGAACCAACCAGTGCCTTGTCGCGAGAAGATGTAGAACTTTTGACTTGCAAAGTCATGGATGCTCAGCTGTTGCTGCGGCTGGATGGTTCCATGTATGAAGCTCAGTTGGCTCTGGACCTTGAACACCTTCGATCACGGTTTTATGATTTGATTCACCATCGATTGTCTGTAAAAAGGGCTGATACTGCTCTCAGGCAGATTGAGCTCTACAGCATTTGGGAAAACTTTGGCATCAATTTTCTGCAATTGGAATCTCTCCGGATGAGGCATCCTGGATGGTCTAAAGGTAATCTCAATCAAAGTCAATACAACCTTTCCCAGGAACACAAAGCTGCTATCTATCAATTCATCAAGGATACAAACCATGCATGCAGTGTGGTTGACACATTTATAGAAGACCCATCATTGCTTCTGGAAGGCTGACTTTTTTTTAAGTACCCTTTGTAACTGCAGTCACGTCTTCTGGTCACTCCTCTAACCCAGTATGTCGTTCATTTTGACTCTTGCTACTCTGCACCTGAATTTTGTCTTTATTCCTAGATTGTTCCAGCGGTGGGGAAGGGGCATGTGCCGGAAGGGGGAAAGTTCAAGTTTGTGCAGGTGTGCAGGCTATTCTAGATGCACAGGGCGAAGACCTAGGAGGACAAGATGGTTTTTGAGTTGAAACTCATCCAAGTCTCAGACTCCCCGCCTCTCTAGGTTGTGCCAGTTGCGAACACTTCCAAATGAATGTGTGGAGATGAATATGCATTGACCTGGCAGAGATGGAGAGGAGTATCCTCGAGTAAAGCAGCAAAGGACAGGAGTTGCTGGAACCCAACAATGGAGATGAACTGGCACCACGGCGCCTGCCCCCTTCCCTAGCACCACCTCCAAGTCGGTGCAACCACCCTGGACCCTGGACCCCTACACACAACCCTCCACACTCCCTGTTCCTAGAAGCTACACATAACACATCTATCTATATTCATGAACGTGAAGGCACGATTGCCGTAATTACATCTAAGGGTAGCCTACTGCTACCTGTGTGTCTTAGTACTTAGACTACTTGTTGCACGTACATCTCTAGAAAACATGGAGATGATTGAACTTGCAAGTTCAAGTTCAGTTGGAGCTTAAATAAATGAGCGTGGCCCTGCAGGCCCATTACACATATCAAAAGAAGGGCCCTTCAAGGCTCACTGATATGCCAAAGGTGGCGCCTGTCATGGTGGTGCCAGATCAATTGCGATGGCGAGGTTGTGCTAATGTCCAACTTCATGTTCACTACTTGTAGCTCTCAGATGTAAGGAGTAGTATCTACCAGTACTCTGGAATGCAGTAATTGCTAGCAGACTCAACAATACTGCTTGGAGGCCCACAACGATGGTTATGGAACACCCTTGTAGTCATATGAGAGTGGCAATGGGGACAAACTGCAAATAGCTTTTCAAAAACGGTTGCTGGTACCCCTATACTGTGGATAACCTGAGGATCATGCCATGTGCTGTCCAACAACAGGAGAAACCAGTCATTTGAGATGGCTGCTACTCCCAAATCATGATACAAATGTGGCGGACCTGCTTGTTGGTCTTTCAGAAATGGTTCTCATGCATAGTAGGTCAGAAGGCCTCTTACTCACCAATAGGTTGGCATTGGTTAATCTGATGATCTCCAATACTTCTTGATGTAATGAAGAGATGACACAATGCACATTTGGAAAACAGTGCCCAAAATTCATGGGCTTTTAAGCCTATTGCTAGATTGGAGTCAAGTGCGTTCAACTGCATAATGTCTATCTCAGGTCTGCTTTGAAATTTTGAAAAAACATCCTTTAAACCATCATTTTTGGTGTTATTGAAGTGGGGTGCAAAACTGAGGTCAGGGGTAATCATTGTCAGTTTGCCAGTGTGATCTACAACAACTTTTAAGTTTGAGGTCATTCAAATCGAAAGAATGACTCTGGCAGCCAAGAAATGTCTTACCAGGATTATGTGTGTCAGATCCTCAACTGATTAACACTGGAGAAACGAATATTTGGAGCGGTTCGATGGCAGGAACTGCATAGAAATGTCAAAGGCTTATTCAAAAGTACATAGTTTGAGGAGAAAAACACACCAGGAAGGGGGATGAAAGCTGCTAAGTGCTTGCACTCCACCATAGAAATAGAGTTTGAAGCCTGGCCGGTTTCAACTCTGTTTGAATCGCTGCTGCAAGCTGCAACTTGAGACCCCACAAATGTTGAAGCATTGTCAGTAGCAGGCTGTAACTGTTCCAATTGTGTTGCAAAGCCAAGCACTCCTTTGTTCATGGCTGGGGAAGGTGACACAGGAGATACAGGTGTCATATAGCAGCCTGCCCGACCATACCGCCTTAAGACACGAGGGGAGGATGCATAGCCCTGGGTGACTCTGGTGAGTCAATCAAGAGTGTATCCTGTGTTGGAATGAGGCAGAGGAGCTCTGGAGGGGTGTAAGGAGATGCAAGAGTGATCAAGAATGGGGAGGGACTCAATGTCATGGCAGACAATCAACTACCAGCTTCAAAAGAGCAAGCCCGGACCGCCCAGTGGGTTCTGGATGATTTAATGTGGCCAGCCAAAGCTTTCCATTTAATAGTTTCTGCCATCATTGGCTGAAAAGTTGAGCACAGAGCACTTCTGGGGGGCATTCAAAAAGTCATGGCTGAGACTCAGACTCCAACTTGAACTTCAAGTTCAAGGCGAAAGTTGAAATTAGTAATGGCATCACTGATGTGGTTAGCGTGATAAGGCGTATCAAAGCATAAATCTTCCAATTTTAATTCAACAAGTTCAAAACAATAGCTTCAATTGATATACATAAGTTAATAACCCAGGTAAAATATACATAAATTAGTAACCCAGGTAAAATATTGATGATCACAGATGCTTCATTGATCGTCCCTCAGGTTCGTGCCTATTAAAATTGCAGATGCAAACTTTCTGCCAGTCACGAGGTCATCAAGTCAAATTGAGCACCGAGATTTACAGCATCACACTTGGTTAGAGCAGGCCTCCGAAATTAGTGGGCTACTCAGAAGCTGAACAAGTCACAAACTTTGATCTTCAACTGGGAAGGCTGAAACATCCCCATACTCTGCATGGCTCCCGAATACTAGTACAGCATTAAATTCAACTAAATACTAAAGTATATTCAGAACTCGAACGGTGGAGGTGTGATTACGCTGGTGATGATCACGGTCTTGCCAAATGTGGCGTTGATAAACAATTCATTCTTACATTGCTTCCATCAGCCCCTTGATTGTTATTAATGGAAGATGTCACCTGCAACAAACAACAAACACACACAGCATCATCTCAGAAAGTTATATAACCGATGCCCTAAATCAAGTTTTCTTAGCCCCGACCTGCCATTTCACTTGCAAAACAACTTCATTTCAAGTCCATCCCGTAATAATGGTTTCTCAAGAAAATCAGCGACCAGCTGAACAATCGTATGATAAACAACCATCACAAGCAGTGGATGCTTTGCAGCAGGGTCCCCAAAAAAAGTCATTAGTTGCTTGTTTTGCCTTACCATGCAGCTTACATCGACCATCCCCTGTAGTCGCACTACCAACCCTCTTGTCCATCATGGGAGACACTTCGGGAGAACCATACATGCATTGTGCAATGTGCATGCCTTAATCGAACAGGGTATTGGTCACATGCTCCGGCTGGCTGAAAACCCAGATGAAATATTCACATTGCAGTTAGTATCTGGCATCTTTATGATCTTCCCCCATGTCTCTTCAATTAACATCCCAGGGAGCGGAGAGAACACGAAGTCTTTCTCGCTTTGCTTAGGGCTGTTCCTGGTTTTGAAGACCGCCTGATGTTGTGTTCCGACGAGGAGGTCAATTCGATGGCAGGCATGGTGAGACCTCCCCATACTACATTCGGTACCATGCCATCTCTTACTTTGGTTCACTACCTCAGTTGCAAAAAGGTGCTTCTAGCGCATGGTCCGACGACATGAAGAGTTTGAAGTCAGCTATTATCGATTGGCTCACACCCCCTGGAGAGGCACTAATTCCGCCTATTGCCCAGAATATGAAAGTGGACAGGGGTTATCATCATGAGAAAACCGGCTTGCTCCTCTGCCCCACTGGTGTAGACTGGTCCGATCCCGAGTAAGTCAACCTTCTTTGGCGGATCAGATTACAGATGTTTCCATTTTTCTCAGAATCAAACAAAAGCTTCAGACAGGGGAATTTACAGTTTGTGGAAATCAGTGGCCAATTTTCCTTTGGTCTGGTTACAAGTATGATGAGGATCAACCATGGCGAGGTCTATTGCAGAGTGATATCCTTATTAAGGCAAGCAGGATTACTTGTTTCCCTTCCATCAAATGGGCAAACAAGGTGATAGTCCTTCAAGCATATATTCACTTCCCCAAGCTCGGTCGAAAAAGAAGCAAAGGCAACTCATTCTGGTAATGCTCATCTTCATGGAATGACCAGTGTAACCCCTGCTTCTGTAGCTTATGTTGCAACCCAGGTGCGCCGCCTATAAAAGCCACTGGCCTTACTAACTTTTCACAGGCTAGGTTTGCTCTGTCATCGTCGCCTGTCTTCACTCGTTCAGATAAGGTGACAGATTCTGAGCTATTTTATAACAGCATTCTCGACCTTCTAGAAGATCCCAATGAGCGCACTGAAGTAGATGACCTAATTTCCTGGTGGAACCGGTCAGTTTTATTGTCGCATTATTGACTATATATTAGAATGTTGACCGCTTCCAATTGTATGCAGCCAGATCTTTCCGAATTATGCTGTGTCTTCCTGCCCTGTGTCCAAGAATAGTGCTCTGGCTAAGATCAAAGCCAAAAGGGCAGTTGAAAAGAGGGCTCTGGGAGATCAAACCCTAAATGTGTAGTACTACCTACCTATTTTTTTGAATAAATATCTTTTAGTACCATCTGCAAGCACCAGTGAACTGCTTGAGTTTGTTTAATTTTTAAAATACATTCTAACCACGGTCCTCTTTCCCATTCTTGGATGGTCATTATAATACTTGACACTGCTGTTTATAAATATTCTCAGGGCTCCTGCCCGTCTGACCTTCGTCAAGATTTCATTCCTTATATTGCCTGGGAATCTCTGCCGCTGTGGCTCTGCTTTTGGAAACCACAAACTCAAATGTTTAGCTGTTAACTGGCATGGCTTTTGTCCCATTGAATACTTGCAGGGTATTCTCGCACCGCCCAATTCCTGGATGTCTGTCCTTTGCCACAATGCTGGAAATCCTGGTCAGTATGGCTTTCCTTTTGACAACCACAATCTCCAGCAATTATTATGTTACCTCTCTCACATGACATATTTTATCCTTACTTTACAATCATTTTACTGGTTACATTTGGTAGTCAGTATGGCTTACCTTTTGAAGATCACAAAATCCATTGCTCATTGCATTACTTGGTACTGCTTCTGTCTCACTGCACACTTCCAGGGAACTCTGACACAGCTTATTTCCTGCAAGTCTGACCTTCGCCATCATAATTTTACTTGTTACACCAGCTTGAAGATTTCCATCGATATGGCTGACCTGTTGGAAGCCACAAAGTTAATTGTTTATTGTATTGTCCAGTACTGCTTCTGTCTCGCTGCATACTTCCAGGGAATTCTTGCACAGCTTATTTCCTGCAAGTCTGACCTTCACCGTCATAATTTTACTTGCTACATCGGCCTGAAAATTTCCATCAATATGGCTGACTTGTTGGAAGCCACAAAGTTCACTGTTTATTGTATTACCTGGTACTGCTTCTGTCTCGCTGCATACTTCCAGGGAATTCTCACACAGCTTATTTCCTGCAAGTCTGACCTTTGCCATCATAATTTTACTTGTTACATCGGCTTGAAGATTTCCATCGATATGGCTGACCTGTTGGATTAATCGTTTATTTATTATCCGATACTGTTTTTGTCTGACTGAATGCTTCCAGGCCATTCTCACACCACATATTCCCTCCTTGTGTGATCATGCCTTCATTTGTTATGTTGTCTTGTAACACTCACTCACCGTGGCTTACCTTACCAAAACCACAAAACTCATCGTTTATTGTAATTCCTGGTACTGTTTTTGTCTCACTGAATAATTTTAGATATGACTTGCAATGTCTAAATTGAATTCCTGATACTACCAAAAAGTCTGTGTGGTGCTTGTAAAAATCATAAAGCACATCACTACATATCTGGTTTGATGCTGCAGGTCTCTCGTCAACTCCTTGGAGGCTTGTCTAAGAACCAATCGTTCTTCTGGGTCCGGCCGTCACACCCAATCTTTTTCTTTTCATCGTTGTCAAAACTCAGCACATGTTTCACAACAGAAAAAATTATTTCATACATGGCGAAAAATCACAGCGACACCACCATTTATATTGATTGAAAAATGGGTCTGCAAGGCTTTTAAAAATTGTTGATATTTTATATTTTGAAAGCTTTTGTAAGGTTTAGTAGTCACTCGCCTGCTGGACCCCAATCTCCCGATGTAGGACCGGAATCTGCAGGAATCCACCAGAATGGGACCAGTAAAGTCCAGCATTCTGGCTACAGTCCTAATGGAATATGGTAGGACCTGGAATCCAGTAGGAATACTGCATTCCAGCTCTACATATGACTTATTCTAAAAAGTCATGTGACTTAATCTTTTGTATGAATGAACATGTAAAATTCATATGTATTTAAATAAACTATATTATTACTATGTACATTAAAAGGAAGGCGGGGGGGCAAAAACAGGCGGGCCCTCGTCGCTGTTCGTTGGTTGTGGTGGTCGGCCCTCCTCACCATTGGTTGATGGTGGTGGTGCCGTTGGTGGTGGGTGCTGTTGGATGGTGGTGGTGGTGGTGGTTTGGGCCCCTCACCGCCATTGGTTGATGGTGGTGGTTCCATTTGTGGGTGGTTGCTCATGGCCGTTTGTGGTGGGTGTTGGTGGGTGGTGGTGGTGTTCGTGCAGGCATGTAGGTGGTGCAGGGCACTCCTCATCATTTGTGGGTGGTGCTGCTGGGCGCTCGACGTTGGCCATCTGTGTTGTCATTGGTTGTTGGTCGCCGTTGGTTTTTGATCGTCGTTGTTCGCTGTTCGTTGTTGTCTGTCACTGTGCATCATTCATTGGTGTCGTCTTCATCTGGCGTCATTTCGTTTCGCATGGTGACGTGGCTGCTGACGTGTCGGGGGGCCTTCCCATTGGGGAGGGGTAACGAGGTGGGCGGTTGACAGTGGTGGCGTTGCATTAGTTGAGAGTGATGACAGAGGTAGGGGGTACTTACAGTATGAAATATAAAATGACGACGACGATGATAATCGTCATCATCGTCGTCATCATCCCTTGTCCCTCATCATCATCCTGGTCCCTCGTCGTCGGTCTGCATCGCCTGTGTCCGTTCGTGGGTGCTGGCTGTCATTTGTGGGCTGTGGTGGGTGGTGGTAGTGAGCTGTGGTTCGTTTTTTGGGGGTGGCAGCCGTTTTTGTGTGTTGGCCATCGTTTGTGTTCATTTTGGGGGGTTTGTTGTCATTTCTGGGCAGTCATGAGCAGTCGTCTTTGATGGTGGTCTGTTGGTGTTGACGTGGTGGCAGGGCGGTCATTGGTCGTCATTGGGGGCATCGTTGGTGTGGTGGTAGTGGTAGTGGTGGTGGTGGGTGATGAAAGGAAACCATGTCACATGGTGTTTGGTTGGTGGTTTGTTTGAACAGATGTGAAACAAACAAACAAACAAACAAACAACCAGATTCCGTTGCATTCCAGTCTCAATTTCGGAATGCCCAAATTCTGCCAGAATAAAAGGCACCAGAATGAAAAAAAATAGCAGGCTTTCCTGCCAAATTTTATTCCACCGGATTCCGCCAGAATGACTGGATTCCTGCAGGAATTAGGGGGGCACTGATAAGACCTCCATATTTGATTGATATTTTTTCATTTTACAAGTGGTCACTTCTATATTTGTAAGCATGCTCCAGGCCTAACCACCAGCACTCCAAGCTCATCCTTGTAGGCAGCAGGCACCTACAGCCTCAGGGGGA
>Ga0307507_10006934_pt1 | contig 16862 bp, 19 predicted proteins | sample 7_EM_MG_FD_207223 | JGI IMG/M metagenome (GOLD analysis project Ga0307507, IMG submission 207223) | Populus trichocarpa ectomycorrhiza microbial communities from riparian zone in the Pacific Northwest, United States - 7_EM | ecosystem: Host-associated > Plants > Roots > Unclassified | place...
GGACGGGAGGGGTGGGCTGACCTCTGGCAGGAAGGCGTTGCCGGGGGGCCATGGGGGCCGTGGGGCGAGCTGTGGGGGCGGTCTCGCGAACTGTGGGGGCCGTTGTCGTCACTCGATGTGACAGGTCACGTAGGGCGGTTTGTAGTGGGCGGATGTCCTCGTGGGTTGCCGATTCGTTGGCAATGCTTGAGGCGAGCTCGTGAAGGTTGGAGCGGCACTCTTGGTTTTCCTTGCGGATTTCCGAGAGCTGGGTGCTAACAGTGTCCAGTTGGGTAGTGATGGCCACTATGCCAGAGACTGTGGCGCAGAGGATTGACAGGATGGAGCCTTCGCCGGCGGTTATTGATTGGAGTGCGTGAGGGGAGAGGTCTTGAACAAATTCGGGATTTAATTGAAGGCTGTTCCTGGTCTTGGTGAAGATTTCCGCAAGGAAGGCGAGAGGGGGTGACGGCTGGGCCGTGGGGGAGGGGGAGGGAGGTTCCTGAAGACAGGGGGTGTTGGCACGGGAGATGGCAGCTGCCAGGGCCTGGTTGCCTTGGTGAATGGGGGGGAGTTCCATCAGGGGACGGAGTGGGGGGTAAGATGTGGGAAGGTGTCCCGTAAGCAAAGCGGGGTGTGCGTTTGAGTAGAATGTGGGGGGGGGGGTGGTAGGGGGCGAGTAGCTTGGCCCAAATCCCATAATCCAAGGGTGCCCTTTTATAGGGGTTCTTCCCTCAACCCTAACCCTGCGTGACTCATACTCTCGCGTCACGCAACTCATGACTCATAGTGAGTCATAGTGTGAAATCCCTCAGCTGACGCGTCCGAGTCAGCTGCGCCAGTCCTTGCAACCATTCAAAACCCATACAACAAGTCATTTGCCCTAACGGCGTCACATGCGTGAAACCCATGACTCCTAAATATGAGTCATGTGCGAAATACATAAACCACATGACCACGAATTTGCGTCATGTCAAGTATCAACCAATAACAATAAACTAATGACACGCTGTTGCCTCGTCATGTGAAAACCTATGAGTCAACTGATCTCATAGCGTGAAAGATAACAAACCGATGACTAATAACTATTAGCCATGTGTGAGTCTGCCTTGCCTAGTCACTGTTTGTGACAGGTGCAGGGAGAAGAAACCCAGATTGTAGGAGGGTTCGGACAAAAAATGAGAAGCAGGGAGCACGTTCCCAGTCCCTCTCCTAGTTTTCTTTTGTCCGAACCCCCCCACAAGCTCTGTTCTTCTCCCCACACCCCCTGACCCCTTTGTGTATTCTCCCAAATCCGGAGGATGTCCTTCCCTCTCAACACTTCGCTCTTCTCACACCCCAATCCATCTCGTCCACTGGATGCCCTACTGTCCGCTCTGGCCTCTCACCGTCCGCCCCACACATGCTCCTGCCTTCTGAACCTACAATTGCCGGCTGCCCATGTTATCCGCATCCGCCCGACGCCCTCCCATGCCTTTCGTGCCTACAATTTCCCGCCTGGCGCCCTCCTACTAGGCTACACACTTTAATCTTTTGTCACGTCTGGACTATATTGGCATATATCATTTATTTCCCTTATTACTCTCTCATCATATACAACTACGATCCTAGAATACTGATAGGTGCATTCCCCTCCTCCAGGGCAGTTTCTTCAACCTGTGATGACGCGTCCGCCTGTTCTCCCAACAGAGCTACATTATCTAATACCCTCAGATTCGCCCATGTATCCCATTGCAGTCTGCACCGACCATTTCCTCTCCCTGCTTCCTCGAGGATGCCAGCGGCTTCGGATCCATCCACCCCCGGATGCATTCCAAACTCCTGCCTCAATGCGTCCTCATTATTGGAATATCCCTTAGTTCTCTCAACAGGCTTTCCCCCCTCCTTCTCGATCCTAGCCTTTAATGTTGTCCTGATCCCCTCTATTATGTGTCCGCACCAGACCTCTCCCATACCGTCCCATGTCTGTATTTGGCCTTCTAGTAAGCCTAGCATCTCGTTAGGCGGCTTATTATCCTTGTAAGTACTTGCCATTTCAAGAGTATCCGGATGCCTGGGCCACTGGGCGGCAAGGGATCCGGACTCTTTCGAAAACTGCAAGTCAGCATTATTAGTCTTACCTTTGGAACTGGCACATGTGAAAGCTAAATTATCTATATAGTTTCTAGTCTGCCAGCATCGGTGTTAATGGCACAATATGGCTGCTGTCTGAGAGATAAACGGGCCATCGATTTTGCCTTGGAACCTCTCATCCATCATGCCTTTGCTTCTAGGACTAGGATAATATTTTGCATATATTGCATCCGGGATCTGTCGTGCTACGAATCTACGAGAACTTGAGTGTCCGCCAAAGTAGAAGGATTTAGTTTTACTACGGTTCGAAATAAGCAGGAGAAATGTTGAAAAGCCACCCCATAGTTCCTTGGTAGGCAGGTGAACCTATCCTCCTTCAGCAGGTATTCCACCCTTCGTTTGTAGGCCACATGATCATCAATATCACCCCTATAGCGTTCTATTATAGCCTTCTTCACCATGTGCGGATACTGAGATCTGCACGAACTGTGCTTTGACCGGGTCTGCAAACCAGTGGCCGCCGGCCACTCTATTTAGTTTGGGGATAAGATGTAGGTTATTGATTAAGGGTAGCTTGCCTGGTCATTTGAGTGTGGAGTAGCATCGACAAAGTTCAGAAAGCCCAACCCGCTGAGGGCATCGTTCCAGCACCTGCGGAATTCTTCAGCCAGGGTAATTGGGTCCGGAAACGGATTCACGAAGATCGTCCAGTTCCACATCAGGGAAGAGGCTTGGGCCAGGATGCTATGCTCAAGCCATATGGCTCTACTCCGTCTGCTGCTGGGCCGATCTCTGCCTCCACTCTCCAATTCTGGCGTTGTTGGCTCTGAGTGACTTGGAGTTATGGCCGGTGTTTTCAAGTGAATTGAACACTGGAGGCAAACGGAAGAGAACCACGGATGGAAACCGATTTTGGCTAATTTGTACAGGGGCCCGTGTTCTCCGTCCGGGGTAGCCAATCCAGCTAGAACCCTGGGTATTCCCAGGGCTAATTATCAGTATTGAAGCTTGTGAGTTACAGACCTCATTCCCAATCGACCTCTGTGCCCCTCCCCAATTTGTAAATTAATCTTCATCATCCCAATGCTGTTCGAACTCGGTCCCCTCCTGGCTCTCCTGGCTGTCCTGGCTCTGGCACTCGTATTCTGGATTATCGGAGTCTATACTGTCATCCGCTGGCTCCAGGCCCTGGATTGAGATCTCTGGGCACCCTCGCGGTGGACCTCCCTTCGTCTTCGTCTCTTCTGACTCAACAAATGCGTTCTGTCGGCCGTAAGCCGCCGCTGGTGTTGTGACATCGAGTGTAGGCGAATTGTGATAGAATAGGCTCGTAGTGAATGGACTTGCTAGATAGATGGTGTTAGGAAACGTGTATTGGTAGGTGGCCAAGAGTGTAATATGGGGTTTGAATCTAGGAGATAGGAATTGTCCCGGAATCTTTAAGTGCTCGGGACGTTCATGGCATGTCACTCGCTATCATACTGAAAGTCATTGGCACACACCTGCACGGGGGAATTGCAGCTGGACCCCTGATCTAGGAATTTGCAGCCAAGGCTTCCAGCTTCAAATCAGCCATGCAACTGTTTTGCTGAATCATAATATGAGTGTCAAGGATTTAGAGTTAATGAAGCAGATGAAGACATGTATTGAATGCTTGGACTAATCTGGTTCAGGTAGGTCTGCCAAGCGGACCATAATGAATGCGGGTAAGGCTAGGGTTTGGAGCACAGAATGCTCATCCCAGAAAGGACAATCTGGTGCTAAGGCTTAACAGATGGGGTATAAGGTGAAAGTTAGGATGGGAAAGTAATGAAGAGAGCAATTCCGAACAAACAAACAGCTGGAAGAATGATCTGCACAAACCCAAAGGGCAAGGTTTAAAACTAGAAGAAACATATCCCAAACGAATAAAAGGCGGAAAAAAATAAGAATGAATTGCAAAAATTCCAAGAGAAAATCTTAAAAGCCAGAAAAGACACCCTCCGACAAAAACAACCAGTGCCGAACAAGACAAGAATGGTCTCCAAAACACCCAAAGAAAATGTCCAAGCTCCTCTCATACCTTGGTATGAGCGGTGTACGATGGCAAGTCTAAATTTATCACAATGGGTCAAGGCAAACCGGCCCAGCCATGGCGGGCTAATCTAAAACAAAAATGGTCAGGAACAAGTGAGAACAACCTGCAGAACTCTAGGAGCGAAGATGAAAAGCACTGAAAGGAAAGGTCCTGCCTCTGCAGCAGCCTAGTATTAATAATAATGAATGGAAGTAGCCTCATTGCGGCTTCACATTAGCGACATTGGGTCCATGGAGGCTAGCCTTATTGACAGAAGCTAGTGCAAAGAAATGGACTGGAGTGGACTCCTAAGGTCCATTTGTGCTGACAAAGCAGTGGCTGCTGCTGCCAACATAGCAGATGAAATCCCTGATAGTTGTAACCGCAACTTACCAGGTGTAAAGTATCCATTTGAGCTGGCTCGGGGGCTGGCGGCTGGGCCTAATTTTCGTCCGGCATCTGCTGCTGCCATATCTACAAGTGTATCGTTGGCGCAGAGATTAGCGGGGTAATTGCTTCTGCTGGGCATACCAACTTGGGTTGCTGATGTGTCAGCAGGCTGCTGAGCGCTGGAGGCTAGCAGCAAAAGATGCCCGGGTGATGTCCTCAGAGGCCGCAAAGGCTAGAGCATGACTCAGATTGGGAGCCAACGGAGAAGGACAGTTTGGCGCACTAGGCGTGGCGGTAGGTTGCCGACTCCAATTAACCTCCCAATGGAGTCTATCTGGTTCACCCTCAATACTACTTCGGATTAATGGCACGCCGGGGGTAACCTTTCTCTGAGATTCTGGAGCGTCAGGCGGACTGTTCGGTTTGTCAGCCTCAACCATAGCTGCTAGGTCACGTTTGCCACTGCAATTGACTCCCGTCCGGGTAGATAGCCTCAATACTTTCTTTAGGTGAGTCTCCCTTCTTATGTTTCAGGCAGACCTCAAGGCAGGAATGCCCAAGTCGGTAGGTGGGGCGGAAGCTGTCTTACTAGGAGATGGTGTGAATCCAGAATGCAAGGCTGGCATGACCATGGTCTCCCAACTGCCGTTCGAGCCTGGCTCTGGTTCATTGCCCTCTGCCGGACCACTTCGCACCCATTGGCCAGTCTTTCGCATGCTACTCGCAGTTTTTTTGGTATTCAACGGGGTGATTTTCTTTGCAGCTGTAGTGGACTACTCGGCCTGGTGGCCGTCTGAGTCCGACTTATCACCATGAATGGAGAGATTGTGAGATTGGCTGCTATCATCACAAGGGACAAAGTTCACACTGCTGGGGGGGGAGTCCCATCTTCTCCAGGGGTGCGATAGCCACAGAAGAGCAGATCCATTGGTTCGCTCGGCGAATTCATGACTACCAGATGCGGACATGCCTCCTGTTTCCGATTGAGATCATTTCAGCAACCGGCGGCGGCTCCTGAGGGTCATCAAGCAGCATGTGTGTACCCTGTCTGCTCGCACCAACAAGCAGACAATATTTGTATCCCCGTGCAAGGACTCTGTCTATCCACTCAAACAGACTCCGCATGGTGGGTTCGGTCATCTCCATCCTGTAAACATGTCCATGGGTTTGCCATTGGATCTTGTTCAGCCGGGCAGGGAGAGGTCTTCTGGTTGGACTACGGACCGTGGATCTATATAGAGACAGACAGAGGTTGGGTGGACGAAACCTGCAGGAGCCATATTAGCCTATACTGTGCACATTCAATGCGGATGGTTTGAGGTAACCTATGATCATTTCCGATGGCAAGTGGGCTGCAACAGGAGCTGCACTGGGGGCAAAAGCGGGAACTGGTTGTGCTGCCAACAATCGTATTAAGCTAAGCTTATGTTTTTTTACTATATCCTTTAGCAATCAATCAAGGCATTCAGTAAAACGTTCGCTTTGGGCTGTATCTGTCTGCTAGGGTGCTGCTCTAACTCTAACAAGTGGGGTGGAAAGGGCATATGGCTGAATGGGAGCCTATAGGGCGGCCGCTCTCCCCTTCCAGCCCGGGATCCTGTCTTGCTGCATCTTATATTTCATAGCATTCCGCCAGTCTTTGTACACCTTACCATAAGTTCTCGGTTCAGGGATGCCGCAGATGTACTTACATCAAGTAATCTCACCATCATCTTTGAAGGCATTGGACTTTGGGTATTGAAGTCCAGCTTTTGAGACTGCCATTGTAATAGTGGTTGGGGCTGGGGGTGGTTGATGGATCCGGAATTCTTTTCCTTTTTCCACATTGGTCCTCCAGCAAATGCAAGATGTCCACTAGCAGATGCTATTAGCCTGGAGGATAATGGGAGAATGATTTATGCTATCAAAATAGAAGTAGAGTCGGCCTGGCAGACAATAAAGGGAGATAAAGGGATTTCTGAGGATGTTAAGTGGCTGTGACAAGGTTCTTAGCTGAGAATATGCAGATGGATCATACTGAATTGGTCTGGGGATATACTAGTAATACCGCGGAGAAGTGAGAGGTTTTGTAGAGCTTTCTAGGTTCTATTGGGATTGATGAGTTGATCAATAAAGGATGTGATTGTGATTCGGGAAAGGAGCATGAGGAGAGGATGTAGAGGGGTGAGGGGAAGCTTATATGTACCGCTGGGGGTCGCACCATCGTACCCTCTACAAAGTTGAATAATGATATCTTTGTTAGGGACAGAGCTCCCAGAAGGATAAGGGGGTCAAGTTACCCTACCTTCGCGCACGAACCTCTTAGCAACACCCCCCTCCAGCCCCGACGTTGGGACAGTAGGTTGCCATACGTCACCTGGGAAGTTGCGTCCCCTCACAAAGACATCTGTAAAGCAGACCCTACTTGCAACACCGTATACATCACAACCGACCGTCCGAGCGGTTCCTGTTCGCAGCATATATGCGAAGAGACCTCAGAGCACCTGATGCAAGTGAAAGCATCCAAATCGGACGAAATCGCATAGAGTCATAACCACTACAAGATTGTGTAGGGAAAAGTGGCTACAAACTCACGGGATGTATCTACCTTAGTTAGGCTTCCTCGCTCTGGAAAGACGCCGAGTAACCAGTAGGAATGCACTATGCTCGGAAAGGGAGTCAGGGAACTCCCAAAGGGATTGTTGGCAAGAGACCGATAACTATAGTCGTAACCATTGGTTCGATTGATAGGAAGGCGTCGTGTAATGCCGGATAAGACTAGTGAATGCTTCCTGCAGACAAGGTCTAAACGGAGTCAACAATATGAGGATTGGCCATCTTCTATCCTAGCGAATAGTCGTCTGACATACGAACAGGTGGAGATTATTCCTAAATCTATTTAGCAAAGGATACATGTTCGTATAGCCATCTAGGTGGACGGGCACTACACCCTCCCCTTGACAGAGGAATACGTAGCCATAGGTTACGCAAACGAGAGTAGAAAGATGAAGGATGTTCAGGGTCAAGTTGGGCTCCCACTTCAAAGAAGTCGAGCCAGGTGAACAAAGATACTTAATTATAGGAAGAGATTATGTAGCCCGCGAACACCCAGACGCGGAATATAAATATTGAGGTTTCTTCGTAGCTGCTATTATCAAAAACCAACGGAGAAGAGACTTTAACAATATATACACGTCAACAAATATTTATTGTTCTATCTACTAGACTTCTATCTTGAGTTTCGTCTCCCTAGACGTATCCTCCGAATTGCCAACGAGCGGGCCTAATATATTGGCTTGCGCTTAGAATATTACTACCCCCATAACAGTATATTGTTATTCTCTATGTTACCAAGACATACAAGTGATATCGATCACAAATACGAATTGCAACTCAATCAAACTCATTTTTATCACCAGAAGGATAAGAACCACTTTCCTACTTCAAAAATGTCGAGGTCAAATCCCGAGGGAGCAGGACTAGATCCTATGGAGATAGACAAACTCCCCTAGTCCCAAGCTCCAACGGTGACATCGCAAGACACAAGGATCGCTAGATCCATCGACACTAGAATATCTTCCGGCCTACCACCCGGACTCTTCCATTGAGCCGCAATGAGACGATCCCAGTCTGAACTGTCTCAGACACCAGCAGAACCACTATTATCTCCTGAAATGTCCCGACGACTAGACCGCATCAACCGAAGTCTACACCTGTATGAGGACAATCTAACCCACAGTATTGACCTGGAACACCTAGCGTTCCAATCCCTTTCACCCCAAATCCAACATTTGGTACGGGAACTGCGCAAAGTCAAAAAGGACATAATAATGGGCGCCAGATACATAGGAACCCAGCTGGAACAAATAGAGACTAGCACGGTACAGGTAGAAGCGGTAACACAGCGGCTTCAGGAAGCGTTCAAAAGGGTCAGTGGAAGGATGGATGGAGAAGACACCCGTCAGACCTAGCACGAGCAGGTCACATCAAACCTGCACCAGACCATACAGACGGAAGGAGCCGCGGCAATAGGCAGAGACGAACAGTTAGGACGAGAGCTCCTCCACAGAAATGCCCAACATCAACGAGAACTACAGAACCACAATAGAATACTCAAGGCTATGATGGCCGAGTTAGAGGCAAGCAAAGAAGCCAGGGAAAGAGAAGCAAGCCAGATAGCGGAGTTAACTGCAACGGTTACCTCCTTGATGGGCCAAGTGAAAGGCAAGCGTTCAAACCCAACCCCGGAACGAAGTGCTGGAGCAACAAGCGGAGGAGGAGGGGGACGACCCCCACCTACCATGCACGGGGCAGCGGGAGGCACCCCTGATCCTGAAGATAGTGAAGGAGGAGGAAGTGATCATGAAGGACAAAGAAGGAGGGATGAGAGACCAGACAAAGGAAATAAGAAGCCTGCTGAAAAGGAAAAAACTGATGATGAAAAATACGGAGATGCTACGGAGGACGAAATAAGGTTTTCCAGAGCCTTGGGAAAGGCCATAGGAGAAACCACGAAACGCTGAGCTCAACCCCGATCAGAATACGAACATGCCAAACACCAGGATATCCGGTTTTGGCTAACCACCTGCAAGGACTTTTTCGATCGCAACCCATACCAATGGCAGGACGAGGCGGACCGTAGCAAATACCCCTTGTCGAAACTAAAAGGATCCCAAGTAGCATCCTTCGCTATGACCTACCGGAACCAAATGACCCGCGAGTTAGGGCATATCTGACAAGATGGTAACCAATTATGGGATGTTCTTGCCGAACAAGCTATACGTCGATTTGGTCCCACTCATGAAGAAGGAAAGGCCTTACGAGAAATGTTGAAAGTTCAATACCAGAATGACTAACCAATTTTTATTGGAATTTGAAAATTGGAATGTCAAAGCAAAAGTTACTGGAATCGCCTTCAGAAAATTAATCAGAGACCAAATACGGGATGAGGCCGGACGGCGAATGTCAATGCATCAAGAATACCCCGACGATCGAGATTGGATAGAAGCTCTCCCCCAAGCGGGCCGTGATGAGGAAGATTTCCAGGAAGGCAAAAGGCTTAAGGACAATAATTTCTCTGGGTCAAATTCAAGTGGGAAGAGGAAACGGGATGAGCCAACCACGACAAAGATAACGAAAAAACCCAAGTATACCGCTAAAGAGAAAAGCCTATACCAGGCAAAGAAAAAGGAGGAAAAGGTAGAGAAAGGGAAGGTGGCGCCTCGGCAGAAAATTATGCATCAAGTTTGAGCCAACGCACGCACCGGTATCGACCAAAGAATAGTCGACGAACGAAAAGCCAAGGGGCAATGCACTAGATGTACCCTAACAAACCACGGATGGAAGCACTGTCAGAAAGAGATTCGAGTCAGCACCATCCAAAGGAAATCGTGCAAGTTACCGGGAGGAAGATCGAACCACCCAAAGCCTAGAAAGCCAAGGGTAGCTGCTGTGTCTGAGGATAGCCGTGGAGAAACCTCGCGGCAAGCCAGCCAAAGGCCACTAGCATGGACCCTTATGGAGGAGGAGGAGCTATAAGCTCAATGGCACCTGTGGCGACGGCATGTGGGTAGTCCGGCCATCAAACTGGGAATCGAAATAATATGAAGTGAGCTCTTCAGCTCATACCCTTTGAGTACATCGGTCCCAAAAGGGTGATAAGTTCCGACTGGGAATCAGGTAGCACCTCGGTGTTGTACGGCGAAGATGTTCAAAAGTCTATATTCCAGATAAACTCGAGACAGCAGCGAAGGAACCCACCTTGAGCAACATGACCTGGAAACTGCTCCAGTTGTTGGGGGGACCCCTAGGACTAACGACAGTTAGTAGAAAACCTCAGAGGAGACAAAGACAGCAAGAAACGAGCCAAGTACGGAAGTCGAGCGAAGGTGATGAGTGAGAAACTGGCATCAGACGAGAGTGACACCTGCGTAATCCTCCCCAGAGGCAGGGCTTACAGTACACGATCCAAAACGATTAAAAGAACAGAGTCTCATGAGGAAAAATAACCCACAAGTGCTATGGGTCGCACTACTCGATAACAAGACACCCCATTTGATGGTCATATCGGACAAAGCGCGCGACCTCAAGATTTCTCTCATAGTAGTTGGGCACGTTCTTTGCACACACAGTACCACTACGCACCTCATGAAAAAACTTTAGCTCGGGATGAAGGAATTAGGTGATAGGTACGGTAGATTCCTCCTAACTAGCGATAAGTGTGGATAAGTCGGTCAGACCGGAAGGCGCATCCGAGCCGCAAAGCACGAATCATCAGACGAACTACCCCTGGTCTATGGGAATCCCTCGGCAGGGGATAAAGACTGCAAGTAGTGGGCTGCCCGATATACAAAGGGATAACATTTCACTTTTCACGAAAAACCCTACCCTCGAAAATCCCAAACCATCATCAAACTATTTTATATTTTCAAAAATATTTGGTGAAAAGGAAAAAGCAGTTCGTCTGAGGAGGCTTCATGAGCCGCAACTGTGCAGGTGTGGTAACCAACCCCCAAAAAGTTACCAAAATGGAGAGAGCATATGAGACACGAGGCCCCGGCCCCGACCAAACAAAATAAAAACCGAATCCACAGCACTACGAGTACCCCGAAGGAAACCCCATCCTAGTCTTATCAGACAAACGGCATAAAGTTAGAGTCTTACTACACTCTGGCTCAAACATATTCCTCCTGGACCAAAACACCGCACTTACCCTTAAAGTATGTTACGGGGTAGGAGAAAACCCCCTTAAAAAAACCGCATTCAACGGCGAAGTGTCTTCTACAGGAGGAAAATACTATTCACATCCGATTCAGTTAGAAATCGGTACCAATGGCTAGACAACTATCGTCTGCTGCGAAAATGCGGACGCAGGCAAATATGATATGATTATACCATTCGGATGGTGGCATCACGAACACCCAATAACGAATATCGAAACCCCGGAGAAATTGTCATCAGGGAACTGTCCGAGGGTGGTTCAAGGGGGTCCTGAACGCTCCTTGTCCACCCAGGGGGGTTGTGGTCCCTGTGGTCGACCTGGTCCACTCCGATCCGCTCTGATCCACACTTTTGGAAATTTCACCGAAAATGTGGATCAGGGTGGATGAAGGTGGACCAGGAGGACCAGGAGGACCATAACCCCCCTTGGTGGACCAGGGGTGGTTTTTACATTGTGCTGATGGTATTTCGAACACAGCAAGTGTATAGAACATGTACAAGATGAAGGCATCACCGATATATTCAAATTAGGACGAGACGGTAGCTTTTGATGAAGACGCAAGGATGATAGGGAGGATCGGGTCCACAAGGCAAGGGGAGGTTCAACTAGAAGGATTGCGAAAGCCATATTGGCAATACAAGGAATTGTTCGACAATGAAAAAGCAGAAATGCTGGCTCCTAGGCGAACCTTCGACCATGCAATTGACCTAAAGAACGGAGCCACTCCACCCTGGGAACCCATATACCCAATGTCGGCCTACCAATTAGAAGAACTAAACAAATATCTTCACAAAATGTTAGCCGAAGGGAAAATAGTTCTTAGGAAATCTCCGGCGGGCGCACCAATCCTTTTTGTCCCAAACCTGATGGAAGACTACGATTGTGCGTAGACTACCGTCAACTAAACAAGTTAACCATACTCAACAAATACCCTTTAGCGCTCATGACCGAACTAAGGGAGAGAGTAGCCGGTGCAACGATTTTCGCCAAACTAGATCTAAAAGACGGTCACCATTTGATTAGGATCAAAAAGGAGGGGAATGGAAAACCGCTTTCCGCATCCAATACGGACATTACGAATATATACTAATGCCATTTGGGTTGGTCAATGCGCCCGCCACATTCCAGGCCATGATGAACACTATCCAACGAGAATTCCTGCATCACGGAGTTGTAGTATATATGGATGGATCCTAATTTAGTCAAAGACAATGGAAGAACACGAGGCTCTGGTCAAACAAGTACTAGCCAGGCTAGAATACCATGACCTTGCGGTATCCTTAAAGAAATCTGTGTTCCATGTCGATACAGTCGAATTCTTCGGATACATCGTGGGAAAAACTGGTGTCACTATGAGCGAAAAAAGAATTGAAAGTATCCTCAATTGGAAAGCCCCACGGTCGGTAAAAGACGTACAAATCTTTATTGCTTTTGCAAATTTCTACCGACGCTTCATAGAAAACTTCTCGAAAGTTTGCAAACCGATTACCGACACATTGAAAACGAAGGGAGGAAAAGATTTATGGTTTTACGGAGAAGAACAGGACAAGGCCTTTGAAGAACTTAGACAGAGATTTACCTCAGCCCCTATTCCAGCTTACTTTTACCCAGACCGGAAAACCGTTATCGAGACAGACGCTAGTGACTTTGCACTAGGCTGTATTCTTTCCCAGTACTTGGGATAACGATTACATCCCGTTGTGTTCCACTCACGAAAGCTAAATGATGCCGAACGGAATTATGAAATCCACGACAAAGAATTATTGGCAATCCTAGAAGCATTCCGCGAATGGAAACACTACCTATTGGGAGCTGACGATCCGGTGACGGTATACACCGACCACTACCCCGAACCTGCAATACTTCCTCTCTACTACAGTCTGGAACCCCCAACAGATCCGATGGGCGCAATGGGTAGCCCATTTCAATTTTAAAATAAGATACCGCCCCGTCAGCAGAGGGGGCAAACCCGACGCATTAAGCCGGCGGCCGGAGTACCGCCCTGAGGAGAGAGCTACGCATCGCCAACAGAGAATTTTGAAACCGGAACATTTTGAAGTTTCACTTTGCCACAGAAAGGACCGAATCCAGGTCAGCCTCGTGGAAGGAAAAAAGTGGACGACGAACTCGCTTAGAATAAAAAGACTGCAACAAAAAGCGATAATCCCAACAAAGAGTTCCAGGATGGCAGCAGGACATGACATTTACGCCCTAAAGGATGGCTCTATACCAGCCCAAAGACAGATGTTAGTGGACACCGGCATTGCAATAGGACTGCCTAGAGGAACATACGGCAGACTGGAAGCAAGAAGCGGCATGGCAAGTAGACATGGAATAGTAGTGGGCGGTGGGGTTATAGAGGCGGAGTATACTGGCGAAATAAAAGTAATACTCCGGAACCATGGGGACACAAGTTACGAATTCACGGCTGGTGACCGAATCGCACAGCTAATCGTGAAAAAAATACAAACACCCGATGCCATGGAAATCCATAATTTGGATGATCCGGAAAGGAGGAGCTCAGGGATTTGGCTCTAGCGACCTTGGCCCCAAACGGCTAATTACTTGTGAAGAACTCAAAGTCAAAATGTGTTTCCTAAACCCAGACCCACAATACAACTCATATTTTGACGAAGAAGACATTCACAGACACAGTAGCCTACGAGACGAAATAACGATGCTATCCAGTGCCATGATTGCAGTAATACAAATGCAAACCATGGACAACTCATTCCTGGGCAGAATAAGAGCGGCGGGAAAGGAGGATGACACTTGGATGGTGCGGAAAGGGGAGTTCAGCCAGTTAAAGGAAAAACGGGAAGCACTACGGAAGCACTGGGAACTAGAAGATGGGCTACTCTACTATAAGGGTAGACGTTTCATTCCTTCAAAAGAAAAACTCCTAACCGAAATCGGGAAAGGATGTCACGACTCCCAGGTAGCCGGACACTTCAGACAAGAAATGACAATGGAATTAGTCACAAGGAACTTCCATTGGGAAAAACTCAGCGAATGGATAAACGACTATGTCCGGTCATGCGACGAATGCCAACATAACAAATCTCCACAACACGCGAAGTATGGTTTACTCCAACCATTAGAAGTACCATACACAGCCTTGACGTCCATCTCGGTGGATTTCATTACCCAGTTACCCGAGTCCCAAGGACAAACCCAGATCATTGTAGTAGTTGATCGTTTTACAAAAATGGCACACTTTATCAGCTTAAGGACAAATGCGACCGCAAAAGAGGTCGCAGCTACCTTTCTCAAAGAAGTTTGGAAACTTCACGGGCTCCCCTCCGAAATTGTATCGGATGTGGACGCAAAGTTTTCGGGCGAATTTGGGGAATCATTGGGCAAACCATTAGGAATAAAAGGACGCATGTCAATAGCATACCACCAACAGACGGACAGACAAACTGAAAGAACCAACCAAGAACTGGAAGGTTACCTTCAAAACTTTGTCAACTATGATTAGGACGACTGGTATCAGATGCAGCCGTTGGACGAATACGCTTATAATAATTGCAAATCAAGGGCACATAAACTAACCCCCTTTTTCGCCAACTACGGGTTCCATCCACCAACAGAATGGATGAAGGAGAGAGAGGCTCAAAACCCAGGAGCCACAATGTATACGCACTGGATGAAAACAGTGCAGGAAAACGGGAGGAGAACCTACGAGCACACAAGAGAAGCCATGAAGAAATACTATGATTGGGAAGCGACAGCACAGTCTGATATTGAGACAGGTGACTTGGTAATGTTGAGCGCAAAAAACATTAAGAGCAAACGACCAACAAGGATGTTCACTCCACGATCGTACGGCCCTTTTAAAGTCTTAGAGAAAAAAGGGAATAGGGCGTTCAAACTCGATGTCCCGGCTCGCGGGAAAATACACCCAGTATTTCACGTTTCGCTACTCGAACGCTATAAAGTCTCTGACCGACCAAACCGAGAACAACCCCCATGAGAACCAGACGACGTCGAAGGTGACCAGGAATGAGAAGTTGAAAGAATCGTTAAAGGTGAGATAATCACCAACACGAGAAAGGTCAGAAGGGTAAACAAGGAGTTCAAGGAACTCCGATACTTTGTAAAATGGGCAGGATGCACAGAGGATGAGAATACCTGGGAACCACCGGAGGGGTTGGAAAACGCCAGGGAAGAGGTGGAGAAATTTAATAGGAAAAACCCGGAGATGCCGGGGCCGAACTTGGATGAGTAGTATGAGAAAGGTTTTCCACAAGTGGTGGACAAGCAAACGCTTCTGGTTTTTCCCCCTACCATATGAAGCTCATAAAGGATAAAGAATGGATTATAGTTAGACAAAAAGTATTCGGGATGAAACTTAAGGGGAGGGAGCTCGTGTTAGGCAAAGAGCTCCAGAAGGATGACGGGGTCAAGTTACCCTACCTTCGCGCATGAACTGCTTAGCAACACCCCCTTCCAGCCCCGACTTTGGGACAGTAGGTGACCATACGTCACCTGGGAAGTTGCGTCCCCTCACCAAAGACATCAGTAAAGAAGACCCTACTTGCAACATCGTAGACGTCGCGGCCGTCCGTCCGACCGGTTCCTGTTCGCAGGATATATGAGAAGAGACCTGAGAGCACCTGATGCAAGTGAAAGCATCCAACTCGGACGACATCGCATAGAGTCATAACCACTACAAGATTGGGTATGGAAAAGTGGCTACAAACTCACGGGATGGATCTACTCTAGTTAGGCTTCCTCAGTCTGGAAAGACGCCCAGTAACCAGTAGGAATGCACTATGCTCGGAAAGGTAGTCAGGGAACTCCCAGAGGGATTGTTGGCAAGACACCGATAACTATAGTCGTAACCATTGGTTCGATTGAGAGGAAGGCGTCGTTTAATGGCGGATAAGACTAGTGAATGCTTCCTGCAGGCAAGGTTCAAACGGAGTCAACAATCTGAGGATTGGCCATCTTCTGTCCTAGCGAATAATCGTCTGACATACGAACACATAGAGATTATTCCTAAATCTATTTAGCAAAGGATACATGTTCGTATAGCCATCTAGGTGGACGGGCATTACACCCTTCTCATGAGCGAGGCATACGTAGCCATAAGTTGCGCAAACGAGAGTAGAAAGATGAAGGATGTTGAGGGTCAAGTTGGGCTCCCACTTCAAAGAAGTGGAGCCAGGGGCAAGAAAGACACTTAATTATAGGAAGAGATTATGTAGCCTGCGAACACCCAGACGCGGAATATAAATATCGAGGTAGCTTCGTAGCTGCTATTATCAAAAACCAACGGAGAAGAGACCTTAACAATATATACACGTTAACACATATCAGCAAAAATAATCCTTGGCACCTGGTGGGCCCAGTGCGTCTGGCGCACCTAGCGCACATAACGTCAACCGCGAATCAGGACGCAAGCACTTAAACTTATTATCACTGGGCGCAACTTGCGCAACACCAGATCTTCAGGGCGTCACCTGGTGCAACACCATATCTTCTGGGGATCACCGGGGCACCATCATTTTTGCCGGGCACAACCTGATACCCAACCTAATCTTCAGGATTCACTCTGGAAACCCGTCAAGGGTCCCCCCTTTGCTTTCTGACCTGGGTCACAATATATTTTACACTCATATAGTCCATTTAGATAGTCTTCTATTGAATTTCTAATTC
>Ga0307507_10006935_pt1 | contig 16862 bp, 14 predicted proteins | sample 7_EM_MG_FD_207223 | JGI IMG/M metagenome (GOLD analysis project Ga0307507, IMG submission 207223) | Populus trichocarpa ectomycorrhiza microbial communities from riparian zone in the Pacific Northwest, United States - 7_EM | ecosystem: Host-associated > Plants > Roots > Unclassified | place...
TAATAAAATTATGCATTAACCCCCAATCACCATCCACTACCCCCCCCCCCCCCCCTCCCTCCCAATCAAGAGCTAATTAACGATGGATGATAAATAAATAAATAGGTGATCGGCTTCACACACATGCGCATCCTAGAAGGTGTAGGCACACTCCTGCAATTAAGAGGCTGCGTCGCGAAATTGACAAAGATCAATATGCCACCCGAGCTGTTTGTACCAAAGGAGAAATGAACAAATGAATCACATGACACGAATACCACCCTAGCAGTTGATTAAATCTTGCTTTGCAAATAAACAGCTATAATATTTTCCCCCCGCAAAATAAAAAATAAAACGTGGATTTGTCTCATAGATGGAGTTTGCAAGTACTGTTAGTAGTAGTAGTTAGGAAAGGGGTTTTGTATCTATTTATTTATCTATCTGGCTAGCTAGTTATACCTTCTCTAGCTTTCTTTGTTTTCGACCTACTCGACCTGATGGGGGAGGGGGAGGGGGAGGATATCTGTCTAGTTGGTCATTGACTCTACTTAACTTAGCTATTTATTATAGTTAACTTGGATGTGGGATCGCTATGCTATCATATAAGTAACAGTACAGTAGCCTGCTGCACTATCAATTCCTTTCTCACCAAAATCAATTAATTCAATTCGATTCAATCCAATTCAAAAGATATCTGCGTGCTCAACACCCTTCGCTCCGAGTTGCTGGCCATGGTATCACAGCCCAAACCACACAGGATGAACAACCCAACTCAAGATCGCACCAACCATCACGGCCACATCACATAGGAACGGGCAAATATATGATGTAATCCAAACTGGGCTTCAAGTGAGAAAGGATAATGGGAAAAAGAGAGAAAAAAACTATACTATTTGTTCCCTCGCGGGACTACCCCATATTTATGCAGAATAAGAAAATGGAAATGAAAAAAATTCGTAATACCTTACTAGCTCTGCTTATTTACCTAAGGATACAGAGAAGAAAGAAAATGATACGACTAATATGCAAAAAAGAAAACGAAGGACAAGACCGATTTTTTTTTTCACCACCTCTATCGAGCGCCCACCATGCAGCCTGTTCATTGAACAGTCCCGCCTAATCACTAACATTACAACGATCCTTCGTAACCAGTTGTTCGCCCCTTTATACACAAGACCTACGCTCAAGGGTAAAAGTATCCGTATTTATTCGCCGCCCGGAACAATGAAAAGGAGAAAAAAAATGAAAAAGGGGAAAAAATGACCATCTCCGAATATGCATTTAAAACCTTAGCTTGAACTTGCTATTCGCGTTCTTGTTTTGGTGAGCACCCTCCCTAAGCTCCTTACCACCATCATCAACCAAATCGGGATTGGCTTCCCAGTAGGCGGTGTCAGTATTATTGTAGTAAGTGTCAGAAGGTTGCTGGAGCCCCATATCAGGCATGATGTTAACCGACTTTGTAGCATTAATGAGTATGTTCTCTATTAAAGCTGTTAGTAATCTGTTTTGAACGTCAGAAGGGGCAACATACTAGCTACAACTGGTCCAACAACAAGTGCAAGGAAGACGACAAGCATGAGAAAGTAAACGACAGTAAACCGGACGACTCTCTTCTTTCGAAGCTTCGATTGCTTGGACGAGTAGATCGGGGGCCTAATTTGGCGGGACGGGCGTAGCCAGAACAACATAGTGGAGTGAATGCGGTCCGCGTACGGGAATAGGATAATAGGCAATTGAAAGAACAATATAACATGTCCAAGGATAAAATCTGCCGAGAACATTCCGAGTTCTGTGATCTTACATAGCAACTCACGACCGGGCTGCGAGATAGCATGAAGTCCTGGAAGAGAGTCAGTGGATAACTGGGTCACTGGGCTTTACCAATAAAAAACTTACCAAGGCCATACCACTTTCCGTTCCAAAAAGCCAAATTGCTCTGGTCGGTCTTGAACTCTCTGGTGAGAGCAAGAGAAATGATCAGCTTATAAAACCATCGTTGAATGGCAACCACCGCAATCATTCCTGACAATGCCTTGGTGAAGCTGAACCCCTCAAGGAACAACATGACTTCGAAGAACGCAAAGAGCATAATAACAGCCAAGCCGTGAGCGATGGCGGCAAGAACTAGTTTTGTCAGTTAAAATAATGGCACATCGAAAAGAAAATAACTTACCAGCACCAAACTTCTTGCAACACATGCTAAAAATAGGACCCATACAACACGCCATTCCGAACAAGGCCGCAAGAATACCAGCATTGACAGCAATAGGAGCAAATGCCACAACGGCAAGACGCATAAGGGCTCCAGTCGGCTTGGGCTCGGGCAGATTCTGGTTTCCGGGATTATCCTGCCTTACACCAGTCTGCGCGTTGATGAACAAGTAGGGAATAATACAGAGAAGAGCGACAAGGAATGGCCCAACAATCTCATTAAAGACGATGTTCGTGAACTTTGCACGAGCCATGTCTCCAGAAAGCTTCTCGGAAGGATCACCGAGGATCTTACGCTTATAACCGGTGATGCGAGTTCTTGAAAGACGGCAGAACGAAATCCACGATTGATGATTGGCACGCGAGTTCCCACGGGAAAGCCATCTTAAATAGTCACGATAATCGATGAAGAAGTCGTCCCATGCAAACTGGTGAGGGTTAAAGATGAAGGGCGAAGTGCAGAGAGCGAGTAAGGAAGCCCAGAAGTAGAGAAGGTGAATACCCCAGATGGTCAAAGTAGCAAAAAGCACCATCAGCAAAGATCTAGCACCAAGGTAGATTGAAGGTCCGGCAAAACGTGAGTACAAGATACCAAAAGGTATGCGAGCGGTTGCGAAACCACGACCCGTACCGATATAGCGAGCACCACCAAAGGCGAGATCGTTGAGCAAGGAGTTGGCATAAATCTGGCACACAAACACCTCAAAAGCAGGTGAACACGAGCAGAAATGTCTTCCAAGACGAGTAGCCGCACGCCAGAATCCACGTTCAGTGAGTTCCTGGACAACTAGAGGAACAAAAGAAATAAAGAACACGATAACGATTGACAAACTGCAACGCACAACCCAGTCCATGATTGGTTCAATGTTGCGGCACCCAATAGGTTTCAGCTCATCCGTAATTGGCTTGTTGGGATTATAGTCGCACACAACCACCTGGTTTTTGAGGGCACCAAGATTGATCATGACAAACATGAAGAGCTGAACCGACAACATAATGAACAAATTGTTGATGTGGAAACCGGGATGCGCATAATAGAAGGACAAGAAACGATCGAGAGGAAGCTGAGTACCAAGATAGTAGTATTCGCGCGAAAGCATCTGTTCTCCCATACCAGTTCCAATCTTTGTAGTAAAGTTAAGAATAGATCCGAAACCCAAATCGCGTCCTTTACCGCATTGATAGTATTCGCAATGCTTAATACGACCTCCACGCAAAAGTGCGTTCATTCCAGCGTAGATATCCTCGTTGAGATGTAATCCTTTCTGAGCCTTGGACACACCACCACGTGTTGTCATAAAGATACCGTTCAAGAAATCGGGATGCCCATAATGCAATTTTCCACCAATCTGCGCCAAAGTACGAGCGAAAAGGGTACCAAAAGTCTGTTCCTTACCAGCAGCGACGTCACCCAAGATACCAATGTTCTCTGAGAAGATATATTCACGTGCCCCAAGAATAGCGACGGGATCAAACTTGGTTGGAGGAAGGCCGGGAGTGTAAGGTGAGACGTTATCCACAGTCATTTCCTCGAATTCAGCGAGGACGCTTCGAATCTTCAAACATTCCTCAAGATAATTGTCCTGATTGGCATCAACAAGTTGAATATATTCACCACGATAGAAAATAATAGCGTGGTTCTGGTTATCAGACTTTCCGTCACCAAGGATAGGATTTCCAGACAACTGGACACGGAACTTGGGACGACGCATTCCATTTTCCATGAGTTCTGAATGTCCATCAATAAGAGCAGAGTACAATCTGGGTTCGTCTCCCTCGGCTAGTGGCGGCTCCTCGTCAAGATAGGCAATTTGCAGGTCAGGATAGGCGCGAAGGAGAAATTCTGTATTCTCCATCTCTTCTTTCTTGAATTTGGCGTAGCGCTGCATAGAAACACAAATCTTGAATTTTCTCCTCGCCATACGTTCGAGCTCTCTCTCCAGTTTATCAGTATTTCCACCAAACATTTGAACAACCTCAGGGTTTTCGACACGGTAGAGAAGCTTGATAGCGCGACTATAATTCATGAAACCAGAGATTGTGCGATATAACGTCTGGAAACGAAGTGAGGCCCAAATACGGGTTCGAAGAGTGTACTCAGGTGCAGCTGACTTAAAACCAATGCAGTAGAAGGGGAGATCGTCTACTTTGCTGTTGGAGACTTCCTTTTCCTTTTCGGTCTTCTCGGCTTCACCGTTGAATTGGGAAGTCTCATCGGCCAGAATCTTTGTATCTTTGACAAAGCAGTCCCATTCATGAGGATGAAGCTGCTTAAGGTATTCCAGAAGCGTAACACGGGAATAAGGATCATCTTCACGGATAATCTCGCGAAGTGAAAGAAGAATCTTTTCGCTGTAATGAGGAATAAGGACAGTAAAAGTAGGCATATTATCGACAGGCAGTGGCTCAGGAATTGGCGTAGATAACGATTGAGCGAAGAAAGAGATGCGTCGCTCGGCCTCACTACCGCTTGGGAAAAACTCTGTCTTGAAGGAGTGATCCTCTTGAGAGACGAAAAAGGTGGGGGCTCGCAAGGTACGTTTGCCCTCTTGTTCCGATGGCACCTGTGAAAGTCAGCAAAAGAAACTCGATAACAAGTAAAAGGAAAAATACCTGATGATACAACAACTTCTGGACATGATCAATCGCAAGAAGATGCTCGCGATACATAGAAATAACAATAGCGTTCCAAATTTGAGAGATCAGGACCTTTGGTTTATACTTAATCTCCATGTCGGTAGTAGCCAAGACCTTGGAGTAGATACGCTTGGGGAGCCGGGAAAAGATGTTTCGCCATGGTGTCCAGATAGACACGCCGAGGTAGAACGATCTAGCAACGGAGAAAACGGTATTCCAGACAATATACCAAAGATACGTATCCAAGAAGAATAAAGTCAGATCAGTGATATACATAATACTAAGCAGGATCTGAGGTTGACGTCGGCAAAGCATCTTGGCAGCATCACCAGTCCCAAGAAGCTTCTCTCCCAAGCAATTGTCGATTTTCATGACTGACAACACACGAATAGGATCTCTAAAAGAAAGAGTCAAGAAAAAGTACGACTCAATCAGCTTAGTTGCAAAGATCAAGACCCAGATTCCGTAGGACATCCACATATCGTTGCCACGTAAACGAGGATAGCTGGCGGTGAAAGTTTGGCTGGCAACATATCGACGCGAGTTCTTAGTCAAGTAGCTACCAAACAATCCACCGAGAGGCATAACAGAGAAGAAGAAGAAAGTAGCCAGAGCAATGAAGAATTGCACAATACCAAGGATTTTGGCGATTTTTCCACCATTGTTCCCATCAATCATGAAGACGTAAACACTAGGTGCAACGTTAAGAACAAAGATGAATAGGATGAACAAGAGGCGTTTGGTGAGATGTTGAGCTCCCGCCCATTGACGAGGAACAAATGCCCATTCAGCACAGGTAGCAACAATCATGATGAACGTACAGACAGCACCGCCAAGAGCAACCGCCGACCACCGAGCAGCGGCATGAGGTTTCTCATTGAGTTGTTGATGATACACCTTAGTGTAAAGCGTGGGGGAATTGAACGCAGTATAAAACCAGAAGGCGCCGATATGGATAATCCAGACACGATTGAAGTTGGTAGCCATATGAAACCATGAACGTGTTTCTTTATATGTCTTGAAGAACACCTTTTTCCATTCAACTTCCTTGAGTTTCAAATATCGTTGTGGCCCAGGAACATCAACAAGGCGAGACTTGTCAGTCATGACGATTCTTTCAATACCTTCAGGATACCAAAACAATTGATTGCAGTCATCGTACCCGATAAGCTGACTGTGGTCCCGTTCTCGTCGAACGAATTTGCCATCAACAATCTCGTATCCTTGGTCGCGGCAGTATTGATATAACGGAGTAATGATATCCTTCAGATATGTACCTTCCTCAACTGGCTCGACCTTGGCCTGGCACTCGGGGGAGTGGAGATAATCGTCTGCGCACTTGAAGATAAAGCACAAGGCTTCCGGCATAAGACGGACCTGATTTGCTTCACCCCAGCAGAGTAAGAAAAGACCAATCTGCCGTACCCTATCATGTTGAGACATCCGGTTCATCTTAGTCTTCCATCGATACTCGGCAGCTTCTAAGCTATTATCTCCCTCCATTTGAGCCAATGTCTGTTCCTCGTTTTCGCCTTGGGGCTTGTTTTTTTTGGCAGCCGCTCTAGCCTTCATAGCACGGCGACTTGTCTTTCCCAGTTTCATGTTGGCAAATCCAACAGCGTCATCCAAATCAAGATGAGCTGCAAAGTACCATTTCCTGAAATTGGCATTTTCACCACCAATGTAGTCAGCATGCAACGAGAGCAGAGCTTGGTTCGGAGTCATGCGGGACGCCCTGGAGTCGAGGAGGGTCATAAAATGGTCATAGATATTGCGCATGCTATCGCGCTGAAAGCCAAATTTGTTGGTGAGGTCAAGGAAGATATCTTCGATTTCCTCCTTGGAAAGCGGTATTTGATTCTCGGTCGTCCACGCTGGGTATGGCTCCTTTGAACGTTGGCCGGCGGGTAGGTTGCTCGAGTAATCAACGCCATAAACAGGGGTAGAAGCTCCGGATGATCTACCGCCGCCATAGGATACCTGGGAGGAGGGTGGACGATATCCGCGTCGACCGTCTGGTCCGTTATCGTAGCTGTTGTACCGTTCGTCTCCGCGTCCGTAGTAATCCATATCCGCAGCCCTGGCCATGTCAGATCTCATAGTGAAGTCGCTAAAGGTCTCAGAGTCCTCCTCTGAATCGTGACCTCGGCGTTTTCCCTTGCGGTTATACCCTTGTTGGGGCTGCTGGCCGGCAGCAGGAGCGTTCTGATCATAGTACTGGTCTCCATAGTATTCATCTTCATATCCTTGGAGATATGTCAGTACTAGATTTATATAAAGAGCCAGGGACGAAACTTACCACCCCGCCCATCTCCGTAGTATCCAGCATCTTGTCCGTATCCCCCTTGTTGTCCAGCATTGTAGTATTCCCTATCATATGTTAGCCGACGAGGTAAATCATTGCTAACTCAGATGACGTACTGTTCATCATAATAGCCTTCGCCTTGATTATAATCGTAATGCTGACCTTGCCCGGCCTGGTCGTAATTGCCTCCCTGTCCTTGATTATGGTATTCATCCTGGTAGTATGAATCGGTTTGACCTCCGTACTGACCCTGATGGTCGTCGTATGGCTGTTGAGGCCCCGCCGACATGATGGGCAAAGAACGATCTCAAAAAAAAAAAAAAAAAAAATCCCCTGTAGATGTCAGCCGATGCCAATGGTTTCCTTAGTTGACGTCTTAAGGAGCAAATATGTCAACAAGCTTCGTTGTCTAGCTTGTGTACAAGGGCACCCAACAATGAAAGCTAGTTGCTACCGCAACCGATGACTTACCTCCAACAATAGTATGTGAACGATTAACTATTCAAAGCAGCAAACGACCTGACTGGTCAAACCTACCGCAAAAGGGAGTTGAACTGCTGAGCGAGTGCAATTTGTCTAATACAACCGAGCGCTGTGTAAGAATGGGAGAAAACAAAGCTGGAGGAAAACAACAAAGTTGCAAAAGACAAGCAGCGAGCAAAAAAAATTAATAAAAACGAGGGAGGGTTGGTAAAGATCGTTGGCTAAACTTGAAGGAGAAGAATTATTAGCAACTGGGAATGAAACGGGTGTGTCCGCAAAAGCAATGCGAGGCAGATAAGGAAAGATTGAGGAATGTTGATTTTTGGGACAGACGGGCGAGGGGCTTTGTTTATTGACTTTTTCAGGGGCTCGCACGTTTTGGGGGGTGAGGGAAGAATAGAAAGTTCACTTACTTAGGAGGCTCCGGTGCAAGAATAGCTGGGCTGATGCAACAGCCAACGAGCTCACTTCAATGGAGCTTCAAGTAACGATACCGAAGGGGGAAAAAAATATTATTTTGCACGAAGCAACTTCGGCAAACAACACACCTCCTGAGCGAGTGGAATGGGGAGAGGGAGGAAAAGAGTGAGGAAAGATTGCAGCGGGAAAGGGAGAAGAGGAGGGAGGAGAAGGAGGATGTTCGCACTGCGATAAGGGCCGGGGAAGTGAATGAGGGAGTGCACTAAGGGGGGGGTGGTGGGCTACAGGGCAAGAAGGAGGGCAAAAAAGAACGGCGGAGACTAAAACTACTTTTGCAGCGAAGGGCGTTGACAGGAGAAGGAGAGAAAAAGGGAAGAGAAAAGAAAAAAGGAAAAAAAAGGAAAAAAAGGGAGAACAGGAGGCAGGGGAGAAGGACATGTTCAATGCATTCCGGGTGTGCACTGAAGGCCCACCCGGGCGTCTCGTCACCGACAGCCACCCATGCAAGAAGGACAATATCAGTGCGGCGCTCGAGCACTCGTATCATACAGTACGAGTACCGGCACCGGTATTCTACGAGTACAATGACAACCCATGCACCCAGAGATATCCAAACACGCTCAACGATAACTAACCTCCCGCTTAAAGAATGCAGATGCTCGACCAAATTCGATCACTCGTCAATTGTGTGGATCCCCCCCGGCTTCGAGAATTCCAGGACACGGTTCGAGTTTCAAATCCTTTTTCCTTAGGTTTCCCCATCAGTAAAGAACCCCCGGCGCTACCATTTCCCGAAAGGACCGCTTGAAGGAGATCCCCTGCTTTAATTGGACAACTCTTCCACTTTACAAGGATGGGTGCCTAGCCGTTTCACATATCCTCGTCGTCTTCTAAGAAGCCGTTGTGGCGACAAGCGGAAAGTTCAATTCAGCAGGAGGAGTCCCAGCTTACTCGAGCACACCCACACTTGCCGATGCCGGTACAGCACAAGTACCTTCCCCATGGCCTTGAATAAAGAGGATGAGGTTCACGAGAATGTATTAGCCATGTATCGAACCGAGGGGCTTGATCTTTATCTGGCTGGCCAAGTATTCAGACAGTCATCCAGCCCTTCGCCTATCGAGCTGCCAGTACTAGTGGACGATGACACAGCTCTTACCGTATGACATTCTTGCCGCACCAACAGAGCAGAACTATTCCCGCCAACTGAATATCATACACACAGCAAGTCCATGCTTAAATATAACAGTACCATACTGCACTGGCACTCATACTTGTACCATTTTATCGTACCAGCACTGCTAATTAGACCGGTCCATCCAGCCCATCTCACGGCACACTGTGCCGGTCCTGTAGCACCGTACTCATATGGTAGAGAATCCAGTGAGCCTGCTCCTTTTCCACCAGAAATGGACGCTCTCGCTAGTCCAAAGATCTTCCTTGTAACATTCGAGGCTGTATTAAAAATCAGCATTTTCTCTATTTATAGTGTCTTATTGGGCCAGGAACCAAACCATCAACACTGCCACACGTCATCCAGGCAAGTGGCACGGGAAAACACAACTGATCAGCGAGTTCAACCACTCTTTGGACGGACAACCGCCAAAATATATTAATAAAAATACCTCCACCAAAAACATATCCGATAGGACTTGCATCAAGTATCTGCTCGTAATTTAGGGTTGAAGAGTTTTCAAAAAGAGCTGCCATCGCATGTTCGCAAGATCCGGGAAGAAGGGGGCCAAATTTTGGCTGCATGGAGCGCCAGCCTCTTTAAAAACGCTTCGACATCACGAGTGGTTACGGTATCACTCGGAGCTGAAGCAACGCGAATCTTACCGTACTTGCCGAACTGAAGTGATCACAAGTACTGTACTCGAGTACAGCACCTAGGCATCCAATGTCGATCCATGTTAAACTTAACAACAATACTGGTGATATCACACTTTCAAGGTCGGAGCACTGCTTCATATGAAACTTTCCTTGTAATTCTCCATACGAGTGAACCCTCGCATTCGCCGCACAGCTAACAAACTACGACTCATTAAGCTTCAAATGCTGTATTGACAAAAGAAAAGCCACACAAGGCCATGGTCGAGTAGTTATCAGTTGACGTTCCCGTTCAGAGTGGGTTGGCCATTGGCACTTAGCAATCCGCACCGGCCACATTTTTCAGGCCCTCTGTATGGAGAGGGCAGTGTGATATGGAGGCGAATCGGTGCCAGCAAGGAGAATTATCATTGGCGTAGAGAACGAAAAAAATACTCGTCAAATTACCCACTAGACTTAGGTGGCAGGCCTGGGTAACCGAACTTGCGTTGGCACGGCACTCGTACGGATTTCGTAAGGATCTGATGCAAAACCGGTACTGTACGAGTACTGATACCGTGCCCCTAAGTCGATACAGCACCTGGCATCCCATAGACAATCCAGACTTGCTCTCCAAGTTCCGGTGCCCATGCTCGAGTACAGTACTATACAGTACCGGTATTCGAGTACTTGTGAAGAAAATGGCAACGGATCCACATCCCTCCTGTAAGACAATCAGTCCAGCCAAAAATGAGAAATGTAAATTCTGCTTGCTACGCTTGGGTGTAAACTTAAGGGGCTGTTTGGTGCACCCATGATGTGATCTGAAATCGTGATTTGTAAATCGCCATTTAGAACTAACTAATCATAACGCTCGAAGCGATTATGTAAGTAGGTTTCGGGATATGCTATTGGCCAGTTCTAAATGGCGATTTGCAAATCACGATTTAAGATCATTTCACTGGCGCGCCAAACACCCCCTTAAGTTATGGCGCAGCAGACCCTGGATTTTGGTATCTTGTTAATCGGCACCAAAACTTATCTATGATATCGCAAAAATTCGAGCAGAAGATAAAATTTGCTTGCCGGTACCATAGGCGCTGTGCACTCAAAGAACGAGGTTTGCTCCAGCCGCTGCGCCAAGAATTCGACAGACTCACGGTAACGGTATGCGAACGCCCGAAGCACCGGTACTCAAGTATTGGTACAGTACCGTATCCTACTTCTGCAGCAGTTGTTTCTCCCAGTAAGGCGCTCTGTGGACACCCTTCTTGTTTTGTCGCCAGCGAGGGCCGGGTCCGTGATGCTCCCCTCGCGCGGCCGAGAAGGGAAATTCCAGTCCTAGCCTACCTTATTTGTCTTCCATTCGGGTACTTGCTGTGCTGGGTACAAACACTTGTATGATGCTTTTGGCGGCATGTAGTTGTAGTCTTTTTTTAAAAATGCTTCGACATTACGAGTGCAGATCACTATTTGGGAAAAGAACTCCCTCCCAAAAGCACCTTAGCACTGCTGAAATAGAATCCTTTGTCAGAGCTTCCATAAAACTTAGCCAGTTATAAACCCTGGACAGTCCAAACAAGCAAACGAACCAGTGGCTATTTTCTGCAGCCCATAGACTAACGCTGTCTACCCTGAGACAACCCTCGATTGAGAATCATCTTGCGCGTCAATCTTTCGGCACCGTTTTGCCAGGAGTCCTTCAAGAGGGCCACAACCTCCCTTCTCAACCCTTCGGCGCCAAGCCCGTTCTTATTCTCTCATCCATTCCTTTTCCCTTACTTCCTTTTCTCTCTGAGAATTCATCGCATTTCCCTTTCTCTCAATTCTTCATTCCTCGTTGGTGTCTCTCGCTCACCAAGTAAACATTACACTTTCGCTATCTACTTTCTATCACTCCTTCACTTATCTTTCTTACTGTTCTTTTTGAGCCAGGGCGGTTTCACCAACGCTTGTTCCTCACCCGCTTTCTTGGCCCTGTCGTCACTTCACTTGGCCAACCCCTGAGGGTCCCAATCGAACCTCCCTACTTACAGGCCACGACCAAATTTCCTCCGGTGCCCCATAAGAAGTATTTAGCGGGCTAAGATAAACATCATGTGGGCCCGATCACTCACTTCGGCGGCTCTCATAGCCAGCTCTCTCCTTTCCACGGTCTCTGCCGCAGATCTTGATCCTATTGTTACCAAAGGGAGTAGTGAGTATCAGGATTCTAGATTTGGCCTTCTGTCGTGAAGGTTTTGCGACTAACTTCAATTTAGAATTTTTCTTTAAGTCTAATGGCACCCAATTGTAAGCCTTTTAAGCTGCTCTCTTCCCGTGGTGAATGGGACTAACAACTGAGTGCAGTTTCATCAAGGGCGTTGCATACCAGTCCAGCCCTACAAACAGCACTTCTGGAACTTTTGTAGATCCGTTATCGGATGAGGCTGGATGCAAGAGGGACATTCCCTTGCTCCAGGAGCTTGGCACGAATACTATTCGGGTTTATGCCATCAATACCACCTCAGACCATTCAGCATGTATGAAATTGCTGAACGATGCTGGAATTTACGTGGTCAGTGATTTGTCTGAGCCGACATTGTCCATCAACCGCAATTCTCCTGAATGGGATGATAGACTCTATGCACGTTATACTTCAGTTGTGGATACGCTAGCCCCCTATTCCAACGTTCTCGGATTCTTCGCAGGTAATGAGGTTTCCAACGAGGCGAACAATACCAATGCGTCCCCTTTTGTTAAAGCGGCTGTTCGTGATATGAAAGCCTACATCAAGAAACGCAACTATCGTGCCATCCCTGTCGGATATGCCACCAACGACGATCAAGCAATCAGATCCGAGCTTGCGGATTACTTTGACTGTGGCAACAGTAGTGATTCCGTTGACTTCTGGGGCTATAACATCTACTCTTGGTGTGGCAAAAGCTCATACACAGAGTCCGGCTACGATCAACGCACCAAGGAATTTCAGAACTATAATGTCCCTTCTTTCTTTGCTGAGTATGGGTGCAATGTGGGTTCAGTTGAGATCTGTATCCGCTCATGTTAAGCTGACATGAATATAGGTAGTTCAACCTCGAATATTCACTGAGGTCGAAGCTCTCTATGGCCCCCAGATGTCACCTGTCTTTTCGGGAGGCATTGTTTACATGTACCACCAGGAAGCGAATGACTACGGTACTTCTCTATAATTCTTTCATCACCACCTCTGCTAACTTTGTCAAAGGTCTGGTTGAAATTGGCAGTGACGGAACAGCTACCAAGTTGACTGACTTCAACAATCTTAAGTCCGAACTCGCAAAAGTCACTCCGACCGGTGTTCAGAGCAACAGCTATACTCCAACAAATACTGCTGCTCGTTCTTGCCCAACAGCCGATTCTAACTGGTCAGCCTCGACTGTGCTCCCACCAACTCCTAACAAGGATCTCTGCTCTTGTATGGTATCAGCTCTCAGTTGTGTCGCTGCCACAAAAGTGCAAGAGAAGGACACGGGTGATTTGTTCAACTACATTTGCGGAGAGTCTAAGACCGATTGTTCTGGAATCACTGCCAATGGCACTACGGGAGAGTACGGCGCATATTCTATGTGCAGTCCTCTAGAACGTGTCTCTTGGGCTATGAATGCCGTACGTGTATAACCTTTTGCCGCAGCGCCTCGGAGCCTACTAATAAGAGAATAATGTATAGTACTACACCAAACAGAAAAAAGCCTCAGATGCTTGCGATTTTAGCGGAAGCGCGAAGACCCAAACTGCAGCTACCGCCACAGGCACTTGCCAATCCCTCCTCTCCGAAGCTGGAGGAACTGCAGGAACTGGCACTGTCACATCTTCACCCAATAGCTCGGGAACCGGAACCAAGGGGGCCGCTACCGGTCTCAGTGTTCCAGCGTTTCAGGTTGGTGCTGTCAAGATCGGTGCCGGGTTACTTGCGGCAGCACTGGGCGGTGCAGCCTTAGTTTTTGTATAGAGAACCTGTTGTAGCTCCTCTCCTAAAATGGTGAATACCAGGTGTTGATGTTTTTTTTCCTCTTGTTCTTTTTTTTTTTTTCCCCGCCAGTTTCTTTTCTATTTGTTTGCCGAGGTATCGGGTTTGTCGGGAGACGAGGGTCATGTAAAAAAATGTGGGGTTGAGCGGGGGCTTGGTACGGCATAGGAACTAGAATCGAATGTTGAATCTAAACTGTCAAACCTAATATTCTGCGTGTTCGGTGTGGTAGCTTTACTTGAACAGTTGTTTGTTTTGATTTCTTTTACCATACGATTTCTTTGGGGCCTCGGGCCGATTAATGCACTTTACAATGTCTTGAATCCGACAATCACGTATTGCACTTTTCGAGACATTCGAGGCTATCATTGGATATTATGCCACGCTGTGCTCAAGTATTGCGCCAAATTCTATGGACAGCTCCAGAGACAGCTCTCTGCAGCCCATCTTCTGCAGCGCGGCTGCCGCAAGTGCCGAGGACTGACGTCAACCCAATGATGGGCGAGAATCAATCTCAAGGCGAGGTTCATGCAGGCGCAGGTGTGATTCCGATCAAGGGCGTCCAAAGCAGCACCTTCCTCCGTCCGAGAGCAAAAAAGGAAAGAAAAAAAAGTTGAGCACAAAGGAAGAAGAAAAACCATCCATCCACCACCGCCAGCATCCGAAACCCAAAATGCCGCGTCGCCAGACATGCATCCAAGGTTTTTCCCAACCAAAGAAACAAATGAATGAATGCGAATGCTTCCCGCCACCACCACCACCACCACCACCTCGCCTCAGCCGGCCCGGGGGGGCGAAAAAAATTCACTTCATCTCATCCTTAGCCGAGTCCAGGTCATTATGATATGATAACAGCTCATGCCACGCATTTGAATCAAGCCTGCTTGTGCTGAAATGTCCGTCCGTCTGTCTATCTGCACTCCAGGTTCATTCATTCGCTTCTCAAGTTTGCTTTTTTGAAATTTTTCCTGCTAGTCAGCCAGCACTGCGCTCGCGGAAGGTCATGCTCTGCGGGTGCACACAGATTTGTAGATATCATAGGTGGAAGTATCGAGTTATACAATACAAGCATCATGATTCCGTCAGGATGAACCGGGGTTCCTACCTAACTTATCTATGGTACGATAGCTATCGCTTCGCTATTCGCGGCGAGTATACCCGATACCATACCATCTATGGTTATCGCCAGAGTACCGTATCGGAAGAGGGCCGTAAGGGCAATTGACTTTCTTTCCTCCTCCCTCCCTCCCTCCCCCCAGTAGCCCTGCTTCCACCAGCCTCCACTCCAGCTACAAGCTAAGTGTTGATATTCGGAGACTTTTGATAAGTCGGGTCGGCGCCGGGGTCGTGCCGTGTAGAGTTGTGCTCATACAGTAGAGCTTCTTTCCTTCCACATTGGTGGCGCGCGCGCACGCATACTAAGGCTGACTTCCTGCACTGTAGGTACTCAAGTACGCCCAACCATGCCCATGTTCAACCAACGTGATCTGCGGATGCAGGTATGAGCGGAGGATTCAAAAGCTAGACTATTGCAAGTATACCGTACTCGAGTGCAGAGCTGGTACTCTACGGTTGGAGGCGGGTAATTCGGGGCTGTGTGTTTATTTTCTATCTTTTGTTTTTGTTTTTTTTGTTTGGTTTAGTTTGGGTTGGGTTGGCTTGATTTGGTTGAAGTCTACGAGTACATGCGGTCCGTGGGTGGCAATACCGTACCGTAGGTGGTGGTGGGGTTTGTTTTGTTTTGTTTTGTTTTGTCCTGTTTTGTTCGGGAGGGAGGGTGGGGAGCTAATGATCGCGATGCTGGATGTGAGGGGTGGAAAGATTCCGGAGATCTGTGGGGTGGTGGCGGTGGTGGTGGGGGAAGGTGTTGGTATGTAAGTTTAAGGAGGGGAGGGGAAGGAGGTGTCAAGGTGGTCATGAAATCGCACTCGAGTCTGGGAGAAATTTGACTATGGTACAGGTAGTGTTTGATGGACTGCTCGAGTATCGTATCATACCGGTACGCACGTACGAGTACCGGTATCACACCCATACAATTTCCAAACACCAAAAATTTATGCTCCCGGGATTGATTACCGTATCGCCCGCGTTTACGCTTATAACTCACAACTAACTTACTAAGTATTAGTACAAGTACTTGTAACTCCTCACTAACTTTACCATACATTACTCACAAAACGGAAAGGTCTAAATCGAGTGAGCCGTCATGCCCTCCATCATTCATCCCTCCCATCCCTCACCGGACACAATCATCTACAACTCACCACAATCAGATTCTTTGTTTTGTTTTTTGTTAAATCCCTGAATTTATTCGTATAACTACAGGAAAATCCCGTCATTCACCCTAAAGTATGGCCCAGAAAACCTAAAATACATAAGAAACTTCAATCCCCCGCCTAAACCCACAATCAGATTCTTATAATAATAATATTATACATATTAATAACCAATGAATAAATAAATAAATAAGCCCCCTAATATATCGTGATTAATCACTCAGGCCTTTTTTTTTCTTTTCCTTTCTATTTCGACCGTCTCGCACTGATCCCCCCCCCCCCTTTTCCCTTTTTTTTTTTTAAAAAAAAAAAAAAAACCCCCCAAGGGGATGAAAAAGAATTGTTGTTCCAGGCCCCAACAGAACAGAAATTTGTCGGAGCGCAAGTGGTCGTCGGGTGTCGGGTGGTGTTCTTGCCGGCAACGGATATTCCCGGGGCGGGAGGGAAGGAGAGTTTTTCCGGAATGGGGTTTTGGTGAAGAGAGGAGAAGAGGGGGTGATTTTTGGTTTGGTATGGTCATTTGGCGTCACTCGTTTTTTTTTCTTCTTTTTTAAAGTAAAAAGGGAATAAAGTACAATAAAAATAAATGAATGATGTTCCGAATTGTGAATCGTAAGAAAAGTGAAAGTGTTTGAATAAAAGAAGAGTGTGAGTTGTAAAGATTTTTAAGTGATAGAACGTAACTAAAATATTCATTGATGTAATTATCCTAAGTTTTCCCTCATCTTTTATACTAAGTATTTCCACCTCA
>Ga0307507_10006936_pt1 | contig 16859 bp, 9 predicted proteins | sample 7_EM_MG_FD_207223 | JGI IMG/M metagenome (GOLD analysis project Ga0307507, IMG submission 207223) | Populus trichocarpa ectomycorrhiza microbial communities from riparian zone in the Pacific Northwest, United States - 7_EM | ecosystem: Host-associated > Plants > Roots > Unclassified | place...
CATGACCTTGGTAATTACCAAAAAACCCATGTGAAGTACAAAAATATTCCAAAATGCAAACCTGATTTTTTGTCTTATCTAAGACCAAAAGTGTACTTTAACTATACATTAATAATAATAAAAAAACCCTTGTCCAACAGTCCATCAATTTTTTTGATCCCTGAGGTAAAGAAATATTTTTACTGTGTAAAAAAAAAGAAAAAAACCTAGACATCCCCGAAAAATCTTTTAATAACCAATAGGCAATGGAAAAAACCAAAATACCACTCCTAAAGGTTTTTTTTTTTTTCAACTCAAGGGCATTTGGATAATTTCAGTATAGCAATCCACAATAAATTGTGTAGCTACAATGAAAAACTCACACTTTATAATATTTCGTTTAATATGATTATATAGTGATTTATAAGTGGGGAATTTCTTCTGTAAGTTGCCGATTGAAAAACCATCTTCATTTCTTTTTATTATGACTTAAAAGATGGAATTTACAATTGTGACAAACAAAATCCATGTATGAAGCAAGGAAATTCGACCCAGGAAGATCCATAAAAACAATAAATGAATCTAGCCCAGAAGTAAGGTGGTGTTTGGTATGCTGGACAATAATGGTCTGGACAAGATAATTTTTTTGTGAAGTTGTTTGGTGCGCCTTTAGATAGTATGAACATCAATTTTTGTCCTATGCAAGGTTGTTTTAGTGAAGAGACTTTTATCCCGTTAAAAAAGATATGACAAGCTTGTCCAATTCTCTGCACAATAGTTACTCTAGTTGATCTGAGTCAACATAACAATAAAAATGATTATTATCATAGTTTTAAAACTCAACTATGGGTTAACCCAGGGCAAGGCTGGGTCACCAGTTGGGTTGACCATTGACCCAAATCAATATAAAGATAAAAATGATTATTATCATACTTTTAAAACCTACTCGGTGGTCGGCTCGAGGCCAAGGTCTGGTTGACCATTGACTCAGGTCAGCATAAGAATAAAATAATTATTATTACAGCCTTAAAAATTAACTCTAGGGTCGACCTGATGATAGGTTCGGGTTGGGTTAACCGTTGACTTGGATCAACGTAAGGATAAAAATAATTATTATCATAGTTTTAAAATTTTACTTGGGAGTTGATTTTGGTCAGGTCTAAGTCACAAGTCGGGTTGACCATTGACCTAGATCAATATAAGGATAAAGATAGTTATTATCATAGTCTTAAAACTGTACTTGGGGGTCGACTTGGGGCCAGGCTCAAGTCATGGGCCAAGTTGACCATTAACCCGAGTCAATGTAAGGATAAAAATAGTTATTATCATAGTTTTAAAATCCAACTAAGAGGCCAGCTCGAGGCAAGGCTAAGGTTATGAATTAGGAGGTCACTCGGTTTGACCTAAATCAGCGTAAAAATAAAAGTGGTTATTATCATAGTTTTAAAACTCAATTCAGGAGTTGACCCAAGATAAGGCCCGAGTCACGGGTCTAAAGGGTCAAACTATGTTGACCCAAATAAAAAAAAAAAAAGCAACCTCGTTTTGACCAAAAAAATTATGTATATAAAGAGTCAATAGATGTTTTACCTATGTTTTATCTCGGGTTGAATGGGTTGCAGGTTAACCTGAGTTTTTGACCGGGTCATGTCGGATCAATCCTTCCTCTATTATTTTTAAACCTAGATTGGTTTAGACCTCGAGTCAATTGATTATTGTCTAGTATCTACCAAACAAAAAATAAAGCAAATTGTCTAGTTTAATTCAAAGCACACCAAATACGGGATAAGATGATTATTTGTCCAGTACAATTCAATCCTTTCAATATTGTCCAATATACCAAACATTATCTCGGGTCGAATGGCATATTTTGTCTATCTTTTTTTCCTTGTCAAGTCCTTTCTGAACTAAAGTGGGTAAATATAATAATTTTATATGTATGTTGCTCAAGTCTCTTTATAAAACCAATAAGTTTTTTATATATCAAATATGATGGTGCTGATTTTTTTACCAAGAGAAACAAATTTATTGTTTGGGCCAACACACTTGTTGTCTTGTTGTCGTTAGGGTCATGATCGAAACAACAACACCCATGATATTTGGGCTATGGCCCAAATAGCAATACCTTACCCTTGTGGTGAACTGTCCAATACACACATATACTTGGATATTGTTTTGAGTTTCGAGAAGTCAGAATAAGATATTGTGCACCACCACACACTCAACATTTTCTAAACTGATGGATTATGTGCAAGTACACACTTGTATATAGGGTTGACACCATATTTCTAGCCAATAGCCGCAATGCAACACGCACCATGTTCTATGCAAATTAAAGGCCTCCTCTGTTGACCAACAGTTATTTCTAGTCAATGTGTCATTTACATTCACGAACCACTCCATCAATAACAATGTCAAATATTATAATCAATAGTGGGCACCAATGTTCTCACCTATCAATTGTCATGCTACTTTCTAAGATGAACTAATGTAACTAAAATCTATAAATACCTTAGATTACCAGGTAAAAAGAACAAGTCATAATTTTTTCAAACGTAACACTTACTTCTCTACACTTATATTTTCTCTCAGTTTTCCCATACATTATTTTGTTCATACACATACTAACTTAAACATCATAAAATCCCTCATTATATGGGGGATTTATTTATTTAGGAACGATCAATCCCAAACACCAAGCCCACATGTCTTGGTCTAAGATCGTAACCCATGAAAAACCTAATTTTATGAAAAGATTTTTCACGACTTCATCAAAATCCAACTAAAGTTCTAAATAGCTCTAATTAATAGTATAAAATATATTTTATTGGAAATTTCTTAGAGATTATGATTATAAAGATTATTAATTACCTTGAAGGTAAAAGATCATTAATTCATTATTCTTTTGTGCTTTTTTCTAGGAATAAACATAAAGTTTTTTATTTTTTATTGTCATAACCTAAATTTGACTCTAATTTCTCTTGATTTAATTTTTAGAAAGATAAAATTAAAAATTAAAAGATTAGGGGTGGATTTTGATTAAGAGCATGAATTTTTAATTTTTTAAGGAATTAGAAACTAAAGTGTATAGTTGTTTTATTCCAAAAATCTAGAAAAATTAGAACATCATGATAGATTTTATAAGTTTCTCCTTTTCAATTTTCCTTTTCAAAATCTTGAAAAGGAAAAAGGATTATTTTTTTTATGTCATGTAGGACTTTTTATTAAAAATCTTGAGCTAACCTCACATTAAAAATCTTAATTTCCACAACTCTATCATATACCCATTGTCCCTCCATCATCCATTAATAAGGCCAGACCTAAATTGTAACAACCCATCACCATCACTACAAACCGTGAAGCTTTCAACAACTGTCAGTCCAAACACCTTTACCAGTCACAACACAGCTCTCGACAGACCCAATGAAAGCCACCACATTGCTTGTAGCCTCTCCCTCTTCCACAAAGCACTGAAACCAAACAAACCAGTTGCAAGCCAACCCTTAAGCTACAGACTTGATCTCCTCTCAGCACAACCACAACACACCTCAAAACAAAATCACAACAGCCTTGATTTTTTCCAAAAATCACAACCTCAAACACCTTTTTTATTATCTCCAATCTACCAATAAATCATGATTGATCTTTGACAACCTCCATGAACTTGCGGGAGAAAATTTTGTTTCTTTAAAGTTGTATATGTTTCAAGATTTATCATGCGTATTTCAAGCTAAGATTTCCAATTGCTGCCAATAGGTACCACATGGATTACATGCGCCAATCGTGTCCAAGTCACATGTTTTTTGCACTTTTGTTTTTCTATCAGAAAGTCAATTTTGGATTTAAAATTATTTTTTTATATAATTTTTTTTAGCATGCTCTTATTATTCTTGGGTGGATTTGATTAAATTTGTATGTGTGGATAGTTTGTGTTTGAGTTTTGCGCTCAATGTATTTTAGCTTTGGAATTTTGATTCAAAATGTTAAAATCTTCATAATTCTTTTTTAAAGGATGGTAGATATATGTGTGTAAAAAGTTTGTGTTAATGATTTTCATCAAAAAGTCGGTCATTGATAATATGATCACTTAACGAATCTTGTGAATTGGATGTTAATAATTTGCTATTTTTATTTTAAAAAATAATTTTTTAGGTTCAATCCAAGAATATTATGATCACTCAATAAGTTTTTTTTTGTTTTTAAAAAGTAAAAAAATCATAGCGAAAAAACTTAGGCTAGGTCAACATAACCCCAAAAAACCTATTGAGTGTGAGTGGTGACCTTTAAGCCTGTTTTGAACATAAACTAAGAAACAATCTAAATGCATGATTTACCATTTGTTAGCCTTTTAGGTCAAATGCCCATGTTTTCAAAGTTAGGATTAGGCTTGTAGCCAGATCCAAGTTCCAAATAACTTTTTTTAGGATTAGTAGCTTTTACAAAACATAGATACACTAGTTTAGGCCAATTTTAGCAATAACAGAGTAGATAATTTTATAATTAGATGCAAGTATAATGTGTCTTTCCTTTAGTATAACCAGTCTCTGATCTAAAAATTTATAAAGGCCAGTTAGGGTTCATAGTTATCATAAACTAGGTAGCAACTCGTATATTATATTCTTACATCACCTTTTAAATTCACCATGGTATTGGGTGCGGTAAAATGACAACTTTGCTGGGGATTAAACAATTATTTTGTAAGGGATGGGCTTTCTGGTTTGTTTGAATGATGTACTAATTCTGCTATTTTTTATTTAATATTGGTTTTATGTTTATGTGTGTATTTTTTTCTATTATTTTGTGTAACATGCATATGAACTCAATATGAACTTATGCCCCTACACCCACTACACTCATTTTTTGGCACACATATTACCTTAAGTTATCAATAAGGAAGTTAATAGTGCCTCGATGGGTTTCACCCTTGACTAGCACTCATGAAACCTCAACTCTTGTTGAAATTCTACAAGGTTGTCATTGGTATACAATGGGATTTCTTTGGTCTATATTTCTACGCCTTGTAGGCTTTGGGTTGGCTTTTTAAGGTTTGATTACCTAGGCAACAAAGGACCTTTTAAGACCTTACAAGGTTGTCATTGTTATACAAATTGTCTCATTTGAAATATGTACTCCTTATCAAAAAAGTTAAGAGACTTTTTATATGTCAAGAGAAGTTAGATATCCACGGTAAATATAGATTTTGAAAGAAATTTGGAAACTTGGTAGAATTGCTAAAAATACCTTATAAAAATTGAGTTGTTAAATCTATGATATAGTTTTGGGATCCATCATAGAAGTGCTTCACATTTGGAATAGTTGACATGATGTCCATTATCAAATAATATCAATAGTTACTACAAATGCCTCAACTTGCACAACAATTTTTTTAAAATCATATCAAATATATAGTGACATAGCTATTACTAGATTGATGGCATGTGCTACCTCGCAGGCCAAGCTAAAAAATTTTCAACGTAAAAAAAGGATGCTCGAGTGATGCAAATGTTCCTAAAAAAGCAAAAAAAATCCAAAACTCGTGTCATGAACTTGACTAGGTTCAATAAGCTCAACTAATTTAATAATATAAATAATAGAAATGCAATAAAAATAAATAAATAAAAATTGACAATGCTCAACTAAAAACAATGAAAGCTTGTCAATACTATGAAAAGATATCCTCTCAATATTCGTAAACAGTTTCCATGATCTTATTTGAGAATGAAATAAAAATTAAATGAGAACATGATAACCTTATACAAAGAAAAAATTGAAAAAAATGAAGCACAATTCTTATAATATCAAATATTGAAGGATGAAAGAGGAAAAAAAACATAATTTAAGAAAGATAAATAAATAACTTGAGTCAATCCGAGTTAATTTGTCATGCCCGCGACCTAGGACATGAGATTGGGATAACATGATAAAAAGGAAAGTGAAAAAGCACGAAAACCAATTCCCAACCAATTAAATGTTAAAGAATAAAATTTAAGAAAACATCAATTTTAAAAAGGATCTAAAAAAGACCAATGTCAATTTGAGCTAATCTTTAAAACTTGTAACTCTAGTTATAAGCTCGAGACTAACCTTATAGAAGGCAAGCTTTAAAAAATCATGAAACAAAATCTTCAATCAACCAAATGTTAGGGGATGAAATTGAAAAAACAGTAAAAAAATGATCTAAAATAACACAAATAAAAGTCAAAAGAATAAGAACCAAATCTCACATAAAAATAAACCGAAATCAAATGTTGATGGATAAAATTGAAAACAAAATTCAATTAAGATAAGGATAAAAAAACAAATAGAAATCAAAACAATAAGGACCAAATTTGATATAAAGATTAAATGAAACCAAATGTTTTAGGAATGAAATTGAAAAATAAAATCAATATAAAAAAAAATTGGAACAAAAAAAATAACAATCAAAAGAATAAGGATCAAATTTGATACAAAAAACAAATAACTGGACAACTTTAAATTATGGCATGACATTCCAAGTTCCAAGGTGAAGAGAAAAATTAAAAAGAGAAGAGGAAAAAAAAAGGCCACCATAGCCTAATCATTGTGTTGTAGTATACACACGTTTGACCACCAAGAAAGGTGCAGATGAACATTTCTTATACCGTCGTGGAAGCTAGCATCTTGTCATTGAATAATACCTCATACACCATCTAAATATGATGGGCTTCTCCCACATATTGACGCTTGTGTTTCACATGCCAACCTATTTGTCTTGCTTGCTTACTCCAGTCCCCATGTTTGTTTTATTTTCAATTTTGATCCTTTAACACTTACTTGATTTAAATTAGCTAAAATTTGCTTTATTTTGCAAAATCAAGCATTAATTGAACACTAAAAATTCTCTTTATATTTCAAGATCTCTAGTTTTAGACAACCAAAAAAACTACCAAGCTAAATCCCAGATTAAGCTAATATGAATGGACCAAATTGAAGAAAGAAAAGACTGAGGGATCAAAATTTTAAAAATAAATATGGATTTTCCATCAAAAAATGAAAATTAATTCTTGAAATTAGCAAAATAAAAAAAATATTTAACATTTCTTAAAGCTTCATATTTAGTTTTTTAAGCTCTAATTATTTTAAATCATTGAAATTAAATTTTATGTCACCGAACCAAGAATTAAATGAGTGACAGAGCGATCCGAGGAAGCGTATTAAGGATTATCTATAGTTTAAAAGATAACAACTTTGATGATCTTATCTCTTGTAGATTTATTCTTATATTATCCCTTATTAATCTCACTTATTTAGTTTTTGAATTTGTAACAACTACATCATTGTACAATCCTTATAAAAAAGAGTTTTACTAATGAAAGAAATACAAGTTCAACAATATTTTTTAGCTTGATGTAAGAATTCTAATACCTGCAAAATAGTCCTCTTTTGATGATTTGGAAACTATTGAATGCTTAAATCAGTATCTTTGTAGAAGAAGAGTGCAATAAATATGCAAAAGAATATAAAATTCCAATAATAAGGTTGTTTGTTTTTGTTTTGGTATAAAATGGATGCTCTGTAAGAAAATTATGTTATATGTATATGTTGTGAATGGAAAGTTGTGAACTCCTTACCTGGATAGTTTATAGGGTATTTATAGCCTTAAACCTTATCATTTTGCTTGAAAGAGAGGGTTGAAAAGTCATTTCATCCTAATAACGTTAATGAATGATAAAAATCTCTTATACATATATTAATAGAGGATAAATATCTCTTACACATGTATTAATGATATGAAAATATGGTAGGTCATATGAGTCAGACAAAAACTCCAATGGACTAGGTGTTAGGTTCAGGCCACAAGGCAAGGTCTAGAAGCTGCTAGGACGCACATTGGGTCCAAAACCATGGCTTGGGCCCAAGAGATGTTAGACGTGTGACCTGAGCTAACGAAAGGTTAGACACGCTGCCTAGGTCCAAACCTATTTTCAAAAACCCTATTAAACATGGGTCATCATTAAAATAAGCTTTGACCAATAAAAAATTGTTTAAAAGATACTAAGAAATTATGGTTCATCAAATTGGATTCAAATTTCTCTATTCTTAAAAACAAAGACATAAAGTCATTATTTGTCTTATTCTTCTTTTATAAAAAAAATAAAATATTAAACTTCGAGTAAAAAAAATATTATTTTGCTTTTAAAAAATACTTTATCACCAGATTGGATGGTAATTTTTTTAGAAACCAAGTTCACTTTTATAGTTTATTTCTTAAGAAAAATCATATTTACTTATGCAATCAATATTACCCTATTAAAAAAATTACCAATTAATTAATTGATTTTTCTTTTCGTAAAAATATTTTATAATATTGTTTTTTAATGTCTTTTTTCTTTCGCTTGTAATGTAGTTTACAATTGTAATTTAATTTTTTTATATTATTATTATTATTATAAATATTGATTAAATTCAAATTAAATTATGAAATAAAAATTTGATAATATAATTTTTATATTTGTAAATCTTATTTTAAAAATAAAAAATTAATGATTATTAGCATAATGAGATGCTCTCAACATTTTGTAATAATTATAGAAATTAAAATATTTATTTAAAAAATCCTAAAAACACTTCAGAAAAATTCCAAAATCCAAAATTGTGAGTGTTTGACAATTTTCTAGAAGGAAAATAAAGACAATAAAAAATTTTCAAAGGTGGAGTAATGATTTTGTAGAAAAATAGATATAAACTTAACTGAAAGAAAAACTAAAAACGACAATTACGAGTTTAATTAAAATATCATAGAACTTATTCATCTTTTATATTTAAAAAATAAATTTATCTTCTTAGATTATTGTGAGTGTTTGACAAGTGGCATTCACCATTGCAAAAACTATAATGATTGGAATTAAAAGAAAAAAAAAGGTATATTTTTTTTTATCAAAAATCTTATTTTATTACTCGTTCATGTCTTTTTTTATTTTGATAAAAATAAAGTTTATTATGATAAGTCTTGTTTTTTAAGTAAAAACTTATTCTAATCGTAAAAGCAAGTTTCAATTAAAAAAAATAGAAAAACATGAATCTATTATTTTTACGCACTTGTATGAAAATATTAACATAATATTTGAGATAATTATATAAAATATATAATAGAAAATAGATATTTTATTCTCATTAAATATTAATGAGAAAAATATTTTAAAAATATTGCTTCTAAGGCTAATACATAATTTTTCATAAAATAATCGATAATATCATCATTAAAAAGTCATAATTTTCTTAAAAACACTAACATTATTGGGTTTTACTTAAATATTGTTCTAACAAATTAATTTAAAAAGATTATATTTCAAAAAGTAAGAGAGAGAGAGAGAGAAAGATAGAGAGAGATATCTAGAAAAAGACCAATTGTGCGAGCTTGACATTTTGACCTTAAGGTGTATGGCCTTAGAATGTTGGGATTTTCATCATAATGGGGCCTAAATCTTCATCCATCTAATCATGATTTCCAAAGTCACAAAAATTACCCTCTTGACCGATTGACCTCTTTGCTGAAATCCATTACCCCTTTGGTTTCTAGGCTACCAAAATCTATCTCTATATCCTATAGATACACTATCCAAATTGTCATCTCTCATATTTGTATTATCATCAACAAACTCATCAAAAGTTGCATTCACATGCCTTTCAGGCCTCTTAGCATTGGAACCCTCTAAACAACCTTGTCTTTTAATCAACTAATTGTGTTATCATGCCATCTATGTGATTTTGTACTCCCCAACCACCAAAGTCAGCCTCTCTATACATTGAATATTGACTTGATCCCTAAAAGCCCAATTGTCCCCTATCATTGGTGGTGATGTATGACTTTTTTTGTAGACATTGTTGGATCTATAAAATACATAAATGGCAAGAAAAAATATATCCTCACACCATTCATGTTTCACACAATTATGGTTTTTCACTCTAATATGCTTCTCTTTGTCTTTTTCCACCCGTCTCATTTTTTTTTCAGTTCTTTTGGAACTAAAATTAAATAAAATCAAAAGGAGAAAAACTTAGTAGCGCGCACACACACGTGTGTGTGTGTGTGTGTGTGTGTGTTGACTCAATGAATAAGAAATATATAAAAATAAGCAAATGCAAAAGTATAATTACATGAGTAGCAAATGAATTCGTACAAAATATGGATGATTTTGAAGACACAAATTAAATCAATTTTGAATTTAATGATATTAAACACCCAACAAAAAAAAAAGTAAAACTAGAAACGACTCCATCGTCACTACCGATTTCTGCATCGACAACGACACAATTTTCGCTGCTGATTTCTGGATCGGTAGCGACATGATTTTCACTGCAGATTTCAGGATTGGCAGCTACATAATTTTTTTTTTGTTGTTGATTTGTGAGTCGACAACGACACAGTTTTCGTTGCCGATTTCTGAGTCAACGGTGGCTGGGTGCGCTGATGAATCCGTGTGTTTTGTAAAACCTGATAGATCTTATCTTTGGCCGAACCATAATAGGAAGAATTAAGGGGTGAAAAACCGGCCAACTTTGGAGAAAAAATGTAAATCCCAACGGAAACTTGAACAAAAAGTCGACCAACACTAAACAAAAATTAAGGGGACCAAACCAATTTACTCTTAAAAGGCCTTGGAAAGAGGGAAAAACCGGTTCTAAGATAACTTAATAAAGGACAAGGATAAGGTAGAACAACCCCCTAACACCCCAGCACACTTATAGGGGCTATAAATACAAGGAGAGAGAAAAGGTGATCTTTTCTCTTCCCAAAGACCAGCTACAACATCTGCATATGTCTAGTTGTATACTCCTGCTCCTCTACCCCTTCTCCATAGAAAATCAGACCCAATCCAGCTGCATGCCCCCTTCATTAAATGTGTGAGCTAAAGGAGACCTAGAGAGTGAGGTTAGTGACTGAAATCATGGAAGGAGGAAGGGTGTAGTAGGCCGGCTAAGCTGCAAAAGAAAAGAAGAAAAGAAAACCAGACAGAAAAGGAAAGAGATACCTCTGAAACTACACTTGGAACTTGTAAAAAAAACATGAGGTAAGACCCATTTCATCTCTTAACTGAAGGATACCTCATGGTTTGGACAGGGAGAAAAGGTGAGAAAGAAGAACCTATGGCTGGATAACAGGTGAGAGAAGGAAGAAGCTGGATAGAAGGAGATGAACAGACTATCAAATCCCTTCCTAAAGCTGTTGAAAACCGTGAGGTATGAACCATAACCCTTCTACACTATTCTTGTGACTTTAGGACTGAAAAGGAAGAAGAAAACCCTAAGCAAATGGCCTAGGATTCTTACACCAGCTGTTGAGGAAATCTATAGTAGAAAGAGGGACAAAAACGGGGCTGAATAGTGGGACCTAATTCCAGAACACTTAACAAAGGAAAGGAATAATTTTGAATGTATAAACTTGGAGAGATGGCTGGCCATAGTGAGGGCTGAACAGAACATGGATTAAAGGGATAAAATGCAAAGATGATGACTTTGTTAGACTTGCTAAATTATATGAAACCAAAACAGAACCTATGCTTGTGTTTATGACAGAATTTCTGCATATGTGAATGATAAAATTATGAGAAAATGTGTTAGAAAGTGTTATGAACAGAATTGTACTATCATTTGAACCTTAGAAGCATATGGAAACTAGAATTGAATTCACTTCATGTTGATGCCTTGAGTTTGTGTGTGTAATGGATGAACTTGTTTAATTAGGAAGCAAATGGTTATACGTATGAGTATGATATGTTGTTGGATATACTATTGTGTTAAACTTGATGAAATGCATGCGAAAGATTGGATGAAAGAGGCATATATGCTTTGACTAAGAATAGGAACATTGACGAAATCTCACATGATGAGCCTCCATAAGTTGGTGTGAAATAGCATGAGTGTGGGACTTGTTTATATGTCGTTGAATTGCTACAAATTGTATTGATGAATTTTGGATAATACCATTGAGGACTTAAAGTGATATTGGAAGGAATGAATTGGGGAAAACCTTGCTAAATGAACATGTGTTGTTTGGTGATAAGTGATTAATGGAGTGTGATTCGATGAGGTTTTATACCCACCTAGGGTGAGAAACATTAGTAGAGGGAAGCATAGCGTAAGCCTTACGTTTGGTCGAAGGGAATAAGTGAAACCAGAAACGACTTCATCATCATGATTTCTGAATCGGTAGTGACAGGGGTTGCATTAATGATTTCTGAGTCGGTAACGCCTCAGTTTTGTCAACAATTTATGCGTCAGCTGTAAACCATATGCACTGAAGATTTCAACGTCAGCTTGGAAATTGTGTTGCGTTGAGGATTTTTGAGTCGGTAGTGACTTAATTTTCATCAACAATTTCTGAATCAGCAATAACCCATGTGGGCTGGTGATTTCCACCCCGTATGTTTTTCCTAGCGAATCAGTTTCCCTACTGAATTGTGGTGTCAGCAGCGAATCAATTTTCGCTGCCAAATTATGGAGTCAACAGCGAATCAATTCTCGTTGCTGAATTATGGTGTCAGCAATGAATCAGTTCTCGCTGCCAAATTGTGGTGGTAGCAGCGAATTAATTTTCACTGCCGAATTTGTGGAGTCAACAACGAATCAGTTTTTGCTACTAAAATGTGGTGTCAGTAGTGAACCAGTTTTCGCTACCGAATTCTGTGTTAGCAGCGAACTGGTTTTCGCTACCGAATTCGGTGTCACCAGCGAACCAGTTTCGCCGACGATTCTATATTCCAGCAAATCAGTTCCCTGACAAACTTGCATCACCAATGAACCAGATTCGCTGACGAAGTTCTACAGCAGATTACATATCAGAACTGGTTCAATGATTAAAATGATTGCATTGTATGATTGTAATATATAAACGCTAAAATCTAAACACGTGTGTTTATGAAATTCGTATGGTGATGAGTTGTTTGATTACCGAAATGCAAATGAACTGATTTGTAACCATTGATGTGTTAGGTGGTGCGACCGGGACTCGACCCGTGATCGGACAAGGACATCCCATGAAAGGAACAAGTAGTGATTTCCACCCCCCCTTCTAGCGTAACGTTAGCTTCTGAAGTGAATTTATTACAAAGGATCTATTGTTGTGCTACATGGAATGCTAAACTGTCATGAATGGTTGTATGAGTATTACGAAGAATTTACTATTATATTATACTGAATGTAAATTGTCACGAATGACTGTATGAGTATTACGAAGGATCTACTGTTGCATTATATTGAATGTTAATTGTTACGAATGGTTGTATGAGTATTACGAAGGATTTATCATTGTATTATGTTGAAGGTTATTTGTCACGGATGTTTATATGAGTATTGCGAAGGATCTATTATTGTGCATATATAGTGCTAAATTGTTACAAAATTTTGTATGAGTATTACAAGGGATCTATTATTGAATTATATTGAACATTAATTGTGGTTGGATGAGTAATACAAATGGTTTACTGTTATGTTATAACAAATGCTAAACTATTACGAAATGTTTGTTCGAGTATTACAAAGGATCTATTGTTATGTATACTGAACATTAAACTATTACGGAATATCTGTACGAGTTTTACAAAATGTCTACTATTATGTTATAGTGAATGTTAAATTGTTATGAATCATTTAAAGGAGCATTACAAAGGATATATTATCATGTTATAGTGATTTCATAAACCGCTTATGGAACGTTTGATTGGTTAATGATTAGCTTCAGTTAATGGCATCCTAGAAAGATGATCGCGTTGCATTTTATGATTAGCTATGGCTAACGACATCCGAGACTGATGACCGGGTTGTGATTGATGATTAGCTTCGGCTAATGGCATCCTAAGTGGATGACCGGGATGAACAAATTATAAGCTTCGGCTAATGGCATCCTAAAAGAATGATCGAGATGAAGAAATGATAAGCTTTGGCTAATGGCATCCTAAGAGGATGACCGGAATGAAGAAATGAGCATCCTAAGGGGATGACTGGGATCAACAGATGATTAGCTCCGGCTAATAGCATCCTAAGTGGATGACCGGGATGAAGAAATGATTAGCTCTGGTTAATGGCATCCCAAGGGAATGATCAGGATGAATAAATAATTAGTTTCGGCTAATGGCATCCTAAGTGGATGACCGAGATGAATAAATGATTAGCTCTGTCTAATGGATGACCGGGTTGAATAAATAATTAGCTTCGGCTAATGGCATCCTAAGTGGATGACCGAGATGAATAAATGATTGACTTCGACTAATGGCATCTTAAGAGGATAGCTGGATTTAGGAGTTAATGAGTTAGTTTTAAGAATTGATGCATTCATGTGTACTATGTTTTGTATATACCAAGTGTATGAAAGAACTACGATTCTTATGCTTTAAACAGGGAATAATGTTAGTTCGGTTAATGATATTCGAGACGGATAACCGGGTTTGAGTATTGTAATTAGCCTCGGTAATTGATGAATTATTAAGGGTGGTATTTATGTAAGTAAGGAGAAATGAAAGAATTATACTCTTTTGGTCCATGAATGAAATGTATCGTTAATATTGCTTTATTATATTTTTAAATTGCTTACAATGCTTGAAATTATCTTGTGTTGTAACAGGGACATCATACTAACATAATTCGTAAGGAAATCCGTTTTGCGGCTCACACATTTTGAAAAGAACTATATATTCGCGTGTTATGGGTGATATGAGTTATGTATGAACAAACATATTAATCGTTCAATTAGTCGTCCGACCCTTTTTGTAAAGACTTGTAATGAAAAATTAAATGGAACACGAATGTGTATGTGATAACATGTAGATATGATGTGTATGAATATACATGTGTGGTATTCTTCTTATGAGGATGTTATGTTGTGAAATTACATGAGGTCGGGATAACGAAAGTACTAATTATGTAACTTGTCCTTCGGCCCTCTTGTATGCACTCGTGATGATAACGAGACTAGAACAAGAATGTGAATTTATGAGTATGTCAATATGATGTAATGTAAACCTATGAGTATGAAAATATAATATTATGGGCGTGTGTATTGAGAATCCGTTTTACGGAAATATTGATTTATGTTATCCTACGTGGATTGTGCCTTATTAATGAATAGAATGCAATTATAAATCTACAGAATGATATGGTGAAAAACATCTAGAACCTGACGACTTATATAAAAAAAAAATTTCCATCAATTTTGGCTTTGAAAAAACCAGGTCGTTACAATAATAATGAGTTATTATAACCCAAATACCCCAAATATAAGATTATTATACTGATTAGGTCAAGTTCAATAGTAGCAAACATGAAATTATATATTGACGTAAAACTTACCTATTATATAATTACGCAATCAAAATTGAAATCAAAACGAAAGGATGTCCAAACAACCTCAAACTTAATATATGATGTTATGGTACCCAAAACCCCAAGATTATTAGTTTATAGGTGTTTTCAACGAGTTTTGATTCATTCTCCTTTGTAATTGTTATTCACAACTAGAATGGAAATTTACACCTTTCAACGTCTTTCTTCTTTTTTGTATTATATCAATGTCGTAACAAAAACATGAGTAGGAGATTGGGAAAACACAAAAAAAATTTACATATAGAATTTGAAAAGAAGAATTTTAGAATGATTTAACTTGATTTTTAAAGCCAAGCTTTGACATCAATTAATGTGAACCTTGTGGATATAATGATCTAGGAACCCCCAAGCAAGATTAACACAATTTTAGCAAGCCAAAAATTAGATTTGATAATAGAGTGTGACACAACAATTGCCTTAAATTGAGGCACCAACATTATTATAATTTAAACCCCCACTCAATGATTAAATAATCACGAACAAAAAATATTAAGAAGACGTTAAGAAGTAGTTATTCTTTGATATGTCAATATTCATTTCTTTTAAGAGCTAAAAAATATGAGTAGAAGACACAAACTAACAAAGGGTTGCGTCAAAAATATCAATAATCATTAAACTAAAAATAATTCTTACACAGAAGTATTTATACTCCCCATATAACCTTAATGAACCCAAAGATGTGAGTTAATTTGGACCCGCTTATAATTAAACCTAAAATAACTTAAATAAACCTAAAACCTAGTATAAATAATAAGTTTGATACAAAACCCAAAGTTATAACATATAATGTTATGAAATAGCCTAAGATAAACTTAATTCCCTAGCTTATTTAGTATTATGACCGAAATAAATATCCTAGGTATGCTAGGATCCAATTATCGATTTTAGAATCTCAATTAAGGTAGGAAACATGCTTCTAGTTTGGTCACTCCTCTAGTTCCCCTTCTTCATTATGATAATTAATTATAGAATTAAATAATCCTTTCTAAGAGAGGTAAATTATTGTTACCCCATAAATTTTCTTTGTAGCACTAGGAAACTTTCCAATTTACTGTAAGGATAGGAAGTGTAGCTGCCCCTTGAGATTCTTGTTGCACATGGAGAAATTGCTCAAACAAGGTTGCTTTTATTGTTGTCAACCCTAAACCCATGATGTGGATGAATTGGGCCTTTCTTGCTCTTAAATTAAATTAATTATGAGTTGCCATATATATATATGTTATAGCCTAAAGTCTATATTGGCCTAAATATGTTAAATAAGCTCATTTTGTACCTCCTTTAATTTCTTAGACCTTGACATTGTAGTTGGCTCAATTGACACCTTTAGCGGATCCTTTGTGGTGGGTTAATCTGAATCAAGGATGAAATTGAAAACTAAAATAAACCAAGAAAATGATAAAAGAAAAACAAAAAAATAGCAATCAAAAGAATAAGGAATGAATCTGGTATACAAAATTATAATAATAATATATATCTATCTATATATATATAAAATAAGGGTCAAAATTGAAAAATAAAATAAATAAAAAATAGCAATCAAA
>Ga0307507_10006937_pt1 | contig 16859 bp, 18 predicted proteins | sample 7_EM_MG_FD_207223 | JGI IMG/M metagenome (GOLD analysis project Ga0307507, IMG submission 207223) | Populus trichocarpa ectomycorrhiza microbial communities from riparian zone in the Pacific Northwest, United States - 7_EM | ecosystem: Host-associated > Plants > Roots > Unclassified | place...
TAACGGAAGCGGGTGGGGAGGAAAGAATTGGGGTTGAGGAGAGAGCTTTGGTTAGGGCGATTCCGGTCGGCCCTAGATCAGGAGTACGAGTTGAGGGATTGGGTGGGGGGGTTCCTAGGGGGCCCTCCGGTATGTTTCAGGGTAGAGGAAGAGGAGGAACAGGTAGAGGGTTTAGTTTCGGTATGGAGGGTTACGGGTATAGGGGTGGAGGAAGAGGTAGAGGAGGGTACTATTATTAGTGCCGTTACGTTCTTTTAGCCTTTTGGGGTTGGGATATTTGATACATTGCACTATGAAGTATCCCATACCCGAAAGAGGGGTTTGGGTTTAGGGGGTTTGGGGTTGGAGGGATGAGATTTGGGATAGGGGATCGAGGAAGAAAGCCGATGACGATTTTATCCGAAGGGAAATCGTACGACCCATCGAAAGGACGCTCGGGCTTAACCAGGCTAAAAAGACATCATACCGTTCCGAAGGAGGATACCCGGGTAAGAAAGCAATCGACCGGCCTGGGGGTATTTCCGCTTGACTTTGGGGGTAGTTTCGAGTATGGTTTTAAAGTTTCTTTCGTACATTTATGTTTTGTTCAATTTAGGGCTTGAGGACCGGACCGGGTGATGCTTCTCGGGGACATGTTGGTTAGAGGAGTACGGGGTTTCCTTAAGGCTAGGTTCCGGCTATTGGCTTTGAGGGGACATACTGGTTGAGTATGTTTCTAATCGTGGAACTTTGGGTTGTTGATTTATTGCGAAGTGGATTACCGAGGCTTGGAAAGTTAGGGTAGACAGCCTGGTCGGCTACAGAAAACCCGAAGTGTTCTAGATAGCTCGTAGTTATAGTAGCTAATAAGAATCGAAAAGTTTTTCAAAAAAAAAAAAAAAAAAAAAATGATATCGTACCTTGATTTCTTGGCAGGCACAAGGGTGTTTTTTTATTAATAATATTATGATAGTCTACAAGTACCCTGCTGAACTCGTACAAGCATGATACGGTATTATACCGGTGTGGGAGTAAATGATATAGTTCCCTTAGTAGGATGGTGTGGTCGACCGAGCCGTATCCCACCTGGTGCGTGTAGTTCTGACTCTCTACTATACCGGATAATAGGTCGATAGGGAAATGCTCTGAAGGTATCGTGCTAAATAGATTGAACAAGGATATAGTAAAAGAGGAAGTGCTGCACCCGCTTAGAATAGGAAGGAAACGATCTCTATTGGTGTTTGCCTGGGCGTTCGCGTGCTTGTCTAACTAAGGAAAGAGAGAGGTACAAACATAGGTGTTTAGTGCGTAATGAAGGTTTGTGAAATAGAGTACTGGTCTGACCAATATTTCAGAAACCTTCGTTTTGACATCATTATCACATCTTGATTCTTGAGTTTTTGTGGCAACTGGACATGCCACTCAAAATCAAAATAGAGTTTTGGGGTAAACCTCCATAATCGGGGTCAAAACGAAGGTTTGAGGTGGCAACCAGACGCGCCCTAAATCTGCCTACATCTTGGTATCAAGGCCATATTCCACATACCAGTATCCAGATACTCGTGGGATAGGCAGTGCTCGAGTACTTGGTAGTACTGTACATATTAGATAGTGCCGGCACGAGCGCAAGTGCCTGGGATTGCGTGACGGATTCATGGCCGTGGTGGTGGTGCTTGTTTAACGAGTGGAGACCTGGATTGGCACAACTAGTAGACTATGATATAATTTATTTTGATTATAAAAATTTAATGGAGGAGGGGTCAACGAATGGAGGGGTTTAACGAACAGACCAAACAAAATCGCGGCTTACTAAGTCGCTTTTGGTGAAGTGTTCGCTGAGCCTGTTCGTTGACCCCCCATGCCATGTTATGATACCGGTACTTTGAATTTACTTTGCACGCGGCTAAATACCTCTGCTCGCCACCCGCCCGTTTTCAGCCGTCCCGGTTTTCATGTTGTCAGTGCTTGTGTGATTTGGCGACGCGCTGAACCACGCGAACGCGTTATCCCTACCTCTTACATACTGCACTTTAGGAGGCGGCAACCAAGTTCTGCTTGCACTCCTCGACCACTACTTTGCAGCCGTACGAATCGTACCGTACAAATCGTCAACATTCACGAGTCAGTCATGTCGAGTTCAAATTCGAAAAAGACCCCAAGGCCCAACCAAAAATCACCTTTTGCCACAAAGAGCTCTCAGAAGCCGGGATCCGTTCAGAAGCAACAATCTCTGCTGTCTTTTTTCACCAAGGCCGTAGAGTCCCCTGTTCCTGCAAATAAAAAAGGGGATAGTGATCTGCCAGATCTGTCTAGTGATCCAGTCGGACCGTCCTCGCCTGCGAATCAAGAGGATACCCCTACAAACAAACATAGAGGACGACGAGGTTTGTTGTGTCAATTCTTAACATTCTCCGACTTGCTAACTGAATTTGATTCCTGTCAGACGTTCTCCAAGTCCCACCTTCTAGCCCGTCTATTAGGGTAAGGGATGTTTCCTCCAAGGAAAATTTACCACGCTAATTACCTCATAAGGCACTCTCAAAGCATGTTAGTTACACAGAATTGAGTGACGACGACGACGACGATGTGCCGGTCCTTAAGAGAGGTGAGCGAGAGCTTCGGCTTGGTGAGATGCTTTGGGCTTAATATCATCTAGGTATTAAACGCACGATTCGAGATGATGACGACGACGACCTAGAGTTCCTTCCGCAAGATAACCTTATCGAGGGCTCGGATGACGGAGAGGATGATGGTAAGCTCTGCAGAGGTACCAACAATGACTTTCGTGAAAGCTGATATCGAAAAAGCCGCTATCGGAAGTGACGATTTCGTCGTCCCGGATAGCGCTCCTACGAGAACACCTGGTAAATCTAGGGATTCGAAGAAACGCAAGAAATCGAACATTGATTTGCCTGGGGCACCATCGTCCACTGTAAAGGCCCCAGCAAGTACCTCACGCTTTGCATTCAATCCCAAGAGCGGTAATTCTACTCCGGTATCGTCGGTGATGATCCATCGACCAAAGCCTCCAACACCTGCAGGAAGGAAAGATAGGGACGAAGTCCGCTACTTTTGGCTTGCTGAGATTAAGGATGCCGATGGAAATCCACGTATGTTTTTCATTTGGGATATATATTCTTGCTAATTGACTAATTTCGCAGCCGATCACCCTGACTATGACCCTCGAACCCTATTCGTGCCACCAAGCGCATGGTTAAAGTTTTCCCCATTTGAGAAGCAATATTGGGAAATAAAAAGCAAGCTTTATGACACTGTTGTGTTCTTCAAGAAGGTAAGACTTCATGACCGACATGGGGGCCTTCGCAAATTGAGATTTTTAGGGAAAATTTTACGAGCTTTACGAGGATGATGCCAGTATGTTCCACAGATGCGCGATAGGGTCTAATTTAGATAGCTAATAGGAGCAATAGCAATTGGCCATAGAGAGTTTGATCTGAAGTTGACTGATCGGGTGAATATGAGGTAAAGTTTGTGCATTATTTAGATTGAATTGGCTATGGTTAACAGGATGTCAGAATGGTTGGTGTGCCAGAATCTTCGCTCGATATGTGGGCAGCTCAATTTATCGCAAAAGGGTATGTGTTTGGCTTTATGTGGCGGCTAGGCTGCTGTTTGAACTGACGGTCAACTAGATACAAAATTGCTCGCGTTGACCAAAAAGAAACTGCCCTGGGTAAAGAGATGCGAGAAAAGGGTGGTAAAGCAGGAAAAGAAGAGAAAATCATTCGCCGCGAACTTGCCTGTGTTTTAACGGGTGGAACACTTGTTGACGAGAGCATGCTGCAAGATGAGATGGCAACTTATTGTGTGGCAATAAAGGTTCAATTCTGGGTTATCGGCTGTTCGGGGTTAGTGACACTCTGACTTGGGAAAATTGTCTGTTAGGAATCGTTTGTCGAAGGGGAGCCATCGTTTGGCATAGCTTTTGTTGACACCGCCACCGGAGAATTTTCTCTCTCGGAGTTCGAAGATGACTTGGAGTTGACGAAATTCGAAACATTTCTCGCCCAAATTCGCCCGAGGGAGCTGATTATCGAGAAGGTGGGTAGCATTTTTGGGGAGAGTTGCAAGTCTGAGACTGGGCGCGGCTGATAATATGCAGGGCTCTCTTTCTTCCCAATCGACACGTCTCCTGAAGAATAACACCTCGTTGACCACTATTTGGAACAAACTGAAGCCTGGAGTTGAATTCTGGGAAGGATCAACAACGATTCGGGAGTTGATGAGTAAGGATTATTTCAACGAGGGTTCATCCAGGAACGGAAAATGCTGGCCGCAGGCTCTAGAAGAGGCAAGGGAAAAAGAGCTAGCAATGTCGGCCTTTGGTGCTTTACTCTGTTATCTACAAACGGTAATGATCATGCTTGATGAATTTTTAATTTCGTGAGGGTCTGACATATATAGCTTAAAATTGATCATGAATTGGTGAGTTTGGGAAACTTCCGGGTTTATGATCCGATAAAAAAAGCATCGTCCTTGATTCTGGATGGGCAGACACTGTTGAACCTTGAGGTTGGAATCTTGATATCTGGTTGACGGCCTTCTACTGATTATGGTAGATTTTTGCAAATTCTTCGGATGGTGGTTCAGCGGGGACATTGTTTTCTCTACTTAATCGATGTATCACACCTTTTGGTAAGTTCACTAGTAACGTTCTGCTCGCAAGAGTTAACATATTTGGTAGGGAAGCGAATGTTCAAGCAATGGGTGTGCCACCCTTTGGCTGATTCGGCCAAAATTAACGCAAGGTTGGATGCTGTCGAGTCTCTCAACTCCAATAATGGGTTTCAAGAGGCTTTTGTAACTCATTTGGGTAAAATGCCGGATTTGGAACGTCTCATCTCGCGCATCCATGCCGGTAGCTCAAGAGCGGCTGATTTTCTCCGCGTTCTTGAGGGGTTTGAGCAAATACGTGATGCAATGGACGAGATCACCCTTTATAATGAAGGTGGTGGTTTGATTGGTCAACTTCTTGCTTCTATGCCTGATTTGAAAGGAAGCTTGGAGCAATGGGAATCTGCGTTTGACCGTGAGAAGGCGAAGGCGCAAGGTAGGAACCTAGATTGGGGCTTGCCTGCCTGATGAATTAGAATACTGACTATTTGACCCTTAGGTCTTCTCGTGCCTGAGCGTGGCGTTGAGCTTGATTTTGATGCTTCCCAGGATGCTATAGAAGCCATCATCAATGTTGAGCTAGAGGCGCTCCTTAATGAGTACAAATCGAACTTGAAGTATGGTGCTTGCTCTGGGCCTTGACTGTTGTAATCTGACCTTTTTATAGGACGAGGGATATCAAATATACGGACAATGGGAAAGAAATTTACTTGATTGAAGTGCCGGTGAAGTCTGCTCGGAATATTCCTAAAAGCTGGACTCAGATGTCCGGCACACAGGTAGTCAATATTTCTTCCGATCTGCAATTCAGTGCTACTGCTAAATTTTTGTTAGAAAGTCAAGCGCTTCTACTCGCCGGAAGTCAAAAAGCTTGTTCGCTCGCTACAAGAAGCACAAGAAACCCACAGCCAAATTGTCAAGGAGGTTGCTGGGCGTTTTTACAAAAGATTCGACAAGGACTATCAGACCTGGCTGGGCGCGGTGAGGATTGTTGCGAGCTTGGATTGTCTTATTAGTCTCGCTAGGTCTTCTACCTCGCTTGGTGAAACTAGTTGCAGGCCGACATTCGTTGAGAGTGAGAGAAGCGTGTTAGATTTTATTGAGCTACGCCATCCTTGCATGGCGTCTGGGTACGATAAACCCCTATCAATCTATAAGGGCGGTGGTGATCTGACAGATTATATACAGCTTGGATGATTTTATACCGAATGATATCCAACTCGGCGGAGATTCCCCCAAGATAAGCTTACTCACTGGGGCTAATGCAGCCGGAAAGTCGACGGTACTTCGGATGGTAAGGCCTGGATCGCCTGTGTCCTTGGGTAGATGTATAATTGCTAACTAATTGTCAAGACCTGCGTAGGTGTCATTATGGCTCAGATTGGGTGCTTTGTTCCAGCGAAATCTGCGCGGCTGACACCTGTGGATCGCATAATGAGCCGGCTAGGAGCTAATGACAATATATTCGCTGCACAGAGTACATTTTTTGTTGAACTTTCAGAGACAAAGAAAATACTTACCGAGGCTACACCTCATTCCTTGGTAATATTGGATGAGCTAGGCCGTGGAACATCTTCGTACGATGGCGTGGCTGTGGCACAATCAGTTCTGCATCATGTTGCAACTCATATTGGCTGTCTTGGATTCTTCGCAACGCACTATCATTCATTGGCCAGTGAGTTTGTTGGGCATCCTGAAATTCAACCTCAGCGGATGCGAATTCATGTCGATCAAGAGGATCGGGACATTACTTTCCTCTACAAGTTGGAGGTTGGAGTTGCTGAGGGTTCATTCGGAATGGTTTGCTCGCCTGCCGTTTGAGCTATGGACTTTGCTAACGGTTTAATAGCATTGCGCTGCCATGTGTGGTATCAATAAGCGGATAATTGATAGAGCGGAGGATGCAGCTCGGAGCTTTGAGCATACCTCACGGCTTAGAGATAGTTTAGAGGCTGCGCGGGTGGGGATTTATATTCCGTTGGGAATCCAGAGTGATTTGGCTTGGGTTCTTCGGGGCGAAAACGGCATTGGTGATAAAGCTTTCGACTCTATCTTAAAATGTATTAAGGCGTTGTAACTAGGCTTAGAGATCCTTCTGCATGGGTGAATGAATGGTGGATATCTTGAGTGTAATACTGGCTTCTCTTTGTTCGATAGTTTTCATCGATGAGTGGGATATTTGATTCTAATAATAATATTATTATAGTGTTTTTCTTACATATGACTAGGATCTGGGCCTAGTAAGCGTGCAAGAACTTTCTCAAAGCCTCCGTGACATTTCCCCCACAACTGCGTAAAATGTCTGTCGCCTTTGCTTTTGAAACCTAGTAGATATTCGGGCGAATGATAAGCATGAAAATACTATTAGGTGCAACCTAGACTCATTACCTCCATTTCCTCCATGACAAGAGTAACGTCGGCAGCGTTGACCCGAGTGGATGGAGGAGGGCCTGTTTTTTGGGCAGGAGCCTGTTTGACATTGAGGCCTTGCATGGCCTTTCCGAGAGCCTCAGCGGATTCTTGGGTGACCTGATCCGTGGGCGTATCGCCTTCGTTTTCCATCGCCTCCATAGCCTTCACGCAAAGCTCGGCATTAGATGGTGCCACACGCTCTTGGGCAGCTTCTGGCTCAGTCATTTTGAAGGGTACGTTTTCGGGCGGGCAATTGCTGCTCAGCGCAAGCGGTGCTGTGAAATTGGTCTTGAGATCCGTAGCGGCGAGATACCGGTACTGCTTTGAATGCTGGGTTTGGTCGAATCTGGAGGTGACGTTGGGAATTTCCTGTTTTGGCGTTATTGAGTAAATTTGGTGTGGAACAACCGCCTCTCGTACTTCATGTCTCGGGTTCCACATGTGTAGCGGCCGACCGGTAATGCCCGGATAGGAACTGGCAGTCTCCTACGAGTAACCCCACACGAGCGGTTCCAACCACCTGTCCCAACTCACCCCATAGCCCTGCTCTAACTACACAACTTTCGGCTAAGGTGGGTGAGAGAAGAGCGATTAGGCACACCAACCATTCAAAAACAACAATCGGGAGTACGGGAGAAGGTAATTCGCATACGGTGGCGGGGTCTGAAGAAATGGCGGGTCTACTAGCAAACCCTCCATCGAGTGATGCTACTGATGGTGCATCTGTGAAGACTGCTGGCGAGGTGAAAAATACCTTCGATAACGGCAGCAGCGCAAGCCGAATAGGCGGTGGGAATGCTTGGTCTCCATCGTGTGAGTAAATTGGTTCTGAAACGGTGGTTTTGGAAATTAACTAGTACCCCTCCGGGAAAGCCTGGCAATCAAAGCCGATGAAGCAGAGTGTGAGTTATGGGGATGAGGAAGCTGTAGCAAAGGCTCTTAAAAAGCTCGAGTCACTCCCTCCTCTTGTGACAGCAGCAGAGGTGGGCTCCCCTAACTCGAATTTATATTGGTCATAGCTTACTGATTTGTTCTAGGTATCCGAGCTTCGTGCTAGCTTGAAGGAGGTTGCACTGGGCAAGGCCTTCATGTTGCAGGGCGGTACGTAAACGGTAGGTGTGATGAATGGGGGGCTTTACTGAGGGGGGAGATGATAGGAGATTGCGCCGAATTGTTCGACTACTGCACTGAGGTGAGATTCCCAGTAGCTTGTGAGACTAAGAGCTGATAGGATGTAGGAAAAAATTAGCGCAAAAGTTAAACTCTTGCTTCAGATGAGCATGGTTTTGATATGGGGTTCGTCTCGATCTGCTACTTCTCACTAGATATCTAAAGTATACTAGGTGGGAATATTCCTGTTGTCCGGATCGGTAGAATGGCTGGCCAATACGCCAAGTAGGATCCTTCAATCGTCTACTTGTTTTCTTGTTCGCGCTCTTGTGCTGATTGCTTAGGCCGAGATCTAGTATGACTGAAATAATCGATGGGAAGGAGATACCCTCCTTCCGCGGCGACATTATTAACGGGTTTGATATTTCGCAGCGAACTCCTGATCCAGCTAGACTTGTGAGGTGAGCTTCGTCTGCGCGATTGCTGTTTGAGAATATGGGCTGATGGAATAGCGCATATTATCACTCAGCGACAACTCTCAATTTTTTACGTGGCCAACTCTCATCCGGGTTTGCGGACCTACACCATCCATTCGAATGGACCCTCAGCCACATCCAAAATAGCGAGACAAAGGAGAAATATCAGGCAATCGTGAATTCGATTACCGATGCAATTCGCTTCATGCATACCATCGGTGCTGATACATCCTCAAGTCTTGGAACAGTGGATCTTTATACCTCTCATGAGGGGCTTTTGCTGGAGTATGAACAGGGCTTGACCAGGTTGCTGCGTGACCCCATGGATGGGAATAAAGCTAAATGGTATGCTACTTCTGCGCACTTCATCTGGATTGGTGATCGGACCAGGCAATTGGATTGCGCCCATATCGAGTATTTTCGTGGGATTGAGAATCCAATCGGAATTAAGGTTGGCCCGACAATGGTGGCAAAGGATTTGGCGGAGTTGCTGGATATTGTGAATCCGAATAAGGAGGTTGGAAAAGTAACCTTGATCACGAGATACGGTGCCGATAAAGTAAATGAACTTTTGCCCGGCCATATTGATGCTGTCGTTAAATCCGGACATACTGTTGTTTGGTAAGTTTATTGCTACTTTTAGATGGAAAACTCGCGAAGGCTAACTTTAGATAGGCAATGTAAGCAGGTTCATTCCTCCCCGGTTACAGACGGCACTGACAGGGCACGCTAAATGGATCTCAGCCGATCCCATGCATGGGTAGGTATCCTTTCCGTATCAATTCGATCTTGAGGAATCTTTGGAGCGCTTTTTGACGCCTCGCGAGTCACGTGGGTGAGGAAAAAATTGACCTTATAATGATTGCATAGTAACACTAGATCCTCTTCGACTGGGGTCAAAACGCGCCAATTCGATAATATCATGACAGAGCTTTCGAGTACTCACCATATCCATCAAAAGAATGGAACCCATTTGGGTGGTGTCCATTTGGAATTGACAGCAGTAAGCCGGTGCTAGGCCCCTGAGTTGGTTCAGGAATTAATTTTTTGGCTCACAGGACGCGGTCACCGAATGTGTTGGCGGGTCGGAGAATCTCACAGATGACGACCTGTTGCTCAACTACACGACCTATTGCGACCCTAGGCTAAACAATAAGCAGGCTTTGGAGGCGGCTTTTATGATTGCCGCCTGGTATCGTGAGAAGACTTGAAATGGGGTGTTTAGTAGTGGTGTAGGTATCTAGGGCGAGATCTAGGAATAAATTGTTGTGTTAGGGGTGATTAGGTTGCGTCTATAGCTTAGAAATATTGTGAACTAGATGTAAGACATGGTTTGTAGTGTTCGGCACGAGGATCTGGTAGTGTCAATTACCATGGGTCGATTGGGAGGTGGGATATTTGAGTTCGGTTCGATTGGATTTGAGGTAAGTGAGTGCAAAACCAGATAGGTTGGGTTGGACCGCCTAATCGAGTTTATTAGTCGACGATTTGGATTCTAAACCCGCTATGATTATGGTAGTTTTGAGTGGCGGGAATGTCCGCTTTCTTGATAAGAACAAGCTCTTACTCTCCTCCAAGCATTAATGACACCTCATATCATGGATTTGGATCGGTGCTTAAGGAACGTAGGATTCTGGTCGGGGTGAAGAGCCACGGGATATTGATCAAGACCCTTAACGGGGACCCTTATTGTTCCTTAAATTACAGCACTTCCTGGCGAGAATCGTCAGGCCCAAGGACATTGAAATAAAATTTTTTATCGTAGTTTTGTCTCGAAATCTCAATAGAGTGCTAACTCTTCATAGATAGGACTAGGCTAGTCTTTCGACGAAATAGGAAATTTCACTTTAGCTACTTCATAATATTATTTCAATGCAAAAGTGTCTGCAGGTTCTCCTGAGTTGATGAGGAGCTTCAGTGTGTTGAAGTGAGCCTTATCATTAGTGGTCACTCGGGTAAGGAAAAAGGAATCCGAAAACAAAAATCAATCTTTATAGCATCTCATATTAGTATCATCAATCACAGTAACTGTTAGTATAAGGTTTCTTCCTCATTGCAAATGTTTCTTTCAGCTCTCTATTATGTTTATTCTATTCAAGCCAGGTACTATTTTTTTTATTTTTTTTACTTTTTTTATTTTATTAGTTGTATTTGTTTTAAGGTACAAAATATGCATGAAGCGGTAAGCTATGGCAACAAAAAACCTATAAATCAACGCAAAGACCTCCCGGTGTCAGGGAAAAAGCCATCAACCTAAGTGCCTCTGGTCTGGGACCAACCGCACGCCAGCCACATCAAATAAGAAATCCAACCCTGACTAGCTAATGCGGGCAAGAAAGGAAATCAAATAAACTCATGGGGAGGAATCAATAGGAAAACCCTTGCCGAAGACACCAATATATGAAATAATAGTTATAATCATTAATGAAACCCAAAGTAACAACAATGAAGGAAGAACAATGGGGACGCGGGGGCCACAAAAACAACGCGACCGTGCAAGAATTACTCAAGAACCACAAGGTGTTGACATCGGTCACCGAGACAGTGCAATACGACGACTGAGCGTAACCGAGGGCTGCGACTGTGGAGAAGCCTCGGGGAAGGCGAAATAGCAGTAGGGTGCCAGCCAATTGAGTGGATGGTAGCTGTAACTGCGCAACGGGACGAGGCTGGGGGGGAAGGAGGAGGGGTATACCCAATAACGGTAGAAACTATTGGTAACGGTGTGCGTGTCTGACTAGTCAGCCTTTAGAGTTGGTGAAGAGAAAGGAGAAATCGACTGCAGCCTGTTGAAAAGTTTTCTCCTACTACGAACTGTAGTCCCAGTCGTTTGTAATATGAGTGAGAGGGTGTTGCCGACTGTGCAAGTACTAAGTGAGGCAGCAAAAAGCGCGAGCGAAAAGAGGGGGAGAGAGAGCCAAACGACTCCTAGAAACAAGGACGCTGAAGTCCAAGAACATGATGAGGGAAGTAAGGCGTGAGGGGGGGGGTGCAGCTGACGGAGAGTGGGGATGCAGCTCACTGAGAGTGTGGGGGTGGTGGATGTTGACGATGAATTCTCATGCTGTTGAGATTTCAATCTCCGGAGGTGTAGTGGAGATGGTTCGTGATTCAAGCCAGGTACTAGTTGTTCCTTTATTTCTTTTGTTCATATGAGTTTTCTTTGAATGTCTTCGTTCCTTATTGTGGATTACTATTGATTATACTGGTAGGACTCAAATGCTTTTCCATTATATAGTTGTACTGTACCTGTCTTATTATTCTTGTCACGGTGCACTTAATTAAAAATCTTTATTGCTGGTTATTATTATTACTTCTCTCTTGAAACTGTTGTGCATTGCTATAGTAACTACTAGAGTCTCTATATGAAAGTTTCTTAGTCCTGTGGCACTTCTCAAATTTTAAGGCTCAAGGATTCTGTACTTGGGTATCTGATAACCAAGGTTTAAAAGATTCTGTCTATTACATGATTCCTTAGACAATGACGATTCTAATCACAGGCAAAACAATACTGATAGTGAGACAAACTGCTCCAATAGCAACTAGAAGGTGCTATGGGCAACAAAATCATTAATCTGAGATTTCTGTGGCGCTGATTGAAAGCGACATTATGGAGCTGATGTAGAGAGTTAAAAAATTAGATTAGAAAGAAGTAAATAAAAGAAAAGAGAGAGAAGAGGATCAGGTGGAATTCCCTGTTACTGATTGGCTTGTACAGATTGTGCTGCAAAACGGAACCTAGGATATGAGGCTAGATGAACTGGTCCCAAAGGAGGTGTGAGCTATGTGAGGGTAATTATAGGCTACAGAGGGGCGAAGAGGTGAATTGTCTATGAAGGGGAAAAACTAGAATAGTTGGAGATGAGAGTTAGAGGTCCAGAATTGGATTCTGTGAATTGTGAGAAAATTCTCTGTTAGCTATTAATTAGAGAAAGAGAGATGAAGAATTGAATATATTGGACAAAGAGAGACAATTCTGAGGTTTGAGGGAGATATTCAATTGTTTGAGTAGTTACAAATAACAAAGAGGCGAGTTTTTGAATATTTGTAGATCCAAGAAGCTGAAAGCAATATGATATCTCACAAAGATTATCTAGTGTTATGGGGGTAGTAATATTCTAAGAATAAGTGATTATATTAGGCCCGATCGTGGGTAAATCGGAGAATACGTCTAGGGAGACGAAAGTCAAGATAGAATTGTAAGGTTGGTAGAAGAATAAAATTGTTTAACGTGTATATATTGTTAAGGTCTCTTCTCTGTTGCTTGAGGATCGGTAGCAGCTACGAAGACACCTCGATATTTATATTCTGTATCTGGGTGTTCGCGGGCTACATGATCTCTTCCTATAACTAAGTATCTTTCTTTCACCTAGCTCGACTTGTTTGAAGTGGGAGCCCGACTTGACCCTGAACATCCGTCATCTTTCTACTCTCATTTGTGCAACTTGTTGCCACGTATGCCTCTCTCAGGGGGAGGGTGTAGTGCCTGTTCACCTAGATGGCTATATGAACATGTATCCGTTGCTAAATACATTTACGAATAATCTCCATGTGTTCGCATGTCAGACCATTATTCGCTGGGATAGAAGATTGCCAGTCTTCATATTGTTGGCTCCGTTTCGACTTGGTCTGCAGGAGGCATCCCTTTGTCTTATCCGGTATCACACGACTCTTTCCTATCAATCAAGTCAATGGTTACGACTATAGTCATTGGTCTTATGCCAACAATCCCTTTCGGAGTTCCCCAACGCCCTTTCCGAGCATAGTGCATTCCTACTGGTTACTGAGCGTCTTTCCAGACGGAGGAAGCCTAACTAAGGTAGATACGTCCCGTGAGTTTGTATCCATTTTTCAATACCCGCTCTTGTAGTGGTTGTAACTCTGTGCGATGTCGTCCGCTCAAGATGCTTCTACTTGCATCAGGTGCTCTGAGATCTCCTCCCATATATCCCACGAACAGGAACCGGTTGGATGGACAGCCGTGACGTATATGGTGTTGCAAGTAGGGTCTTCTTTACTCATGTCTTTGGTGAGGGGACGCAACTTCCCAGGTGGCGTATGGTGACCTACTGTCCCGACGTCGGGGCTGGAGGGGGGTGTTGCTAAGTCTTTTTTAGAGGTTTGTGTGCGAAGGTAGGGTAACTTGACCCCCTTATCCTTCTGGGAGCTCTGTGCCTAACATCTAGAAGAATAACAAAAATTGCTAAAGGAGATAAAAAGTGAGGAGAGGAGTGAGAGGGAGGACAAGCTGGCTAGTGCAGGCAGGCACAGACAATAAGCCATACACTTGGTAATGGAATTGTGTTATAGTGACAAATAAGATGAGGGATTAGAAGGAAAAATATTGAATAAGATATATAGAGGGTTATTGCATAGGATATATACATTTGACATGAATATATGATATTTGAGCAAGATTAAGATATTTTTTATATATCCTATGATATTAGTAGAATCTTTTGACTATTCTGGAATTGGTTGGCTATGGTTGGTCTTGTCACAAATCATGACTGAACTTGGATAGATTATTACACGACTTATAGCGATGAGATATAGGTTTGTGATATTTCTTTACATCAGCAAAAATAATTCTTTACATGGCAAGTCTCTAGTCCATCCGATTCACCTGGCAAATAAAATATCCCTTGCAAATTAGAACATTGTGTTAAGAAAATATTGGATCCTGAGGTTGTCCGACTGGTCTGACTGAATATCCTGCACCTTGACGATATAAAGAGATCGACTCTTATATCTTCTATACCGTAACTGTATTGGAGGCAGTACTCTTGTATTCTAAACTCCACTGATTCTTAGCTAGTACATTAGGATGACCCTTGATAATTAGCTAGTGCATTCTAATCACTTCTCATGCAGGTCTCTTGTGTCCTAACATCTGATTATTTGCTTCAGTGTCTGGTCATAGTAAGTCCTGAGCTCTTGTTCACAGTATCCAGAGTTAGCAGTTATCCCATCTGTCCAAAAGAGATGAGGATGATGCAGGATGAGAGAGTCTGGGGTTTGAATCAGACTGAGAAACTTGGGGCAGTTGCAGACAAGCTGGCTGGCCATTGATGGACTGCCACTGGCATTAACTACAGGCATTAGAATTAGTATATGAAACATTTACTAGTACTTAACAAAGATATGTGTAAAAGAAAAAGAATATGAAAAAAAAGGAAAAGAGAGTGAAGTGACACAAAATTCATTGAATATACTATTCTAAACACCTGGGCTTCCCGTTTGTAGTTCTGGAGAATTGTAGAAATATCAGTAGCCTTGTCAAAATTAACTAAACCTCGTTTAGCCAAAGATATTAGACAATGCATATTCGTAAAAATGATACTCTATGCCTTGTGTCTTCTGTGCATTTGATGCAACTAGCATATATAATATTAATTGCAATCAGGATATAACGTCGATCTGACATTGCCTCCTGATTTTGGGTCACCTGACATCCTATGCTCAGATTATATCGTGACACTGACCACTATTGTTAGAGGTAGCCAGTGTGGGAACTAATTTACCGGAGTAGGTCTGTACTTGAGTGTATTCGTAATCGGAGAATCTTGTCAAGGAAGGCTTGCCATAAAGTGTAACTAAGTTACTCGTGTGGGATAGATAAAAAGTAATAAAGTGGTAAAGATTTGTATAATGACTTTTTATATTGATAAGATCTCTTCTCTGGTACTTGATGATTCTATTTAAGCGAGGAAGGCACTTCAATATTTATATTCCGCGTCTGAGTATTCGCGGACTACATATTCTTACCATACTAACTAAGTATCGAACGAACAAAGTTCTCTGAATTGGTAAGTGCGAACACCTCCTCACCCTGACAACTGTTCCATCCCATGCTCAGATTATGAAGACGTAGACCCCCATAATATCGTAGGGGTGTGTCAGTCCCACTGATAATAGACTAGTCTAGAGTACACATAGCCGACTAATGCCAACGTAATAATATCTCTTCACCAAACCGTATGTGAAGCGGCTAACTTCAAAAGCGTCATGTCATTCAATGTGCGGGAATCTGTCACTGTCTATGCAACCCGTTGCCGAACTTGCTTGTGATAGTGATCGCTCAAATAGCAATTTGCACACACTCTCCTATGTTTGTACTAACTGGTTCTGAGCCGGCCTGGAGGTCTCCACTATGTGTTTCTTCTGGTTTCTTTATATGAGATATTTCTTAACTGTTTGTTCTGATTCCATCCGTCATCTTAGAGAACTCTTGTTCCTACCACGAGGGCATCCTAAAACAGGAATGCACAATTCAATCACTCAGAGGTCTTTGTGCTATTATCACTGCCTTGGATGACATGTCACATAGTTATGTTATAAGCTGAGACTGACTCTAACGTGACTGTGAATCGAACACGTGACCCTATAGTCAGACGTACGTGACTATCATCTTAGGTGAGACCGAGGTGTATGTATTCAAGTGCTTGTGTTTGGGCTGGTTGGTCTGGAGGGGTCTGTGCGTGAGTTTGGTGGATTGGATCTCTTGGTATGACTAACATCTATGTCCTCTGCAGCCTGACTGCGTCTGCTTCTCTGCTCTTGCATTCTTAACATCTCTGATTCTTAGTTGCTGCATCATATCTAAGCCTGATAATCTGCTGCTGTATCCTGATCATTTGTCCAAATGTCTGATCCTTATAGACTGCCTCAAGGCCTTACTTCTTCTGACAGCTCACATCAGAATCAGCAGTAAAAAAAGTACATTGCTTTAGATATATCGGTGTTGTGCCCTAATGCAAGTGACCTTGCTTTTGCTTTTGCAGCGTCCTGTGCACCCTGAATTGAGTTGAGTACTCAGTGCTTCCTGGCTTGCATGACAACAGACTCTCTCCCTGGACGTGAGGTCGCATCATACTGCTGCCCTGTTTAAACCTTAGCTCTGGTTCTTTTCACTTCTCTCTCATGCCAGCATCAGTATCATTTCTGCCTTTTCTGAGTGCCCTCATGTATTTCTCATTTGATCTCTCACATCTGCTCACTTCCATTTCAGAATCTCACCCTAAGTCAAAACTAACTAGTTGTTACAATCCTCTCTTCTCCGGGTGAGACTTGCAGCAGGTAACCGATAGTCTTCTAACGATCACTACTTCTTCGGCCTGATAGCTGTTGCGATAGCTAAGTCCGTTGACTCCTATCTAGCAACGTCGATTGCTAGGCTCATATAAGACAGTCGTGTCTTGATTCCCGAAAGCGTGATAGATAAAGATCTTTGTATTGAAAGTATAT
>Ga0307507_10006938_pt1 | contig 16857 bp, 4 predicted proteins | sample 7_EM_MG_FD_207223 | JGI IMG/M metagenome (GOLD analysis project Ga0307507, IMG submission 207223) | Populus trichocarpa ectomycorrhiza microbial communities from riparian zone in the Pacific Northwest, United States - 7_EM | ecosystem: Host-associated > Plants > Roots > Unclassified | place...
AGAGGTATTTCGCTAGGAGCCCTCTGTTGGCCGTTGTCCTTCCTCTAGAACTCCGGTACCTCCTAGCTCTCTATCCCCCCTTTTGTTATGGCGCGCCCCGAGCTATAAAAAAAAGAGCCCCCCTACTCCCCCTCTTATAAAAAGGTAGGTGAAAAAGTTTTAATAAGGGTAGGAAGGTTAGGGAGTTGTAGCTCGTATGTATATTGGCACGAGCTCTTGTCCATTTAGTAGCAGTACAGTGCCAGCGACAGGTCGTTTGGGTGGCGGTATAATGCCAGCAATAGGGTTGTATTCTAGGGAGCAAAGCTCTACCTAGTTATGTTCTAGCCGCAGGCGTATTAGCGTGACGGGTTGTTAAGGTATGGTTCCACAGGCATATTGGCGCGGTAACTTGTCAGGATTATAGCAGTACGGTGCCAGCGGCGAGGTTGTATTTTAGGGAGCAAAGCTCTACCTTATATACAGTTAATACTGCAGGCGAAGCAGTGGAAGTCGGTTAACTACAGGTAGAGCAGCAAGTAGTTAATTAGCTGTAGGCAGAGCAGCAGAGGTCCAGTAGTAGTATGGTACCAGCGACAGGGTCGTTCGGGCGGCAGTATAATGCTAGCAACGGGGTTGTATTCCGTAGGCAAATCGGCACGGAATCTTATTAATAGGTTGTAGTTCCACAGGCATATTGGCGCGGAGCTTATTAATTTAGGCAGCAGTATAGTGCTAGCGGTGGGGTTGTATTCTAAGGAGCAAAGCTCCACCTTATATACAGTTGTTACTGCAAGCGGGGTAGTAGAAGTTGGTTGGCTACAGGCAGAGCAGCAAGTTGATTGGCTGCGGTAGGGCAGCGGAGGTCTATTGTAATAGCAGGCGTATTGGCGCTATTATTGTCTAGTTCGTGGTTCGGCTTGTAGGCGTATTAACGCGAGTACTTGTCTATTTAGGCAGTAGTACGATACAAGCAACTAGTGGTGATAGTGGTTAAACATAGAGCTCGGTCTATCAGTTAGTCGGTAGATTATAGGCGTATCGGCACGATTAGTCTGTTGGTTAGACTATAGGCGTAGCAGCACAGTCGTTATTAGGTTGGCGTAGGGCATACAGCCGTCCTGCTGCCGCGAGAGGTATATATCGCTAGGAGTCCTTCGTGGCCGTTATTCTTCCTCTTAGAATTTAGTACCTCCTAAATCTCTACCCCCTCCTTTAATATAGCGCGCCCCAAGCCATAAAAAAAAGAAATATAGCTTGTATGCGTATCAGCACGAGCTCTTGTCTATTCGGTAGCAGTACGGTGCTAGTGTCTGATGGTAGATAGCAGGCATATCGGCGCTATCATTGGTTAATTAATCGCAGGTATAACGGCACAATTAGTTAATCGGTTTGCATTCAAATCGCGTTCGAATTACATTCGGATTATAGGCGTAATGGCACGATTAGTATCCAGTTCGCCCAAATCGATTTCGTTGTTAAAGCTTATATAGCTTAGTATTAACCTTGTTGTCGAAGTGTACAAATGCCTAAGGTAAAGCTTATATAACTTAGTATTAACCATAGTCGTTCCTTAGTATGCGTAGCTTAGTGTTACTTAAAAAGGATTACTGTAGGTGGAGAAGAAGACGATCGAATTAGTAAGGGAGGCAGTCGATCGTTAACGAACTTATACGGTTGTTGTTAAAGTCGTAGTTTGTATTGCAGGCATATCGGCATAACGGTCGGTCGGGTTCGCGTTTAAATCGCGTTTGGGTCACGTTCGAATCGCATTTAGATTGCAGGCGTAACGGCACAATCTATCTGTCGGTTTTTTGAGGTCTACTGTTAATCGGTAGGTAGTTCGAGACGTTATTGATTATTTGATTAATTGATATACTGTTGACTAGCAGAGGTGCTATTATATTACTAGCCATAGTTAATTGATTGGTTTAAGGTATACTGTTAATTATAGCATATTTAACCAGTTGTTGTACAAGTAAGGTATTAAGGGAGACGCGCCGATAGGTTGATTCTTGTTAAGGTATTAATTAGTTAAAGTATACTATTGATTATAGTATATTCAATAATTTAACAGGAATCGATCAGGGTATTAGTATATAGTCTATTAATATTCTCGTGATTCTTAGAACAGGTTGTAAAATGGTAGACATATTTAAGTATTGTTAGGAGATTTAAAGGTACGCTATAGGGTTAGCAGCCGTATTTAAATACTTATATTTAATTAAGGGTATTGATTGAAGACTTATAGAAATGCCGTTGTGATTTGGTATATTAAATCGTTGTCAGAGAGGTATTGAAAGAGGTATTAAGAAGGTGCGTATTAATATTTTAATTCTTATCAGAGTCAAAGGTATCGAAGAAAGAGTGCGCTTTAATATTCGAGCATAGTTGTATAAGGGTAAGCTGTTATATAGCGTTTGATTTAACGAGGTGCTATTAGAGAGCAGATTCGCATATTATCGTTTAAGGAGGACTGCCGTCGAGTGGTAGGCAGTTCAAGGGTAGTTAACGAATGGTATCGAGAGGTACGTATCGATATTTCGATTCTTGTCACGACTGGCAAGACATGCTTTTATAATGGTAGGCTATCTCGTTTATAGAAGGTTGTATAAATGGCTATTAAGAGAAACGCGTTGATAGTTTATAAGAGGTTGTAGAGATAAATAGGCTCATCTGTAGAGCTATTGGAGAGTGCTATAAATTGGAATGATTCTCCTAATCTGTTCTCCTAATCAAGAGTGCTATGAATCTCTTAAATTCTCCCCAGATTCCTAGTACCCCTATACGTAGGATTGTGATGCTTGTAGATATATTCGGCCGTAAGATCGAGGGACTATCTAGGTTAATAGTAATGCTTGGGTCGCTTAGATACGGCAGTTGTTAATAAGAACTCGACGGGTGTCTATAAGGGCGTTTATAGACAAGTCAGAGAGTCGTGTCGCAGGTATATCGGCGCGACAGGTTATCGGGTTTGCTTTCGAATTACGTTTGGGCTGTATTTAAATCGCATTTAGATCGCAGGCGTATTGGCACAATCATTCGGTTAATTAGACTGTAGGCATATCGGCACAGTTGGTAATCGGGTTTAGGGGTTTAGGGTAGCAGTATAGTGCCAGCAAGTCCTTCCTAATTGATTTCGTCTCTTTTTATACGGCTTAGTATTAATTAGGGTGGTTATTGCAGCGTAGTCTGGGTATCCATTAATGTTGTTTATCGCAGCGTTATGGCTGAGTCTCAATTGACTTCGTTCTCCACAGCACTAGGGTAAGTCTCAACTGGGGTCGTCTCTGCAGCTCGTATAACTCCGTATCAGTCGAAAAGGTTAGAGGGGTGAGATATTCTAAAGCCTTCCCAGGCACATGTCCTTGGCCATTGAAGTCGGCATTCAATCGTAACCGCAGGAGACCTTCTAGCTGCGTGTCGTCGACGCGTCGAGCTAGGGGTGTTTAACGCAAGTCCTTGAGGACCTACGGAACGGGGGTGGGATATTATCCAGGCCTTCCTAGGCGAGGTAAAGAGGGAGCTTTAGTGCCTGAGTATAACGCGTTAACGCGTCGTTGCAGACAAAGTCTCCCCCGGACGGGGTTAGGTAAGCTTAGTATAATATAACAGGCTTATATAAATGCTTCTGAACCAAAGCTTGTAGATTGCTACCATACAAGAATACTAAGCTGAGGAGAAGAAGAAGAGGAAAGGAGGCTCTAGGGGGTAATATACATGGTACGGGCGGACTCCGGATATTGCGCCAAGACAGCTACAGGGGACGGTGCCCCAGCACCGTCACAGCTTTATCTTGGAAGCATTTGTTCAAGTCTTCGTTAAGACATTTGTTCAATGGTTCGAGCCGTCACAGTCCCTGTACTAGGCCTATTAGTGACTCTTTATATAGGTGCTCTATCCCTTATACAACCTAGCATAGCTAACCTCTTATCTAGCTTTTGCTCTTACTATGTAATGATTCTTTGTCTAAACTTATCTATAGTTTCTTGTTTTCTGCGTCTTGTAGCTAGATCCTTAAAGTCATCTTACTTCTTAATCTCAATATTAACTTTTTAATCTTTAGGCTAAACACTATATTTACCTGGAATTGCTATGGTCCTTATTCGTTTCTTAAAATCTTAGCTTCCTACTAACATTCTTACTTGTTCCCTAAACTTATGGTTCTTAAACTTGCGTCCTATACTTATTTATTTGTTACTAAACTGAGTTGCTGCTCTTTCCTATTAGTTTTTGTCTGCTATAGGCTCTTAAGCTGTCCTTATTATATCTTGCAAGTCTAGAGCCTTCCTTATCTCTTTATAAGAATCTTAGACCTATGGCCTTTTACCTTTTATAAGTAGTGAGCTAGCACTAGCAGTTGTCTACTTACTTAATTATCTCTAGATATTACTCCTTCCATCTTATAAAGCAATAGATGCCGTATCTAATGGTGTTATAATACCCATTACTGATCCGCGTTCTATAGTGGTTTTAGTCTCTACTTCTGTTATATTACTAAGGTATAAGTGCTCCTAGTTAGCCTCCCTTTCTTCCTTATTGCTATTAATTAATAAGTACTCTAACTCCATTGTTATTGTTGCTAATCTTTATCTATATATTGCCTTAATATCTTAATCTAGCTTATAGAGTTAATCCTATTCTTTATCTAACTCTCTGGTTCCTTTAAGTCCTCTTAACTCTGGCTTTTGCAGCTAATAGCTTACACCATACTTAGCGTTCTTATAAATTTGGCATACGTTATTGTAACAAAACGCAAAGTATTTAATTAAACACGGCTTGGTCCTACACAACATCCCTATATCCGCGTTATCATACTCTAATAACCTGGTGCCTTTTACTATATAGTTACTCTAACTACCTCTATAGTCTCTAGTGAAATAACCTTGTTTTCCGCAATTTATATAAGCTCCATCTTTAAACCATTTTTCTTATTATAGAGTCCGCCTAAACGTCTTCTGCTGCTAAAATCCCTGGTTTAGCCTTTACTCCCTAGTCCTATAATTACTTAATCCTTAACCTCTAGGTTTCTATGGTTTCTTTATCTATCTTTTAGATTCTTTAATACCGCTTAGGTCCATTAGCTCTGCGCTATTCCATAGTTTTTAGCTCTGTGTTTGCTAATATATACTCTACGCCTTATATAACTATAGAACTCTATCTTGCCCTTTTTTAGCTTATTCTCTTTAATAGATCCTATTGTTAATCTTTATTAACTAATCTATTAAGTCTTGTAGACTTTCTGCATTTTCTATTAGGATAATTGCGTCCTGGACTTTAGCCTTAAGTCCCTGTTTGTACTATACCATAAGCGCCCTATTATTCCACTTAACCTGCGTTATAAGTATCTAAAACTATATTATGTACTTAATCGCTAAAGGATGTTGTACTAAGTTTTAAAGCTTTTGTTCTGCTGTAGTTAATGCTTCTAGGTCTCTAAATATCTATATTAGTCTTTCCGCGAACCCATTCCAACTGGTAAATATAAATTATATATCTTAGTTAGTAGTTATTATACCGCTAACTTATATTTCTATAAGGTAAGGTTTAAACTATTCTAGTACTCTTCCTGTTAAGAATAATCCTGTATATGCCACTTAATCTATAGGTGTTGCCAACTTTGCTCCCTTTTGTATAACCTTAAAGTACATTTGCGTAAGGAATCCTTTAAGTTTTAACCTTTCTCCTAAGAATTGTTTAATTAACAGTAACTTAACCTTTACTGCGCTAATTCCATTAATGCGTTTCTTAAGTATCCTATTATTATCTAATAAGTAATTAACTATTTCCTGTAACTGACCTCTTATAACCACTTATAAGTCTATATCTGCTATACTAGTGTCTCCTAATCCTAAGGTAGTTGCTGCCGTTAATGGCATCGCGACTAGTGCTTTGGGCGGCATATTATTCGACTTTATTTAATACTATAACCTTGGTAGTAAATGTGTAACAGAACCTTGTAGCAGTAACTACGGTAGGTCCTATTATTAGGCTAGGTATATAGATATAAACAGGTTAACAACATAATAATAACTAGTAGAGTGGTTGCCTAATAAATTAACTCTAATTATATTCTAAGATTTACTATAAGGAGAGAACTATCTACGGTAGGGACTAAGGTCCTTTAAATATACAACTATACGCCTACGAAATCCTCTCTTATACATGAGGTACGTATTATATATAAGGTACGTAAGTTCCTCCCGTTCCTTGTATTTAATACGTAGTATACCACGTGACCTTGGTTACCATTCCTCGTCACATAGCTCCACCGGCTCCATCCTGGACCGTACCTATATTAACCAACTAGCTTCTTCCGACTCTTCCCTAAGTAGTCGTAATATTGTACTTAAGCTGTCCGTAACACTTATCCTATAGTTCTATATCCTGTTCTCTCTAAGTAAGGGTATTAGCTTTAGAATTTTGCCTACTAGGGTAGTATATAATCGTAAAGAAGAACTAGGAGAGTATTTTAGCCTACCTGGCCTATTAACTGGTAAGCTACTTTATTGTTATAAAATACTTAAGGGCTTTATAATTAGTATAAACTTTAATCCAAGAGTCTATACTTCCAAGCTCTACGCGCTACTAGGATAATAATTATACAATAGCCAGCATTTCCTTATTGTGTACCTTATAGTTATACTTAGCTAGGGCTATTATCTTTAAGAAAAACATAATAGGGTACCACTTGCCATCTAGGTATAACTATAAGAGAACTCCCACTACTACTCTATTAGAGGCGTCCGTTTCTAGCATTAATTTAAGGTTTAGGTTATAGTAACAGAAAATTAAGGAGGAGGTAAGTCAGTCCTTTAATTCCTTAAAAGCTTTTATATAATTATTATTAAAAATAAAAGGCGTATTATTTTTTATTAGTTATATAAGAGGCTTAGCCATAACCCCATAGTTATAGATAAACTAGTAGTAGAAGTTATAGAAGCTGAGAAAGGACTAGATACCTTTTATAGTATAGGGGGGTTTCTAGTTACGTATTGCCTTAACCTTCTTAGGGTTAACTTTAATTCCTTCTATACTAACAATAAACTTAAGGTACTTAGTTTATTTTACTCCGAATTTGTATTTCTTAATATTAACTTATAGGCCTGCGTTTCACAGCCTCTCTAGGACCTTTTTAACATAAACTTAGTGCTTAAGTTTATTATCCAAGTATATAATAATTATTCATTGCTTAACGTCCAATTCGGATCCCTATTGGGCCCACGCGGACTACTCCTTATTTACATATAGGGAGAAAACTCTATTTGAGAAAATGAGAAAACCCCATAATCTATCTCCCCGCCTTTTGGGACTCGCATGCGGGGCGCCTACGAGTCACCTGTGGTGCTCTACTACCTTACTTTATGACCTCCTTGGGAACCACTGCTGCCGTAACAAGCCTACGGACGCGCTAGTATCGCAAACTTAACTCTACTACTGTAGAGTTATCAAGGGGCGCCTGGTACTCGCCCCTTTGTTATCCAAGTATATAAGAATGTTGTCTAGGTATACTATGCAGAATTTATTAAGGTAGTTAAAAAGAACATTATTTATATACCGTTGGTACGTAGCTGGCCTATTTATTAGTCTAAAAGGAAGAACTTTATATTTATAAGAACTATAGCGGGTGCGGAATGTTATTAGGTCCTCTAATATAGGGTCCATCCTAATTTAGTAGAAAGTTTAGCAGATATTAAGCTTAGTAAAGATTTTAGCTTAGCTTAGACATATAAGGGTCTTATTAATTAGGGGGAGGGAGTAGTAATTTTTTTAAGTAATAGCGTTTAGTTTCTAATAGTTAATATAGAAGCGAAGGCCCTTATTAGGTTTCTTTATAAACAAAATAAGGGAAGTAAAAGGAGCCTAACTTAGTTTAATAAACCCCTTATAGAGGTTATCGATTAAGTACTACTTAGTTACTTTTAGTTTTTCTATAGTTTGCTAGTAAAGGGGGCTGTAGCCTAGAGAGTTATTGGCCTTTAGTTAAATCTTATAGTTATAGGTTTAGTAGGGGGGCAGTATATCTAAGGCTGCTTTTAAGAACGCGTCTCTATAGTTGTGACGGGCTCGTACAAATGCTTCTAAACCGAAGCTTGTAGATTACTACCATATAAGAATACTAAGCTAAGGAGAAGAAGAAGTCTGTTAGAGACTGGTAAGATACAAAGGGGTCGCCAAGGCGCTAGTAGTAAGCGAGCCAATGGCGATTTTCTATCCCGGGGATAGAAAATCCTGATTAGTTGGCAGGAGTTAGGGTCCACTAAGTATGGCAAGTAGCGTTGCCCTAGCACCGTCACATTACCCCCCCCTCCCAAAAAAGCCTGCCCTTAGGCGTTGTCCAAGCTCCTTATTGTTATCTAAATTGTTATAGTTATCCACCCCTTCTTCCTAGCATTTAATCCAGCTTTCTAATTGGCGTAGTAGTCTAGGGAGGTTAGGGTAGGCTAGGTAGAAGTCCTGTAGCTTATAGGGAGAGTACTTAAAATTAGATACGGGGTACCATTTTAGATCTTCGTCATAACCTACCTAGCTCGTACAGTATTTTAGGGTACCGCGGTCTTTCTTAACTGCTAAGATCTTTTTAACTTCCTATTCCTCATCCTCTGCAATCTGAATTGGCGGCGGGGGGTTGTTATACTGTCTAGGCAACGGGTTATCCGTGGCCTTCCACAGTCAGTCTAAAGAGAAGACAGGGTGGATCTTTATTAACTCTGGTAGCTTAACCTTAAAAGAGTGCCCTACCTTCTTAGGGATCTTATAGGGGCTAGCTATTTGGTGGTCTAGCTTGCGGCTCGGCCTCTGGGTCTTTTAGTTCTTTGTTAACACCTATACCTTATCTCCTACGTAAAAGTCTACCTTATGATAATATTGGTTTATATTAGCCTCTTTCTTCTCTTATACTTTTTTTATAATTGCTTAGGCAGTCTCCTAGGCTTTATGCATTCTCTTAGCGAATGTCTAGGCCTCTTTATAGCTGAGGCGTTCGCGGGCTGTTATAGGTCCTATAGGTCTATCCCAATTAAAGGATGTTTATGGCTTGTATCCATAGATTAACTTAAATGGCGATATTCCTATACTATTATAAGGGAGTATAAGCTGTGCGTAGTCTATTATAGGTAGTAGTTCTGACCAGTTGTCCTAGTAGTAATTAACAAAGGGGCGAAGTTATTGGTTGAAGTACTAGTTTATAATCTCGGTTTAGCCATTAGTTTAAGGGTGGAATGTGGTAGAGAGCTTAATCTTAATCCTAAGGATGCGGCAGAATTCATCCTAGAAGTCCAATATAAATTAGGGTCCATAGTTAGAGATAATTAACTTAGGAGCGCTATGGATCCGGTAAATATTGTTAATATATATATAGGCCATATCTTTTACGGTTATAGTCTTAAAGCAGGGGAGGGAAATAGCTTATTTACTTAGTTAGTTAACTACCATAAAGGCCATATTGTAGCCATATTTGTCCTTTAGGAATAATTTAAAGTCCATTATAATATGCTGCCAAGGGTGTTTGGGAACTGGCAGTGGTTATAACCATCTAGGGGTTTAATCCCTGGGGGTATCTGCCCGTTTACAAGCATAATAATTTCTAATAAACCGTTCTATATCAGACAGGAGTCCTTGCCAGTAGTAGCGAGGCGCTAGTAGTTAGTGGGTCTTGTCTTAACCAGGGTACGCCGTAGAGACTTAACAGTGGGCTTTACGGATTAGCTCTGTTTGTAGGTTGTTAATATCTGGAACTATAAGCCGTTCTTAGTATAAGAGCAGTCCGTCTTCTATTTCTAAATTAGGGTTGCCTTTTGTAGCTTAGTCGCGGAGGGCTTTTAGGGATTTAGCTGTGCGGTTTGTGATTAAAATACGGTTAATTAGTCCCATTGGTTTATCTAAGATCTCTCCTTCTATAGGCGCCAGCTTATTCTATTTAGAGTTTAGTTCCTTAAGGATATATAGGTTAAGCTATTTGGGACAGAGAAGGGTATATATCCAGTACTAAGCCTTTAGCTTATCCTGTGGTTCCACGTCCTATTCTCTCCAGGTAAGGGCATTAGCTTTAGAATTTTACCTACTAGGGCAGTATATGATTGTAAAGAAGAATTAGAAGAGTATTTTAGCCCACCTAGCCTATTAACTGGTAAGCTGCTTTATTATTATAAAATACTTAAGGGCTTTATAATCAGTATAGATTTTAATCTAAAAGTCTATACTTTTAAGCTCTACGCGTTACTGGGACAATAATTATACAATAGCCAGCATTTCCTTATCGTGTACCTTGTAGTTACACTCAGCTAGGGCTATTATCTTTAAGAAAAACGCCATAGGGTACTACTCGCCATCTAGGTATAACTGTAAGAGAACTTCTACTACTACTCTATTAGAGGCGTCTGTTTCCAGTATTAATTCAAGGTCTGGGTTATAGTAACGGAGAATTAGGGAGGAGGTAAGTCGGTCCTTTAACTCCTTAAAAGCTTTTATATAGTTATTATCAAAAACAAAAGGTATATTGTTCTTTATTAGTTATATAAGAGGCTTAGCTATAACCCTATAGTTATAGATAAACTAATGGTAGAAGTTATAAAAGCCTAGAAAGGACTAGATGCCTTTTATAGTATAAGGGGGTTTCTAGTTGCGTATTACCTTAACCTTCTTAGGGTCAACTTTAATTCCTTCTATACTAATAATAAACCTAAGGTACTTTATTTATTTTACTCCAAATTTATATTTCTTAATGTTAACTTATAGGCCTACATTCCGCAGCCTCTCTAGGACCTTTTTAATGTGAACTTAGTGCTTAAGTTTATTATCCAAGTATATAAGAATGTTGTCTAGGTATGCCGTACAGAATTTATTAAGGTAGTTAAAAAGAACATCATTTATATACTGTTGGTACGTGGCTGGCCTATTCGTTAGTCTAAAAGGAAGAACTTTACATTTATAAGAACCGTAGTTGGTACAGAATATTGTTAAATCCTCTAATATAGGGTCTATCCTAATTTGGTAGAAAGCTTGGCGGACATTAAGCTTAGTAAAGATTTTGGCTTGGCTTAGATGTATAAGGGTCTTGTCAATTAGGGGGAGAGGGTAACAATCTTTCTAAGTAATAGCGTTTAGTTTCTAATAGTTAATGCAAAAGCGGAGGCCTTTATTAGGTTTCTTTATAAAGAGGATAAGGGAAGTAAAAGGGGCCTAACTTGGCTTAATAAACCCCTTATGGAGGTTATTAATTAAGTACTGCTTAGTTGCTTTTAGTTCCTCCATAGTTTACTAGTAAAGGGGGCTATAGCCTAAAGAGTTATTGGCCTCTAGTTAAATCTTATAATTATAGGTTTAGTGGGGGGGTAGTATATCTAAGGCTGTTTTTAAGAACGCGTCTCTATGGTCTAAGAGGTATGTAAGGAGGAGGCGCTTAACTAACTCCTTATTAGTTTCCTCTACTAGCCCTTCTTTCTTCTTGTTAATAATCCGGTTAATTTTATATAAGCTAGTTATAAAGACCTTATTGTCCTTCTAATATATATTAAAGTGGAAACCTATAGCGCTAATTGCCGCGATATCTACTATAGGGGGGTTGTGTGGTAGTAGGGGTGTCCACGGCCTTAGGGGCTTTTAGCGTATTAGCGTTATCTTTACTCCTTTTAGCTCTTGTTATATCTTCTAAAGGTTATCCTCTAAGTCCTATTAGTATGTCCTCTTCCCTATTAGCCGGATCTCCGTAATTTAGAAGTTGTTTATATTACTATCCGTTCCACTTCTATAAGTAAAATCCTCCTTAACTGCAGTCCTTTGGGGGAGTATCCTTGTTGGTATAGATTTCTTACTAGCCTCGCAATAGGCATTTTCTTAAGCAAAAGCTAGGTCGCGGTCCCTAACATCCTACTAGTGGGTAGGATCGGCCTTTATAGCTAATATCTTATAGTTAGTACGGATCTCTCTAATAAAGGAGGGTAACTTTGGTCTACTCTCTAGCCAGATAAACTATCTTTATTGAACATTTAGCTAAATATTAAAGTAGGACATCTATTTTTGGCTAAGGATTATGTTATAGGACCCTAGGTCTAGGATACAAAAGGGAATACCAAACTAGCGTTATCCATTAATAGTAATATATAGCTTTAAGATATAGGTAACCGGCTTACTAGCTTGGCCATTATAGCCTTTTACTTAAATAGGCTTCTCTAGTTGGGTAGCATTTACATTTAAGAACTTAGCAACATTATTTACATAAGCAGTATTTATAAAGGTAAAGCCATTTGCTTTAGTGTTAATAAGGGCAGTTATATTAACTCTATATCCATTTTAAGATACTATATATAGAACCGTAAAGTGTTTTCCACCTATTAGCTAACTTAGATTAATCTCTTTAAGATTAATAGGATACCCTAGGGGGGAGTCTTTCCCTAGGGTTTTTTTTTTAACTTATTAGGCGTTTCTTCTTTCTCTATCTCCTTAATATTACCTATATCCTTTAGCTCTAGGTAGGACGTGGCAAAGTAACTATTCTTTTTATAATTAAAGCACGTGACCGTGGTAGGGTTAATTAGGGTGTTGCGATAAGCATTAATTGAAGGTATAGTATGTGGCGGGTTAGGCAAGGTTCGCTAGTAGGCAGTTATAACTGCTTTTAGTGTAAGGGTAGTTATAGTTTATCTTCTAACGCCAGCTCCCGTTAGTGTAGCGGATAGGTTATAGTTGCTATAGGACCTCTTTAGTTAATTAGAGTGAGTATTAATTTATTTTAGTTCTAAATCCAGTAATAAACATCGGGCTATAAGTCTTTAGTAGGTTAGTAGGTTATTTAAGGCTACCGCAATCTTCTCTTGTAGTTGGACCGTTAGCTTGTTATATAGGTCCAAACAATAGTTCTTAGGGGGGACCTAGCCTTCACCTACTAGGTATAAGAATTAAGTCTAAAACTTGGTAAAGGATTAGTTTAATTTTATTATTAGGTGATTATAGTCGTAATAGGCATCCTATACTTTATTTAGATTAATATAGATAGTAGCTAGGTGCTATATTATCTTATTAATAGATATAAACCGAATAGGTAACTCGTCCTTAAACTTGGCCTAAAGGTGTCACTAGGCGTCCCCAATGGTTTAACCAAAGAGGTAGAGCATTTTAGCTTCTTTAGAGGGGAAATGGTTGTAGTTAATATAAAGCTTTCCTTACACCTAGATTCTCCAGTTCTTAAAGGTTAGGTCTACGCTGTCTGATAATAGTAGGGGGTTAGGGAGCTTAACGGACTTTAATTACTTTGTTATTATATCCATACTCTCTAGTATATCGTATTTGGTAGAGCAAATAGGTTAACTAAGGCTTTATAAAGGGGAGGCTAGGCTATTTTATAAGGCAGCAAGGCTTTCTAGGATCTCCTTTAGAGTCTCTTATATACTTTAGGCTTAAAGACAATTAACCTTCTAATTAGCTACAAGGGCACAAATCTGCTTATATACACCTATAACGTCGTTATTATTTTCAATTTCTAATCCTAACTGGACCTTATGTTCCTCTTAGGTAGAGGCAGGTCTTTTAAATAAGCTTACTTTAGGTGCCATTATCGGCTTCCTAAGGTTCATTAGAATTATATAATTTGGTTTTAATTCTAGGGTTCTTTTATAGGTGTAGGTTAAGTACAGTCTAGCCTATAAAGTAGGATATTGTCAGGGCCTTCTCAGGCGTAGTAGTGTGGGTTTTTTAATGTCTGAGTATAACGCGTTAATGCGTTGTTGCAAACAAAGGTCTTTTTAGGGTGGGATATTATTAAGGCCTTCCCAGGCAATATAGGGAGAGCTTAGTATAATGTGACAGGCTTATACAAATGCTTTTAAACTAAAGCTTGTAGATTGCTACCATACAAGAATACTAAGCTAAGGAGAAGAAGAAGTCTGTTAGAGACTAGCAAGATACAAAGGGGTCGCCAAGGCGCTAGTAGTAAGCGAGCCAATGGCGATTTTCTATCCCGGGGATAGAAAATCCTGATTGGTTGGCAGGAGTTAGGGTCCACTGAGTATGGCAGGTGGCGTTGCCCTAGCACCGTCACAATAGTCTAAGAGGTATATAGGGAGGAGGCGTTTAACTAGTTCCTTATTAGTTTTCTCTACTAGTCCTTCTTCCTTCTTATTAATAATCTAGTTAATTTTATATAAGCTGGTTATAAAGACCTTATTGTCCTTCTAATATATATTAAAGTGGAAATCTATAGTACTAATTATCGCAATATCTACTATAGGGGGTTATATAATAGTAGGGGTGTCCATAACCTAGGGGGCCTTTAGCCTATTAGCATTATCTTTACTCCCCTTAGCTCTTATTATATCTTCTAAAGGTTATCCTCTATATCTTATTAGTATATCCTCTTCCTTATTAGCCGGATCTTTGTAATTTAGAAATTGTCTATATTACTATCCGTTCTACTTCTATAAGTAGAGTCCTCCTTAACTATAGTCCTTTAGGGGAGTATTCTTATTAGTATAGGGTTCTTACTAGCCTTATAGCAGGCGTCTTCTTAAGTAAAGGCTAGGTCACGGTCCCTAATATCTTACTAGTAGATAGGGTCGGCCTTCGCAGCTAACATCTTATAATTAGTACGGATTTCTCTAATAAAGGAGGGTAACTTTGGTCTATTCTCCGGCCAGATAAACTGTTTTTATTAAATATTTAGCCAAATATTAAAGTAGGGCATCTATTTTCGGCTAAGGATTATATTATAGGACCCTAGGTCTAGGATACAGAAGGGGATGCCAAACTAGTATTATCTATTAATAGCGATACATAGCTTTAAAATATAGGTAACTGGCTTACCGGCTTAGCTATTATAGCCTTTTACTTAAATAGGCTTCTCTAGTTAGGTAGCATTTATATTTAAGAACCTAGCAACGTTATTTATATAAGCAGTATTTATAAAGGCAAAGCTATTTACTCTAGTGTTAACAAGGGCAGTTATATTAACTCTATATCTATTTTAAGATACTATATATAGAACTATAAAGTATTTTCCACCTATTAGCTAACTTAGATTAATCTCCTTAAGATTAATAAGATACCCTAGGAGGGAGTCTTTCCCTAGGGTTCTTCTTTTCCTAACTTATTAAACATTTCTTCTTTCTCTATCTCTTTAATATTACCTATATCCTTTAGCTCTAGGCAGGATATAGTAAAGTAACTATCCCTTCCGCAATTAAAGTACGTAATCATAGCAGGGTTAATTAGGGTGTTGCAATAAGTATTAGCTGAAGGTATAGTATATAGTGATTTAGACGAGGCTCTTAGGTAAGTAGTTATAGCCGCCTTTAGTATAAGGGCGGTTATGGTTTATCTTCTAACACTAGCTCCTATTAATATAGCGGATAGATTCTAGTTACTATAAAACTTCTTTAGTTAGTGTAACGGGACTAGCCCAGTTATAGTAGGAATGTCTCGGTAAAACACTCAACAGATAAAGTCTAACGCTTTGACCAAATTCTGCCGAATTCTGCCAGCTTGATCGACTTCTGCCAAGTTCTAATAGATTAATTGAATTACCGAAGTCCGTTAAAGACCGCGTGCGCACGTGCGCACGTATCAACCACCAAGACCCCTAATTATTTAATTATATGGTTCTCCCGTAATTCCTTTCTCTTCTTTACGCAACGTCTTGTTCTCTATAAGAGCTATATATCCTTAGATTTAGATAGAATTTATATTGTTCCTTTAAATCTTCCTTAAAGCCTCTTCACGCCCTTACATTACGTTGTGTTAATACTACTACCCTTAAAATAGTAAACGAACTCGAATCCGCTATATTAACTATTATAGCCCTAGTTAGGGAACAAATAACTATAATGCAATAGTCCTTTATAGATGCCTTGGCCCAGCAACAAGCTATACTAGAAGCCTAGTATTAGCAATTAATTAAAGTAATACATAAAGAACTCTATAACGCTAAAGTACTTGCGTTAAAAACCCTAATAGCAACACCTGTAAACGAGATCGAGATAACTATATATAAACCCGGCCCGTTAAATGCGAACCCTAAACTAGTAACGGTAGCTTAACCTATACCTATAACAAACCTAATACCTACTATAAAATTAGAAAAGCTTCCTAACCCTCTAATATTTAATAGAAATTAAAATAACCTACGCCCCTTTATAACTAAGCTCCGTCTTAAACTTTTAATAAACTATAACTAATACCCCACCAAAGCTAGCAAGATTAGCTATAGAATATCTCGTTTAAATAAAGACGCTATATGAACTATGGACCCATTCTTCTGTAATAGCACCTTCGTTAATTTTAAAACCTTCGTCTCTCTATTAGAACAAATGTATAATAACGCTAGCCGCGAATATACCGCTATTACTAAACTTAAAAACCTATAATAATAGAACCGAGAATTTACCAGCTTTTTTTCGGAATTTTTAGGCCTTATTAGCGAACTAGATTAGAATAAAGCCGCTAAAGTTACTGTTCTTCAATAAGCTATTTCAGATAAAATTAGAGTATAGTTAGTAGGTAGGGAACTGCTAAAGGACCTACCCGAATTTGCTATAATATATTAACAAATTAATAAGGACCTTTAATATAATAAATAGACTTATTCCCTAAAGCCAACTACACCTTATATTTAAGACTTTACGAAACCAATATATACCCTAAAACGCAACCCTTCTCTAAAACCTACGTATTGTTACGGCGCTGGTGGAAAACGGTACTGGCAAATTGCCGCAACTTGCCGCAACTTGCCATCACGTGACCAGATGATTGTATATAGCTTCGAGCGGTGCTTCCGTTCTTCTCCTTTCCTTTCTCTAGCTTTGGATCCTCGTTTATAGACAATCCAATCGTACAGGCTTGCGCGACCCTCTTGCCGTGCTCGTGCCTCGATTGACCGAGTCGCTAACA
>Ga0307507_10006939_pt1 | contig 16857 bp, 17 predicted proteins | sample 7_EM_MG_FD_207223 | JGI IMG/M metagenome (GOLD analysis project Ga0307507, IMG submission 207223) | Populus trichocarpa ectomycorrhiza microbial communities from riparian zone in the Pacific Northwest, United States - 7_EM | ecosystem: Host-associated > Plants > Roots > Unclassified | place...
TCAGGGCGTCCGGAGCGAACAGGACTGCGATTCACCCGTTCAGCGGATGGCGTTTTCCAGCCACTCCGCGTCGATCTCGCCCTCGGCGACGATCACCGCGGGACCGGTCATCTCGATCTGGCCGTCGAGCCGCTCGGTGATCACCAGCGTTCCGCCGGGCACATCGACGGTGTACGTCGCGTGCGTCCCGGTGACGGCCGGGTCGGCGCCGTCCCTGCGGGCGGCGGCCACGGCGACCGCGCACGCGCCCGTGCCGCACGAGCGGGTCTCGCCGGCGCCGCGCTCGTACACGCGCATGGCGACGTGTCCGGGGCCTCGGTCGACCACGAACTCCACGTTCACACCGTCCGGGTAGACGGCGGCCGGGCTGAAGGGCGGCGGGGAGTGCAGGCCTCCTGCGTGCGCGAGGTCGTCGACGAAGGCGACCGCGTGCGGGTTGCCCATGTTCACGTTCCGCGCGGGCCAGCTGCGCCCGCCGACGCTCACGGTGACGTCCCCTTCGGGGAGGCGGGCCCTGCCCATGCCGGTGGTGACGTCACCGTCCTTGGCGATGTGCATGGCCTTCACACCCCCGCGCGTGGCGATCGCGAAGTCACCTTCGGCCACATACCCGGCGCGCTGGAGATAGCGGGCGAACACACGGGTGCCGTTTCCGCACATCTCCGCGATCGACCCGTCGCCGTTGCGGTAGTCCATGAACCACTCCGCCTCGGCCGCCATGTCCCGCGCCTCGGGGTGTGCGGCGGACCGCACCACATGCAGCAGTCCGTCGCCGCCGATGCCCGCACGGCGGTCGCACAGGGCGGCCACGGCGGCCGGGGACAGGTCGATGGCGTTCTCGGGGTCCGGGACGATCACGAAGTCGTTCTCGGTGCCGTGCCCCTTGAGGAAGGCGATCCGCGTGCTCATTCCTCGATCGTACGGGGTGGCTATGACATCCCGACGATCACGGTGACCCCATCGACGCCTAGCGGAGTCTGGCCACGCGGTACACGGCGAGGACCGCGACCACGCCCACCACCAGGGCGTACGCGATGACGACCCGCCAGTCCGGGCGGCGCCCGGAGCCGCGCTGCGGGAAGCCGGGCCAGGTGTAGCCGACCCGGCGGGCGGCCGTCGTGCCCCAGCCGGCCGCGCAGGAGCAGATGAGCAGGCCGAGCATGGCGACCACGGCCCCGCTGTCGCCGAAGTCGAAGGCGAGCGGGAAGGCGAACATCAGGGAGCCGACCGCGGCCAGGGCCACGATGGGGGCGAGCTGCCAGATCCGCAGACGGCGCTGCGGGCGGAGTTCGACCTCGACCTCGGGTCCGGCGAACATCTCGTCGGGTCCGGGACCGTCGGCGGTCACGCCGCCCTGGATCTCGTCCGGGCCGTCCGGGCTCAGCCGGCCGTCGCCCTCTTCCGGTTCACCACGGTCCGCGGTGACCTGCTCGATGCCTTCTGCGGTGTCGCGAGGGCCGGCCTCCATCGCCACGCGCCCTCCCAACTCGGACTCCACTTGGTCGATCGAAGCTCGATGATGGCACGCCCCCGGAGGCCGGAACGGCGGCCGGAGCGTCCCGATGCCATGACGTGATCAGGCTGTGACCGGTCGTTCGACCAACGCCAGTGCCAGGTGCGGAAGTTCTGTGAGATCCGCCGCAGCCCCACTCAACCAGTGCACCCGGGGATCGCGCCTGAACCACGAATCCTGGCGGCGCGCGAAGCGCTTGGTGGCACGCACCGTCTCCGTGCGCGCCTCCTCTTCCGCGCACTCCCCCGCGAGCGCGGCGAGCACCTGCTGATAGCCGAGCGCACGGGACGCCGTGACCCCCTCGCGCAGGCCGCGCGCCTCCAGCGCCCGCACCTCGTCCACGAGCCCCGCGTCCCACATCCGGTCGACCCGGCGTGCGATGCGCTCGTCGAGTTCGGGGCGTGCCACGTCGACGCCGATCTGGACGGTGTCGTAGACCGAGTCGTGGCCGGGGAGGTTGGCGGTGAACGGCTTGCCGGTGATCTCGATGACCTCCAGGGCCCGGACGATACGGCGGCCGTTGCTGGGCAGGATCGCGTGCGCGGCCTCGGGATCGGCGGCGGCCAGGCGGGCGTGCAGGGCGCCGGAGCCGCGCAGGGCGAGCTCCTCCTCCAGACGGGCCCGGACCTCGGGGTCGGTGCCGGGGAACTCCAGGTTGTCGACCGCCCCGCGCACATACAGCCCGGAGCCGCCGACCAGGATCGGCCAGCGGCCCTCGGCGAGCAGGGCGTCGATGCGCTCGCGGGCGAGCCGCTGGTACTCGGCGACGGACGCCGTGACCGTCACGTCCCAGATGTCCAGGAGGTGGTGCGGGATGCCGGCACGCTCCTCGGGCGTCAGCTTGGCGGTGCCGATGTCCATCCCTCGGTAGAGCTGCATGGAGTCGGCGTTGACGACCTCGCCACCTAGGCGCTGGGCCAGGAAGACGCCCAGATCGGACTTTCCGGCCGCGGTCGGTCCGACGACGGCGATGACTCGGGGGGTGGGGGGTGCGCTGCTCACGTTCCCAGTCTCGCAAACGTCGGACCCTCCCCTCGAACGAGTTACGTGACAGCACGCGTGCGGGGTCGTTGCCCGTTGCGAGATGTCCCGCCGCCGGTTTCTGGAGGCGGTGACCCGAGCGACGCAAACGGACGCACCGGGCTACGCGGGATTTCGCCCGCACGAGTAACGTATGGAGTGGATATGGGCGTTTTTGACCGGATTCTTCGGAGGTCGAAGGCTACGGAGGAGGCGTCGACCGCCGAAGCGCAGGCCGACGCGCAGACGGCCGAGTCCCTGACGGCCGAAGCGGCGGACGAGGTGTCGGAGACCGAGGCGGGGGCAAGGGTCCAGGAAGCGGCGGAGACGACGGCGACGGAGGCCGTCGGGGCCGCGGACGGCGTCGACAGCGTCGAGATCCCCAAGCAGCAGTCCGCCGAAGCGGCCGCCGACAATGAGGCCGGTGAAAGCGCCCGCACGTAACCGCCCCGCATGGAAGGTGAACCATGGGTCTGATGGACAGTTTGAAGGCCAAACTCGCCCCGGCGAAGGACAAGGTCTCGGGCCTCGCGCAGCAGCACGGAGGCAAGATCGAGAACGGCCTGGACAAGGCCGCGAAAATGGTCGACGAGAAGACCAAGGGCAAGTACAGCGACAAGATCCAGACAGGCACGGGCAAGGCCAAGGACGCCATGGACCGCCTCGCGCACAAGGACGACACGGGGAGCACCGGGACGGAGGGCGGCGGCACCACACCGCCGGACTCACCCCCGCCTGCCACCTGAGCGGCACCTGCACATCGATCGGCGGACGGCCGCGGAGCACTTGGCTCCCGGCCGTCCGCCGTTTCGTCGAGGGGAGGCCGGGAGGAGCACGTTCAGTTCAGCAGGGGGCTGTTCGTACGGTGCGCCGGACAGGTTGAAGGACGTTGACGGAGTCTGCGGGCGACGGCATGATGACCGACTGCGTGGCCTACGCCGAACCTCCCACGACCGTCCCCAGCGCGGTCTCCCCCGGAGGCAAAGGGACCAGCGTCTCAGGTCGTTGTCGCAGCCCGATCGCCTCGGGCGAGGTTGCTGGGGAGCCGTCGTCCAAGGCGTGGAAGGCCGCGATGACAGCCCGCAGGAACTTCAAGCGCCAGGTGCGCGCCCGCGCCGCCAAGACCGGCGAGTCCTACACGTCTGCCCTCCGGCACTTCCGCCCGACTCCATCAGGAGACGTCATGTCGGAAGCCAGGAACCCCAAGAGCGTGCGGCTCGCCGTAGCGCAGACCCCCGTACGCGAAGACCCCCGAGACGTCGACGCGCTGCGCGAGAGCGGCCGTCAGGTCCGTGCTCTGATGCGTGAGGCCAGTGACCGGGGCGCGCGGATCGTGCACTTCCCGGAAGGCGCGATCTGCTTCCCGCACAAGCTCGTCATGTCCGTCGACGGCCCGGACGCGGTCGGCCCGGCGGACTGGGATCGATGCCAATGGCCGGTGCTCCGTTCGGAGTTGGCCGCCATCACCGAGTTGGCCCGCGAGCTGCGGCTGTGGACGGTGATCGCCTCGGTGCACCGCCTGACCGAGCCGAACCGCCCGCACAACAGCCTCTACGTCATCTCCGATCGCGGCGAGGTCGTCACGCGCTACGACGAGCGCCTGCTGTCGAAGACGAAGGTCTCGTACATGTACTCGCCGGGCGTCTCACCGGTGACCTTCGACGTCGACGGTGTCCGCTTCGGCTGCCTGCTCGGCATGGAGGTCCACTACCCGGAGTTGTTCGCCGAATACGAGGAGTTGGACGTCGACTGCGTCCTGTTCTCCACAAGCGGCACCACGGGCAACACCGCCGCCCAAGCGCAGGGTCACGCCGCGGTCAACAGCTACTGGGTCAGCTTGTCGGTGCCCACACAGCACAGCGCCAAGGCACCGTCCGGAATCATCGCCCCCAACGGTGACTGGCTTGAGCGGTGCCCCGCGGACGACTCGCCGTCGGTGGCGGTCGTGAACCTCGACGACAGTTCCGAGGCCGCCGCCGAATCGGTGACCTACGGGCGTCCCTGGCGTCGTGAGGCGCGCGCGGGCGTCTACACCGAGCACCAGGTGACCGACCCGCGCAGCGAAGACCGGACAGCGGCCTTCTAGCGCGGCAGCAGAAGCAGAATCCGAGGGGTTCGCGGGTACGGGAAGGCTCCCGCGCCGCGAGCCCCTCGGATGGCGAGCCGCTGGGGCAACCGGACCGTGGTCGGCGGCCGGGCCCCGGAGCTCCAAGGCCGGACGGGAACCGGGAGGACGACGCCTACGACCAGGTCGCGACCACGTACCCGACCCCGTACGGCGCGTCCTCGTACAGCAGCGCGCCGCCGAGGTCCGTGCCCTCCGCCGCGCCCGCGAGGACCTGCCAGGGGGCGCGGCCGGAGGCCTTCAGTTCGTACGCCAGCTCGGCGTCCAACGCCTTGAGGGCCGGCACGTCCGCCGCCCCCAGCGCACGCGCGACCTCCGCGTCGAAGGGTGCCGCCCGCTCGTCGAGATAGCCCGGCGCCTTGAGCGTCCGGCACGCGCTGGCGTCGCCCATCACCAGCAGCGCGACCCGCTCGGCCTGCGCGACGATGTCCCTCCCGACTTCAATACACCGCTCGACCGCGAGAGGTTCCCCCACACCGAGTCCCTCGATCGGGGCGTCGGACCACCCGGTCCGCTCCAGCAGCCATGCGGCGACGGCGAGGGAGGGCGGAAGTTCACGCTCCGACGCCGCGGCCCTGTCCCGGCCGAGCCGTACGTCGAGATCCACTCCGAAGCCGCGGAACGAGCCCCGGGTGCCCTCGGGATGCGGCCCGCGCCCGCTCTGCTCGGCGGGTCCGACAACCACAAGCCGGTCGGGCCGGGCGGCGGCGAGCACCCCCAGCGCATCGGTGCACGCGGCACGCGCGGCGGCCAGCTCGGACGCGGCGCCGACGGCGACATCGGGGACGAGGAGCGGCGGACAGGGGCAGACGGCAGCGGCTACGAGCATGGCCGGAACACTAACAAGGCACGCCGACAATCCCCATGGCCACGCAACCACTCGACCACACGGTGGACTCGACGTCACTCAGCAGATCGCGGCGCCTCAGTCGCAGCCGCAGCCGCTCCCCGTGGCGACCGGCAGCGGCGCGGGCGCGCCGATCTTCGGCAGGCCCAGCATCACACCGGCCGGCCTGGCGGCCTCGGCCGCGTTCCGCTTCTCCCAGGCTTCACCCGCGCGCGTGGGACGCACGTTCAGGGTGGGGCCCTCGGCGAGGAGGTGGTGCGGGGCGGCGTAGGTGACCTCGACCGTCACCACGTCACCGGGGCGGACGTCCTGGTCCGGCTTGGTGAAGTGGACGAGGCGGTTGTCGGGGGCGCGCCCGGAGAGGCGGTGGGTGGCACCGTCCTTGCGGCCCTCGCCCTCGGCGACCATCAGCTCCAAGGTACGGCCGACCTGCTTCTTGTTCTCGTCCCAGGAGATCTCCTCCTGGAGGGCGACGAGACGCATGTAACGCTCCTGGACGACCTCCTTGGGGATCTGGTTCTCCATGGTCGCGGCCGGGGTGCCGGGCCGCTTGGAGTACTGGAACGTAAACGCTTGCGCGAAGCGGGCCTCCCGGACCGCGTGCATCGTCTGCTCGAAGTCCTCCTCGGTCTCGCCGGGGAAGCCCACGATGATGTCGGTGGTGATGGCGGCGTGCGGGATGGCCGCACGGACCTTGTCGATGATCCCCAGGTAGCGCTCCTGGCGGTAGGACCGGCGCATCGCCTTCAGGATCGGGTCGGAGCCGGACTGCATCGGCATGTGCAGCTGCGGCATCACGTTCGGCGTCTCGGCCATCGCGGCGATGACGTCGTCGGTGAAGTCGCGCGGGTGCGGGGAGGTGAACCGGACCCGCTCCAGGCCGTCGATGGTCCCGCAGGCCCGCAGCAGCTTGCTGAAGGCCTCGCGGTCGCCGATGTCGGAGCCGTACGCGTTGACGTTCTGGCCGAGCAACGTGATCTCGGAGACGCCCTCGCCGACCAGGGCCTCGATCTCCGCGAGGATGTCGCCGGTACGGCGGTCCTTCTCCTTGCCGCGCAGCGCCGGGACGATGCAGAAGGTGCACGTGTTGTTGCAGCCGACGGAGATCGACACCCAGGCCGCGTAGGCGCTCTCGCGCCGGGTCGGCAGCGTCGAGGGGAAGGCCTCCAGGGACTCCGCGATCTCGACCTGTGCCTCTTCCTGCACACGAGCGCGTTCCAGCAGGATCGGCAGCTTGCCGATGTTGTGCGTGCCGAAGACGACGTCCACCCAGGGCGCCTTCTTCACGATGGTGTCGCGGTCCTTCTGCGCGAGGCAGCCACCGACGGCGATCTGCATCCCGGGACGCTTGGTCTTCATCGGGGCGAGCCGGCCGAGGTTGCCGTAGAGCCGGTTGTCGGCGTTCTCGCGGACGGCGCAGGTGTTGAAGACGACGACGTCCGCGTCACCGTCCGAGCCCTCGGGCGCGCGCACATAACCGGCACCTTCCAGGAGACCGGAGAGCCGCTCGGAATCGTGAACGTTCATCTGGCACCCATAAGTGCGCACTTCGTACGTTTTGACGTCCACTGCCCCGCTCCGGTCACCGCTGCTCATGTGACAAGGGTAGGCGGTGCCGGGAGTGGCTCTTTCTGCGGCCGAAAAACGCCGTGGCTCATGTCACTCGTCGCCCGCGCGCCACCCCTGCTCGCGCAGCACCCCGGACACGTCCGGCACCTCGTAGTGCTCCCCCTTGAGCACCTTGCCGTCGGTTCGGCGGGCGATCTGGCCGTCCGGGCCGATCTTGGTCATGTTCGAGCGGTGGATCTCGGCGATCACCGCGTCGAGGTCGATCCCGTGGACGAGGGCCGTGCCGTACGCGACGTAGACGACGTCGGCCAGCTCGTGCGCCAACCGGTCGAGGGGGCCGCTCACCGAGACCTCGGCGACCTCCGCGGCCTCTTCGGCAAGCAGTTCGCCACGGTGGGCGGCCAGGTCGGGGGCGACCTCGGTGGGTGTCGTACGGGCGTCGAGACCGAAGGTCAGGTGGAATTCGCGGACCAGGTCGGCGGGCGAAGAACTCATGCCCCGACCCTAACGGCCGCCACTGACGCCCCTGCCCGCGAGCCGGACCCTGGTCAGTACCGCATAGGGGCTGGCAGGATCGCGCGCATGCTCAAGGTGTTCTCCCGTATCAGCAGGCGCCGGGCCCTGCAGGGCGCGGCGGCCGGCTTCGTCGCGTTCGGGCTGCTGCTGTGGTGGCTGCTGCCCCTGGGCGACGAACCGCCGACCGGGACGATCACCTTCAGCACAGGGACACGGCTCGGGGTCTACCAGGAGTACGGCAAGCTGCTGCGCACGGAGCTCGACAAGGACATGCCGGGTCTCAAGGTGAAGCTGGTGAACAGCGCCGGGTCGCAGGAGAACGTCGCGCGCGTGGCGACGGGCCACGCCGACTTCACCATCGCCGCGGCCGACGCGGTGGAGACGTACGAACTGGACGGCAAGCCCGGTGCCACCGGACTGCGCGGGGTCGCGCGGTTGTACGACGACTACGTCCAGCTCATCGTGCCGCGTGACTCGGGCATCGACTCGGTCGCCGACCTGCGCGGCAAGCGGGTGGCCATAGGGGCGGCCCGCTCGGGTGTGCGGCTGATCGCGAACCGGGTGCTCACGGCGGCCGGTATCGACCCGAAGAAGGAGATCACGCCGGTGGCGGCCGGCATCGACACCGGGCCGGACCTGCTCAAGCGGGGCAAGATCGACGCCTTCTTCTGGTCCGGCGGGCTGCCGACGGACGGCCTGAAGGATCTCGCCGCCCACTACTCGTTCAAGTTCGTGCCGATCGAGGCCTCCCTCGTCGCGAAGATGCACGAGCAGGGCGACGCCACCCGCTACTACCGCGCCACCAACATGCCGGAGTCGGCCTACCCCAACATCCAGCGCGGGTTCACCGTGCCGACGATCGCCGTGTCCAACCTGCTGATGACCCGCAAGGACCTCAGCCCCAGGCTCACCGAGTGGATCACCAAGACCGTGATCAAGAGCCGGGACGGCATCGGCGCGCACGTGCACTCCGCGCAGCTCGTGGACCTGCGTACGGCGATCTACACCGACCCCCTGGTCCTGCACGAGGGCGCCCGGCGCTACTACCGCTCCGTGAAGCCGTAGGAGCGCTCAACCCGTGGGCCCGTGCGGGCCGTTGACGCCCCCTCAGGCCGTCGGTGCGCTCCTGGGTACCGACACGGTCACCCGCAGCCCGTGCGGCTCGTGGTGGGCGTACGTGAGGGAACCGCCGCCCGCGGCCAGCAGGACCTGGGAGATGGACAGGCCGAGGCCCGAGCCGTTGATGTTCTGGTGGCGGCCGCTGCGCCAGAAGCGGTCGCCGACACGGGCGAGTTCCTCCTCGGTGAGGCCCGGGCCGTGGTCCGTGACGACGACGGTCGTGGTGTCGCCGTTCGACGCGACCGTCACCTCGACGCACTCGTCCTCGGGCGTGAACTTCACCGCGTTGTCGATCACCGCGTCCAGGGCGCTGGACAGCGTGACCGGATCGGCCCAGGCCGTGGTGGGCGGGCAACTGCCCACCAGCCGCACGCCCTTGGCCTCGGCGGTCGGTGACCAGGCCGCGACGCGCTCGGCGGTGAGCGCGCCGATGTCGGTGATCCTGAGGTCCGCGTCGGCGTGTTCGGCCAGTGCCAGGTCGAGCAGGTCGTCCAGGACCTGGGTCAGGCGTTTGCCCTCGGTGCGGACCGAGGCGATCTCGTCATTGTCCTCCGGCAGTTCGAGCGCGAGCAGTTCGATGCGCAGCAGCAGCGCCGAGAGCGGGTTGCGCAACTGGTGCGAGGCGTCGGCGACGAAGGCGCGCTGCTGCTCCAGCACGTCCTCGACGTTGTCCGCCATCTCGTTGAACGAGCGGGCCAGGCGCTGAAGTTCCGGCGGTCCGCCGGCGGGTGCGACGCGGGACTTGAGGCGTCCGGTGGCGATGTCGTGGGTGGTGGCGTCGAGGATCCGTACGGGCCGCAGGACCCAGCCGGTCAGCCGTAGGGCCGCGCCGACGGCCAGCAGCATCGCGCCGATCTCACCGGCGCCGATCGTCAGCCAGCCGCGCAGGGTCCGTGAACGCATCGGGCCGGTGGGCGAGTCGGTGACCACGACCGCGATGACGTCGCCGTCGCGGATGACCGGGGAGGCGACGACCAGGCGGTGACGCTGCCAGGGCCAGACCTGCTCCGGGTCGTGGCTGCGGCGGCTGAGGAGCGCCTCGTCGAACGCGTCGCGCACCTCACCGGTCCTGGGCAGCAGGAAGTCGTCCGGCGCGTTCGCCATGGAGGTGTCGGTGCGGTAGAAGACGCCCGCGCGGATGCCGTAGACCTCGTAGTAGCTCACGAGTTCACGGTCCAGGGTCTGCTGGCGCTCGTCCGGGACCGTGGTGGCGGGGCGCGACCCCGTGGGCGCGTCGGTGACGAACTGGGCGAGTGCCGCGAACCGCGCGGTGTCGTCGATACGGTCGACGATCACCTTCTGCTGCTGCGCCCTGGCGACGCTGATGGCGAGCGGGACGCCCAGCGCGAGCAGCACAGCCGCCATCAGGACGATGAGCAGCGGGAGGAGACGTGTGCGCACCCGTGCCCGCTACGTGGCCGGGGCGACGAGCCGGTAGCCGACGCCTCGTACGGTCTCGATCAGCGCGGGCATCCGCAGCTTGGCGCGCAGGGACGCGACATGCACCTCAAGGGTGCGTCCCGTGCCCTCCCAACTGGTGCGCCACACCTCGCTGATGATCTGCTCCCGGCGGAAGACCACCCCCGGGCGCTGCGCCAGCAGGGCCAGCAGGTCGAACTCCTTGCGGGTCAGTTGGACGACCGACCCGTCCACGCTGACCTGGCGGGTGGGCAGTTCGATGCGCACCGGGCCGAGCAGCAGCGCGGTGTCGCCGTCGCCGCTCGCGTCCTCGTGCACGCTGCGCCGGCTGACGGCGTGGATGCGGGCCAGAAGCTCCCCTGTGTCGTACGGCTTCACCACGTAGTCGTCGGCTCCGAGATTGAGGCCGTGGATGCGGGAGCGTACGTCGGAGCGGGCGGTGACCATGATCACCGGGGTGCTGGTGCGTTTGCGGATCTTGCCGCAGACCTCGTAGCCGTCCTGGTCGGGCAGGCCGAGGTCGAGGAGGACGACACCGAAGCCGTCGCTCTCGGGGACGAGTGCCTGGAGGGCCTCTTCGCCGCTGCGGGCATGGGTGACGTCGAAGCCGTGCCGCGCCAGGACCGCGGACAGAGCGGCGGCGACATGGTTGTCGTCCTCGACGAGGAGCAGTCTCATCCCGGCCCCCTCCGGTTCATCGTTCGTATGGTCTCGGGCTGTACGAAAGCACGTCTCACGCGCGCGTGCACCCAGGCAGTCACGCTGATGGACGAAGACGCCGTCAAGCGGGTTCCGGTTGCGTCCGGCTTCCGTTACCCACCCGGTACGCGCCCCACCCGGTACGCGTCCCGCGACAACTGCTACGACACGTGTCCGATTGCTATCCGATCGTGATGCTCAGATCTCGCTCAGATGTGATGACGCTGGTCGTAAGGCCTCACTACTGTCCTCCGCAACCGAGGAGGACGGAGCCAGCAAGCGATGACCAAAGTATCGGTGGCCAAGGAAGACGTGGTCGCGACCGGCGAACTGGTCGTCCTGAAGAGCGTCAACAAGCACTTCGGCGCGTTGCACGTACTCCAGGACATCGACCTGACGATCGCCCGCGGCGAGGTCGTCGTGGTGATCGGACCTTCCGGATCCGGAAAGTCCACCCTGTGCCGCACCATCAACCGGCTGGAGACGACCGACTCCGGCACGATCGAGATCGACGGCAAGCCGCTGCCCCAGGAGGGCAAGGAGCTGGCCCGGCTGCGCGCCGACGTCGGGATGGTCTTCCAGTCCTTCAACCTCTTCGCGCACAAGACCGTGCTGGAGAACGTGATGCTGGGCCAGGTCAAGGTCCGCAAGGCCGACAAGAAGCAGGCCGAGGAGAAGGCCCGCGCCCTGCTCGACCGGGTCGGCGTGGCCACCCAGGCGGACAAGTACCCGGCCCAGTTGTCCGGCGGCCAGCAACAGCGCGTCGCCATCGCGCGGGCGCTGGCCATGGACCCCAAGGTGATGCTCTTCGACGAGCCGACCTCGGCCCTCGACCCGGAGATGATCAACGAGGTCCTGGAGGTCATGCAGCAGCTGGCCCGCGACGGGATGACGATGATCGTCGTCACCCACGAGATGGGCTTCGCCCGTTCGGCCGCCAACCGAGTGGTGTTCATGGCCGACGGCCGCATCGTCGAAGAGGCCGTGCCGGACCAGTTCTTCAGCAACCCGCGCAGCGACCGGGCCAAGGACTTCCTGTCGAAGATCCTGCACCACTGACGATCAGCGCCGACGCCACTGACGATCAGCCACGAACGCTGACACACCGCTACAGCCAGCCACTGGCGGCCCGCCGACGACGGGCGGCCGCCGACTGCCGCTGGGGGCCCCGCACGCCCTCAGGGCCCCTGCCACACGCCCTGACGGGCCCTCATCTCCTCACCAGCCAAAGGATGTTCCTCATGAAGCTCCGCAAGGTCACCGTCTTCGCGACCACCGCGCTCGTCCTCTCGCTCGCCGCGACGGCCTGCGGGAGCAGCGACAGCAACGACTCCGGTTCGGGCTCCAGCGGCGGCGGCAAGATCAAGGTCGGCATCAAGTTCGACCAGCCCGGCCTCGGCCTGAAGCAGCCGGACGGGACGTACGCCGGCTTCGACGTGGACGTGGCGACCTATGTGGCCGGGCAGCTCGGCTACAAGCCCAGCCAGATCGAGTGGGTCGAGACCAAGAGCGCCGACCGTGAGAACGCGCTGGCGCGCGGCGACGTCAAGTTCATCGCGGCCACGTACTCGATCACCGACGAGCGCAAGCAGAAGGTCGACTTCGCCGGCCCCTACCTGCTGGCCCACCAGGACCTCCTTCTCAAGAAGGACTCCACGATCTCCAAGGGCACGGACCTCAACGGCAAGAAGCTGTGTTCCGTGACCGGCTCCACCTCGGCACAGAACATCCAGAAGTCGATCGCCCCGAAGGCCAACCTCCGTGAGTACAGCGGCTACTCGGAGTGCATCGCCGGCCTGCAGAGCGGTGCCGTGGACGCGGTGACCACCGACGACTCGATCCTCGCGGGCTTCGCCGCGCAGGACAAGTACAAGGGCCAGTTCAAGCTCGCCGGCCTCAAGCTCAGCAACGAGAACTACGGCATCGGCGTCAAGAAGGGCGACTCCGCGACCGTCACCAAGATCAACACCGCGCTGGAGAAGATGGTCAGCAGCGGCGCCTGGCAGACGGCGGTCACCAAGAACCTCGGCCCGGCCGACTACAAGAACGAGGCCGCCCCGAAGATCGGCACCATCGTCAAGTAACCCGAGAAAACACCGGTAAGGCAGGCCCCATACCCGGAAGCGCGGGAGATCGTGTTCGACTTTCTTCAAGGTTATGACGTCCTCGGGGCGTTCTGGATGACGGTGAAACTGACCGCCCTCTCCGCCCTCGGCTCCCTGGTCTGGGGCACGCTGCTGGCCGGGATGCGGGTCAGCCCGGTCCCACTGATGCGTGGTTTCGCGACCTTCTATGTCAACACCGTCCGGAACATCCCCCTGACGGTCATCATCGTCTTCTCCTCGCTCGGTCTCGCCGACATCTTCGGCGTCACCATGGGCGCGTCCGACGACTTCAAGGTGCAGGGTTTCCGGCTGGCACTGCTCGGATTCGTGGCGTACCACGCGGCCTTCGTCTGTGAGGCGGTGCGCTCCGGCATCAACACGGTGCCCGTCGGACAGGCGGAGGCGGCCCGCGCCATCGGGCTGAGCTTCAGTCAGGTGCTGCGGATCATCATTCTTCCGCAGGCGTTCCGCGCGGTCATCACACCGCTGGCCAACGTCCTGATCGCGCTGACCAAGAACACCACCGTGGCCGCCGCGATCGGTGTCGCCGAGGCGGCCGCCCTGATGAAGACGATGATCGAGAACGAGGCCCAGACGATCGCCATCGGCGCGGTCTTCGCATTCGGCTTCGTGGTACTGACCCTGCCCACCGGCCTCCTCCTCGGCTGGCTGGGCAAGCGACTGGCGGTGAAGCGATGACCTCCGTCCTCTACGACGCCCCCGGCCCCCGCGCCAAGCGGCGCAACGTGCTCTTCTCTGTCGTGTTCGTTGTCCTGCTCGCCCTCTTCTTGTGGTGGATCTGGCAGACGATGCACGACAAGGGCCAGCTGAAGTGGGCCCTGTGGCAGCCGTTCACCACGTCGGACGCCTGGACGACGTATCTGCTGCCGGGCCTCGGCAACACCCTGAAGGCCGCAGGGCTCTCCATGGTGATCGCCCTCCCCCTGGGCGCGTTCTTCGGTATCGCCCGGATGTCCGACCACCGGTGGGTGCGCGTCCCCGCCGGGGTGGTGGTCGAGTTCTTCCGCTCGATCCCGGTCCTGCTGCTGATGCTCTTCGCGAACGAGTTCTACGTCCGCTCCACGGGCGTCGGCAGCGAGGAACGGCCCCTGTACGCCGTCGTCACCGGCCTGGTGCTCTACAACGCCTCGGTGCTCGCCGAGATCGTCAGGGCGGGCATTCTGTCCCTTCCCAAGGGGCAGACGGAGGCCGCGCACGCGATCGGTCTGCGCAAGGGCCAGACGATGACGAGCATCCTGCTCCCGCAGTCCGTCACCGTCATGCTGCCGGCCATCGTCAGCCAGCTCGTGGTCATCGTGAAGGACACGGCACTGGGCGGCGTGATGCTGGGCTTCACCGAGCTGCTCAACGGGCGCAGCACCCTGGCGGCCAACTACGCCAATGTGGTGGCGAGTTTCATCGTCGTGGGGATCATCTACATCGTGCTGAACCTCGCCCTCACCAGCTTCGCGAGCTGGCTGGAGCGCAGGCTGCGGCGCAGCAAGAAGAGCACGGGCGCGACCGTCGCCCTCGAAGACGTCACCGGGCTCAACCCCGCGCAGGTGGGGGGCAGTTTCGGAACCGGCGCCGGCGGCACGATCTGATGATCGGTCAATTGGCGTGAACGACACGGAGGCAGTGGCATGATCGCCACTGCCTCCGTCACTTGACGCAAGCACCGGCAATGGGTTGCATACGTTCTGTGATCGTGCACCCTGCTCCAACTTCCTGTTCACATGCGTCCCTGAGGACACCGTCATGGGCAGGGGGCGCCGCACCGTGGACCCGGTGATCATCGTCGGAGCGGGGCCCGTGGGGCTCACGCTCGCCCTGGCGCTGGCGCGGCAGGAGGTGCCCTCCGTCGTCCTCGACGAGGGCCCGGGCAAGGACGAACCGCGCCCGGCGCGCACCGTCGTCCTGCGCGAGGACACCGCGGCACTGCTGGAGCGGCTGACCGGCGCGCCGCTCGCCGAGCTCGGATCGCACTGGGCCGGATGGCGGTCGATGCGGCGCAAGCAGGTGATGCGCGAGATCACGTTCGACGGGACCGAACCCGCTCCGCTGCACATCGCCCAGCACGTGCTCACCGGCGCCCTGCGTCATGCGCTCGCGGGCGAACGGCTCGTGAAGATCGCCGTGGACAACCGCCTCGACTCGGTCGAACAGGAGTCCTCGGGCGTCACCGCGCACACCCGCGGCCCCAAGGGCACCTGGTGGCGCGGCAGTTACCTGGTCGGCTGCGACGGCCCGCGCTCCACCGTCCGCAAGCTCCTGGACATCCGTTTCCCCGGCCGTACGGCGGTGGAGCGACACGCCGTGGCCGCGCTGCGCACGGAACTTCCGTGGCCCGACGAGGCGTTGTTGCATCGGGCGCCGCCGTGGCGGACATCGGGACCCTCGGCCGGGGAGGTCACCGGACGCCCCCTCCCCGACGGCGTGTGGCGCCTGGACTGGCTGCTGCCCCCGGGCAAGGACCTGGTCACGCCCGAGCTGCTGCTCGCCCGCATCCGGGAGACCCTCGCGGGCTGGACCGACGGGTCGACACCGCCGTACGAACTGCTCGACACCGGAGTGCACACCGTGCACCACCGGCTGGCGCGCCGTTGGCGGGTGGGGCGGGTGTTTCTCGCCGGGGACGCGGCGCATCTGCTGGGGGCGCTCGGTACCCAGGGGCTGGACGAGGGGCTGCGGGACGCCGACAACCTCGCCTGGAAGCTGGCGTCGGCCTGGCACCACGGGCCGCACGAGGCGCTGCTCGACAGCTATCAGGCGGAGCGGCGGGCGGTCGTCGCGGCCCGGCTGCGCGCCGCCGACCAGGCGCTGCCGCTGGTGCGCGGCGGCGCCGGGCTGCGGGCGGTCGTACCCGGCTCGGCACGCGGCCACGACTCGCTGCTCACAGACGGTCACTTGGGGCGCGGCGCGCTCGGTGCGCCGGGGGCGTACGCCGACTCGCCGCTCGCGCCCCGGCACCTGGAGGGGGAGGTCCCCGTCGACACCCTGCCCGGTGCGCCGGTCGCCGATGTCCGGGTCACCGCGGAGGACGGCTCCTTCGTACGGCTGCGGGACCGTCTCGGGCGCGGTTCCCTGCTGGTCGTGCTGGTCGCGCCGGGCACGGGCGTGTGGGAGCGCAAGCACTGGGTGACCGCCGGGGTCATGCCACGCCTGGCCGCCGCGGTGACGGCGCTGCCGCACCCGGCCGAGCTGCTGGTCGCCGAGAGCTACCCGGGCGCCGCCGCCCACACCGTCCTGCTCGTCCGGCCCGACGGCCACCTGGTCACCGCGCTGAGCGGGGTGCGCCCGGCCGACCTGTACGCGGCGGCCGAGGCGGCCCTGGGCGGCCCGGCTAAGACGGAGGCCACGGCCGGCTCGCGCTGAGGCCTCCCTGTCCAAACTGTCCACATAGTGACGCTGAGTTGACCGGTTCGCACCGCCGTGCTGTACTCCGGATCGTGACCGACACCTCTGTCCACCTGTGGCGGAAGGTCCATCTGGACCTCGTCCGCTATGTGGGCTGCGTGTGTCACATCTCCTGCTGAATTCGCATCTCTCTCACTCGCGCGCGCCTCTTCGTGCCTGCGCGCGCTCTTCGCGAACGCTCATCAGGACGGTTTACGACGTGTCTGTCTCCCCTTCTGTCTCCAGCCCTGCGCCCGTCCAGGCGCCCACGCAGGCCGACCTCCTCGACTTCGTCCGGCGTACGGCCGCCGACGCGGAGCTGATCGCCTCGCTCCCCCTCGACCCCGAAGGCCGCACCTGGGTCCGGCTCGAAGGGCCCGGCGGCAGCGAGGCCTGGCTGATCGGCTGGCCGCCCGGCAGCGGAACCGGCTGGCACGACCACGCCGAGTCGGTCGGCGCCTTCCTCACCGCCGCCGGTGAGCTCAAGGAGAACTCGCTCGCCGCCCGGCTCCCGAGCGACGGCTGGAAG